>Ga0307517_10002827_pt1 | contig 27563 bp, 25 predicted proteins | sample 23_EM_MG_FD_194515 | JGI IMG/M metagenome (GOLD analysis project Ga0307517, IMG submission 194515) | Populus trichocarpa ectomycorrhiza microbial communities from riparian zone in the Pacific Northwest, United States - 23_EM | ecosystem: Host-associated > Plants > Roots > Unclassified | place... | reverse complement strand
TTCCCTATATTTCTTTCATACATATGGGCGCACACTTTTGTATAAATATGCTTGCTACCGCCCACCTGTTTTGGAATAATTAAGAACCAGAACTCCTACCAAATCTGCTCTCTACTCCTCACCAAGCATGCCTCGCAACCCCCCTCGCACTTGCGCAGTATTATCCACATAGAATAGATTGTGCCCCTGGCGTTCACATTTTGAACAGGAATCTGTCAGGTCGATGATTAGAGGTTTCTCTGTAACAGGTCGGGGGCGTGATGGCTGAAGCAATAGATCGGAAGGGGGCTGTCGTGTAGGAGGTGGCTACTGGTGCTACATGTGATATTACTTTCTTGCGATAGAACATTAGAGGCCTTGCACAGTGTCTAGGCCACATGGTATATACGTGGGGCTCGCCCATATTTTCATTACCTGAATTCACCTTACAGCTCTAGGGTACCAAATAGTACTGAAAAAGTGAAAGGTATAGTGCCAGGCACTTGAAATTAACCGAAAACTAACACAAGAATAATTCTCGAAATTTGCAACGACCACCACATCCTTGAGAAGATACCGGTATGGCTTCATAGAATAGTTCAGAAGCCACTCCTCTTTGATTCTATGTTTTCCAATTTTCAATCAAAGAAATATTAGTGGAGGTAGCAAAATTCCGAATTGCTCATGTATGGTCATTTTCACAGTTACTTTTGCCAGGCTCCGCAATCTATGTGTATTATGTAAGCAAAATGAATTACACATAAGGGCTGATTTCAAATGCCTGGCACGATACTAGAAAGCAGATGATAGGCCAGTCTCTGCGACCAGCTTCAAGATGTGTGTCCTCTGGAACAATGAGCAAGCACAAATTCCAGCCAAAAGAGCAAGAAAGGAGAAAAAGGAAAAAGAAAAATAGGTTAGCATTTCCCCAACCAGCATCGACACATTTGATCCCAGGATCTCTCTCAAATATCCCCCAACCCAAACCCAGTCCACCACTCCACCCCCCTTGGCGCCATCTCCTCGATCACGTGATATAGACCATAGAGGCCATATGCTGCTCTATGCTACCTCCCGCTTCTTACAGTTCCGCGGCAAGCTCCAAACGAATAGATTCCATGGCATCATTGCTTATACAGCGCTTTCTCCCGCTCAATGACGCAAATGTGCTATCTGAGCCCGATCCGTCAAGATTTTTCTCCCTTAGATACCCGATATATTCACGAGAAATCTTTCCTGCCAGAGTCTCCCCCAAGGACTCTCCAGCCAAAACCCCCACCAAGGACTCTTCTGCTGTGGGCATCCCCCAAGGCCAGGACCATTTCCCATGCGTGCCTCCTGTATAGAACTTCTGTGGGCCTACTTCGTTGAAGGCCTCTAACCAGACCTGGCAGGCACTGCAACTGAGCTTAGAGACCCCAATGTAACTAAATGCGGGAACATTGTCCCATGAATCACCATGTCTAGTCGTGAGGTACTGAGTGAGCGCACATTCGCAGTGGGGTGAGCATACACGAATGTTCTCACTAAATCTTTTTGCAAGCTCCATCGCCTCGCCCTCCTGCCAATGGAGTTTCTTAGCAGCTGCAACCTCCAAAAAGCGCTCCCACTGCTCTTGTGATTCTGGTAATGCTATGGTACGAGTCTGCTCGGGGACAGTAGCAGTGGACATATGGTATTTGAAGGCATACCGAAGGCGGGGAGAATAGGCAAATGAAAATAGACACCCAATGTGGCGAGTCAGGGAAGTGAGTTTCTCAAGAGCACGTCGAAGTTGGAAGTCGCCTACGGGACGACTTGAAGACGAATCTAGTACAGAAGCAAAGTTAGGTCGAAGGCTAGAAAACAAAACCTACTCGCCAAATGCAAAAGTATCCGGACAAGCCACACGCCGAGGCACTAAGCCCTGGCACAAATTTATATTCAAGTTCCCAGCATGTAGAACCTGAACACAGGAGGAAGAACTTTGTATGGTAAATTCTCTGTGCACATCTGAGCGCCCACACTAAACCAGACCCAGGCATACAGGTTCTTCATGCTGGGAATCTGTAAAACCCCGGTCTAGGGGGTCTGTTGGTGGTCCGGATACCTTTGCATATGACTTGTAATAGGTGTCAGAAGGGGCATACCATTAAACTCCTTGGCCAAAATCTCGCAGCCAAAACGGTTCCTATCTGCAAGCACAAGTTCTGCTTTCTCGCTGGCCCACATGCTGTGCTTATATACCGTTTGCCACTCATCGTCTGTGAGCCCTTGCACAGGATAATGGCGAATCTCACGAAGAAGCCGCAGAGCGGTATTCAACCCACACGCAACGTGGTACAGGTTCAACTCAATGCCTTGTAGGGCCCCCCCACGGCGTTGAGCTAACTCCTTAAGAAAATCCACAAGGGGATCCCACCACTTCACTGCTCGCTTCATCTCCTTTCGCAAGCAGTACTGGTATATCGTACGAAATATCTCTACCCTCGACGCGAGGGCCACATTTTCAGGTATATCTGGTGACTCTTCCTTGTTCCTGCGATACCATCTTTTCGTCGCACACTCCCACGATAGGGCTCGCAACATGTCCCATACGCTCTCGAGATGTTCACCCGCGTCACGCCTAAAGCCTGAGTTCTCGGCGATCGTTAGCCGGATTTGCTGTTCTTTAGGGTCCAATTGTAAAGCAACTGCCACAACATGGGATTTCTCCTCAAAAACACATATATTGGCAATGGCATCCAGGACGGGAAAGGTGTGAGCGCTTGTCTCGCGTGTATTTGTAATACCGTACTCGAGATTGATAGATGTAGGGTCTAAGCAGCGAGAAGGGCGGTCTTGATTTCCACGGAAGACGTAGCTCATTAGAGCCACTAGGTGGTGCGGATCCAGTTTATCGGCCATGGTGCCTGAATGTGGTATTTTCCACCAATCTCCACTGATTTGATACTTGGCGTTTTGAGACCAAGAAGAAAAAAAGATTCCTAGAATTTTTGAACTTTGGATGTTGCCACGAGCTTTTGGAAAATCACAATAAGCTCATGCTAGCGCCAATCCAACTCATAGAAGAACTTACAGCAGTAGGGGTGAAGAACTTAGTGAGGGGTAGGAGGCGGAGAGGGAAGGCTCGCAGGCACGGCGATACTGATGGTTTGATGAGTTGCAGGAGCGGGGTAGGTTTTTACAAGGCAAGGAGAGAAGGGGTTTGGATAGATGAAGACGTAATTCAATGCTGAGCACGGAACAGAGGTGGGGGCAGTGCTAGTGTTGAGAGAGAAAGAAGAAAAAGAGTTGAAGGTTGATGGGAGAGATGTTGTGCCGGCTGGGGGAAAGGTATAATAACCGTGCCAAGGTTGTGACAGTCACAACCCAGGCTTGCTCGGGGTCTTGGGCGTTCTCCTAGAGAGTTCCCTACCGCTCAACGCCAGATACAGCTCAACGTCACTTCTTTTTTTGTATGTGAACCTAAGAATCATCAACTACCACCAAACATCTCCCAATACATCAAATGTCCTTCTGGCTTTCTCATAAATCTTTTCAGTCTTTGCCAATAAGCCTCCCATTTTTCCCCTCCATTTTACACCAGATCCGGCTCAACATCACCTTTACATTTAATCCAAACTAAGGATCCCCCTAGCATGAGTAAAAGTTAGAAAGGTGAGGGAAAAGAAAGTTGGAAGCTTATTGGCAAAGACTGAAAAAATTTATGAGAAAGCCAGAAGGACATTTCATGCATTGGGAGATGTTTGGTGGTTGATGATTCTTAAATTCGCATACAAAAAAAGTGTCGTTGAGCTGAATCTGTCGTTGAGCTGTCGGGCACGCAGAAGACATGCTCCATGTTGGGACAGTCACAAACTTGGGACGGTTAGTGTTGTTGGCACTTGAGGGGCTTTGTGCCATACCAATATATCCGGCATGACACGAGAGTGTGGTGAGATTGGCCGATGGCACAACCTGGCACAATGCAATTGCCGTTGGTCGGTTTCCTCAATTGAGGAAGCAAGTACCATTCAGGTTCTTCAGTGCGGCAATAACTCACACGAATGTGACATGGGGGATATTTGATGTGAACTCAGCTTCTTTAGTTTCCTCGACAGTTATCGACTTCTTTATCTCCCGGCTCTTTTATCATCATCGACGGTGACTTTAATACTATGATACCTTTTGTGTGAGCGACGATTTCCCACTTTCGGCACAGTTCGGTTTCCTGCTTCTGATATCATTTCCCCTTTTTCCTCCGGGTTGTTCTTCTGTTTTCTTTTGTCTAGTATTCCACTCTGGAGAATACTACTTCCCCGGACGAAAGTCATTGTTTCAGTATCTCCCAATTTTTGCTCTACTATGGAAAAACTGGAACGAATAGATTCCTCCGCAGCATTGCTTAACTGGCGCACTACCCTGTTCAATGACGGATCAGTGCTATCAGCACCCGATGCGTAAAGTTTCTGCTCCTCTAGATACTTGATGTATTCACGGGAAATCTTTCTTGCCAGTCTCCCCTAGGAACGTTTTTGTAACGCCGTAGCCGAGACTGATGGATGTACTGTATAATCTGGTAGAAGTCGGACTGACGCTAGTAATGATTTTCTTGAACCTGTCCAACCACTGCGGCCCATATGTTTAAACTCTGGCGAATTCGCCTTCTTCGAGCTCGCCTGTTGGTTCGGTTGCCTTAGTTTCGCTTTAGCTCCAATCCGACTTTTGCTAGATTATACTGTAGGATCCAAGCGGCGAGAAGAGGATCGCGCTGACATTTGCCTGTTCTGCAAAGGCTTAAGTACTATATCGTGGTGGGAGCTCGGACTAGTCAAACCGACATTTCCCTTCCCAACGTACAGTTTGTCGTACTGTCCATTCCTAGCCTGAGCATCTGTGACATGATCTTCCGGGTAGTTTCCTTTCTATGGAAAAACAATCAGAGCATCCTAGGATCCGCCATCAGCACCCCCAACCCCGCCTCATATAGCACGGAATCCCACTCACTCGAACACGGGAACATTCGTACCCCAGACGGTATCCCTAGGAGGTAAGGTTTTGGCTTGTTGCCTCAACAGGGGTTGGGTTTTGAAAAACTAAATTCCGACGGTTGAGGCCGAAACTGCTTTTGTCTGCTGCTACTACTCCCCCGACTCAGTGCCGGAGGGGTTAAAGAGATCTCGGCCCCTTGATAAATATTGGAGGGCTGGATAAACTACGGTGAAGCGGGAAGGCACGCCTGAGAGGCGAATTTAAGCCTTTTTCTAGTTCGCGAATTCTGTATTGAAGACCTACGGTAGAACTTAGCGCCATTGTAAGGATTTACAGGTCCTACAACAACAGGGGTTACAATAGTAGTGGGCGTACCTGGGGGTATATTAAAAATGCCATAATCTTGGGGTATTGGTGAGGCCACGCTGGAAGGTGAGGGGTAGGAATCGGTCAGGTCGATGATTAGAGGTTTCTCTGTAACAGCTCGGGGGTGTGATGGCTGAAGAAATAGATCGGGAGGGGGCTGTCGTGTAGGAGGTGGCTACTGGTGCTACATGTGATATTACTTTCTTTCGATAGAACATTAGAGGCCTTGCACAGTGTTTAGGCCACATGGTATATACGTGGGGCTCGCCCATATTTTCATTACCTGAATTCACCTTACAGCTCTAGGGTACCAAATAGTACTGAAAAAGTGAAAGGTATAGTGCCAGGCACTTGAAATTAACCGAAAACTAACACAAGAATAATTCTCGAAATTTGCAACGACCACCACATCCTTGAGAAGATACCGGTATGGCTTCATAGAATAGTTCAGAAGCCACTCCTCTTTGATTCTATGTTTTCCAATTTTCAATCAAAGAAATATTAGTGGAGGTAGCAAAATTCCGAATTGCTCATGTATGGTCATTTTCACAGTTACTTTTGCCAGGCTCCGCAATCTATGTGTATTATGTAAGCAAAATGAATTACACATAAGGGCTGATTTCAAATGCCTGGCACGATACTAGAAAGCAGATGATAGGCCAGTCTCTGCGACCAGCTTCAAGATGTGTGTCCTCTGGAACAATGAGCAAGCACAAATTCCAGCCAAAAGAGCAAGAAAGGAGAAAAAGGAAAAAGAAAAATAGGTTAGCATTTCCCCAACCAGCATCCATACATTTGATCCCAGGATCTCTCTCAAATATCCCCTGGCCAAACTCATTTCACCACTCCACCCGCCTTGGCGCCATCTCCCCGATTACGAGACAGAGTCCGTAGAGGCTAAATGCCGCCCTATGGTACCTCCCGCTTCTTGCAGTTTCACGGCAAACTCGGAAAGCATAGATTCTATGTCATCATCGCTTAAATGGTGCACTATCCCGCTCAATGACGGAAAAGTGCGATCTGGGCCCGGTCTGTAAAGATCTTTCTCCTCTAGATACCCGATGTATTCACGAGAAATCTTTCCTGCCAGAGTCTCCCCCAAGGACTCTCCAGCCATAACCTTCCCCAAGGACTCTTCTGCTGTGGGCATCCCCCAAGGCCAGGACCATTTCCTATGCGTGCCTCCTGTATAGAACTTGCGTAGGCTCACTTCTTTGAAGGCCTCTAACCAGACCTGGCAGGCACTGCAACTGAGCTTAGAGACCCCAATATAACTAAATGCGGGAACATTGTCCCATGAATCACCATGTCTAGTCGTGAGGTACTGAGTGAGCACACATTCGCAGTGGGGTGAGCATACATGAATGTTCTCCCTAAATCTTTTTGCAAGCTTCATCGCCTCGCCCTTCTGCCAACGGAGTTTCTTAGCAGCTGCAACCTCCAAAAAGCGCTCCCACTGCTCTTGTGATTTTGGTAATGCTATGGTGCGAGTCTGCTCGGGGACAGTAGCAGTGGACATATGGTATTTCAAGGCATACCGAAGGCGGGGAGAATTGGCAAATGAAAATAGACACCCAATGTGGCGAGTCAGGGAAGTGAGTTTCTCAATAGCACGTCGAAGTTGGAAGTCGGCTACGGGACGACTTGAAGGCGAATCTAGTACAGAAGCAAAGTTAGGTCGAAGGCTAGAAAACAAAACCTACTCGCCAAATGCAAAAGTATCCGGACAAGCCACACGCCGAGGCACTAAGCCCTGGCACAAATTTATATTCAAGTTCCCAGCATGTAGAACCTGAACACAGGAGGAAGAACTTTGTATGGTAAATTCTCTGTGCACATCTGAGCGCCACACTAAACCAGACCCAGGTATTCAGGTTCTTCATGCTGGGAATCTGCAAAACCCCGGTCTAGGGGGTCTGTGGGTGGTCCGGATACATTTGCATATGACTTGTAATAGGTGTCAGAAGGGGCATACCATTAAACTCCTTGGCCAAAATCTCGCAGCCAAAACGTTGCCTATCTGCAAGCACAAGCCCCGCTTCCGCGCTGGCCCACATGCTGTGATTGTATACCGTTTGCCACTCATCGTCTGTGAGCCCCTGCACGGGATAATGACGAATCTTACGAAGAAGCTGCAGAGCGGTATTCAACCCACCCACAACGTGGTACAGGTTCAACTCAATGCCTTGTAGGGCTCCCCCACGGCGTTGAGCTAACTCCTTAAGAAAATCGACAAGGGGACCCCACCACTTCCCTGCTCGCTTCATCTCCTTTCGCAAGCAGTACTGGTATATCGTACGAAATATCTTTACCTTCAACGCGAGGGCCACATTTTCAGGTATATCTGGTGACTCTTCCCCGTTCCTGCGATACAGTCTTTCTGTCGCCAACTCCCACGATAGGGTTCGCAACATGTACCATACGCTCTTGAGATGATGATCCGTATTACGCCTAAAGCCTGAGTTCTCGGCGATCGTTAGCTGGATTTGCTGTTCTTTAGGGTCCAATTGTAAAGCAACTGCCACAACATGGGATTTCTCCTCAAAAACACATATACTGGCAATGGCATCCAGGACGGGAAAGGTGTGAGCTCTTGTCTCGCGTGTATTTGTAATACCGTACTCGAGATTGATAGATGTAGGGTCCAAGCGGCGAGAAGGGCGGAAGACGTGGCTCATCAGAGCCACTAGGTGGTGCGGGTCGAGTTTATCGGCCATGGTGTCTGAATGTGGTATTTTTCACCAATCTCCGCTGATTTGATACCTGGCGTTCTGAGATTAAGAAGAAAAAAAGATTCCTAGAATTTTTGAACTTTGGATGTTGCCACGACCTTTTGGAAAATCACAATAAGCTCATGCTAGCGCCAATCCAACACATAGAAGAACTTACAGTAGTAGAGGTGAAGAACGTAGTGAGGGGTAGGAGGCAGAGAGGGAGCGGAGAGGGAAGACTCGCAGGCACAGCGATAATGATGGTTTGATGAGTTGCAGGAGCGGGGGAGGTTTTTACAAGGCAAGGAGAGAAGGGGTTTGGATAGATAAAGATGTAATGATTCAACGCTGCGCACTGAACAGAGGTGGAGGCAGTGCTAGTGTTGAGAGAGAAAGAAGAAAAAGAGTTGAAGGTTGATGGGAGAGGTGCCTGCTGGGGGAAAGGTAGCGGACCAAGCGAACTATGCGATGCCAAGATACCCACTACGTAGGTAATCCCATGACGCCCATCCCTACCAATAATTCGCTTTACCGTATTTGCCACCTTTCTCCCTGCTCACACAGCACCTCTCCCATCGACCTTCAACTCTTTTTCTTCTTCTTTCCCTCCCAACATTAGCACTGCCCTCATCTCTGTTCAGTGTACAGCGTTAAACTACGGCTTTGTCTATCTAAAACCTCTTCTCCCCTCCTTGCCTCCCCCTGGCCTATACTCTGATATGGCTCACAAACTCGACCCCCACCACCTGGTTGCTCTGATGAGCTACATCTGCGCGAATAACAGGCGAGTGATTTCCCATGCTCTGGCTACAGAATTCCTTCGGGTGCAGTAATAGCGTAATGGGATTCATTTATTCGGTAACTCGTTCATTCGACATACACCCGCCCTCTCCCTCTTTCGAAACAAAGACAAAAAAACATGCCGCATCCATCCCGCTAGACTCCCCTCTCAGCACAAAACTTCTCCACCTCCTTCGCCAAGTCCCCCTTCTGCTTGGTGACCTTCTCCCGGACTTCAGCGACTATGGGTGTGATGTGGTTGAGGTCCTCGAGGACCTTGAATACCTCCATTTGGGTATTTATTACTGCGTTCAGTTGGTTTGGTAACCACTGCTTACATATATTAACACTGCACAGAGCACAGGGGAAGAAGGAGGGGAGAGGGAGGGAAGTACTCTAATGATCGGCGACCCCCCAGTCGCTGTTGGGTGAGCTGTCTTCTTGATAATGTACTCGCGCGTAAAATTCCAGTGACGCCAGCGGAAGTCCCGGACTTGATCTAGGGCGTAGAGGTAGAGTGCTTTTCCCGTTATTAGTCTTGTGATACTAGAAAGCGAGAGAGAGGGGAAAATACTAGCAGACTCCGCATCCTCAAGTGCAAGGTTCTTGATCCCGACTTGCTCTGCGGAAGACTTCACCCACGATAGGAACTCCATGTGGTTTCCTGGGCGGTACTTGCGGAAGTCTTTCAATATTTCCGTAAGGGGCGATTCGGGCATCGAGATTTGGAGAAGGTTGTCGCTTAGCGGGACCTGTGGAGCGGAGTAAGTCAGTTATTGTAGCAGTTTGAGGAGGGAGGGGGAGGTGAACCATGCTGTCGTTGGCTCCAGATTCACCACGGAATGAGAGTGGCGTGTCGGAGACGCCCTTGTAGATCACACCGTTGGGGAACATTGATTGTCCGGTTATTCCGAAAATGAACCTTTTTTAAGCGATGGGGTTAGGTTGGGTTTTCAATCAACTTTTTTAAAAAAGTTTGGGGAAGAAGTGAGGGAGGGAGAGCAATATCATACGTCCGGAAGTTGCCGTATTCTCCAGGTTTGGAGCGGGACCACATTCCTGCATACATTGGGACATATATTAGCGTCATGAGGTATCATCCACCGTGCACGTATGAGAATATAGTGGAACAAACTTTCCAAAACCCGGTTGATCCTGGTCAGGCTATTCACCACCCCCTTCAACCCATCTTTGAATAACTGCTTGTCGCCGTACGCAAGATAGTGTTCCGCCCCTTTCAGAGTGTTCATCGCGCCAGCGACGAGTTCAGGACTCTCCTTCACCATGTCAACATGTGTGAGAACGAACCCCGCCTCAGAAGAGGTTCTATCGAGGCCGTTCTCGAACGCGCGGATCGGCGCGATGTTATCATACGTCAGCCCCAACGCGGGATCCAAGAGACGGTAATTATAGAGTGCATAGCTGCCGGCGTACTCCATGTATGGTTGGAAACCTACCAAATTAGCCATCTTAACCCCCCCCCCCCCCCGAGAAATCTATTCCGGGAAATTTACCAGTCCTAAACACTATTAACAAGAACACTTCAAGAAAGGACATGTATCTCGGAGAAAACTCACAATCTCGCAACCTCCGCTAGGGGCATACTAATATTCTCCGGTAGTATACTCCTCCCGAGCCCGTAACTCCCGCTCTTCAGCATATTGTGATGGCACGGCTCGAGCAAGTACGAACTCGCTAGGAAGCTGTAGTCTCGGTACAGCGCTGTTAGCATGACTTGGTCGTTCGCGAACTTGCCTACGTGCTCAACAAGGTTCGGAAATTCCTGCTCGACGACCTCGCCCAGGCGGCATTCAGCCAGGAGACCCGGTTCGCCGGTGGCGGTCTTTGTAGGGCAGCGGTGGAGGAGGGCATCTAGGGCTGCGAATTCTGCGGGAAGTTCGGTGATGGGTTCCTAGGTTGGTCGTGTTAGGGTGGGTCTAGATTGGATGGGGAGGATGGGGAGCAGGGATACTTACGTCCCTAGGGAGAAATCCTCTGGTGGTGCTCACCATGAAAGCTGGCAGCGTCTTGTCATCCTTCCTAGTATCGTCAAGGACTTGGAATGGCTGGAGGGTTGGAGTTGGAGTCATCGTTGGGTTAAGGGATATTGATACGTAGATGCCAATTAACTTCGAATGAGAAACCCACTATGATACAGAATCACTATATCCAGCACCACATCGCTGGGGAGCAAGGAAGGACCACTGCCAATTTATACGTATAGCGTTCCCTACCTCAAGCACTACTCACTTTCCGGTATCCCACATACCTACCTACTGTGCATCCCCTATCAACAGAACCACCCTAATCTCTAACCCCAATTCAATTTTATCTCTTTATCTTTTACAAGAGGTGGAGCCGGGCATCTTGTCTCGTGCCAACCACGTCAGGCCTCTGTACTAGCAGATGGTGTTCGTGATATCGGTTACCATCGGAATATTTCATCCGGCCTACATTTTTGCTAAGCCCGGCCAACATTTGTGCCTGAGAGTTCTCTCACTCACACACAGAGATGAATTTCTGTTACTCAACCGGAATATGGGAATGTCCGGCTTTTTGCCTCTTGTTCATTTTCTAGAGGCTTTTGCCTCACCGCTCGGTCAGGTGTGTCTTCTTTTCGCGATAACTTCTGTCTATCTCTTCGCTTCTTACTGTAATTTATTTCTTCCGTTTCGATATTACAGAGCGAACTTTGCTTATTCTCACACGAGGTAGCCTAGGATTCTTTATTATTAGTATGGTTACGGTTTCATGTTCGAGAGTGTCGCGCACGTAGGTTTAAAGAAACACAGCGACTACTATTGCATTCACACAAGCACTTTGTTTAACCTGTCAGCTGCAAAATACCGGTTATGCTTGAGTCCTTTCTATTCACTCCTTCAAATCCCACTACGGGTAATGGAGTGTTCGGAGACGGGGCAACTACCCTCAAATAGGCAGCGATAACCAGCGTCTTGGCATGATAAACACTAGCAACCCGTACAACAATGATAAGACCCCACCATGCAGTCTGAACCCGAAAGCATACTATACCGCAGATTAGGGACAGACAACCCGTAGATAAAAGGGGTCTGCTGAGGAATTTTCCATCGTTATCGGTCATATCTCCTTCTATAGCTCTTGCGCTCCCCGGAAGACATCGGGATGAAAGCTCGCTTTACTCGTGGAGGGGTCTGGCAGAGGTGGCTTGATATTCAGGTACATGTGGAGCATGAACTGTGCAGGCGGGCGGTTATGCTAGAGAACTACTGTACGGTACAGGGCAATGTCTAACTCTTCCGCCTCTCCTGCAGCCACATCTCAACAACTGCTAGCTAAACTGCCACCCTTAATAATTCAGCTGATTAGTTTTTGTGCGTGTGATGCATTGGCTGAGGGGAGTCTCGAAACGTGCAAAAATATGCAGCAGCAGTCGCATCATCACTAATGGAGCGCACATTAACCTACCACTGCTCCAGTAGACAGAAGTAGCTGCTCTCTAAGGTCTGTTATGATCTCCGACATATTTTTCCAGCTGTATGGTATCACTTTAGTTGATCAGTCCAAGAAGTGGCTGCATTGCCCCTCTACTTCTCAGGCATCGTGGGACCATTGGGCATTGTTTCTCAGGGTCTCTGAGCACAGCTGTGGAGATTCTGAACGGAACCTGCCCGAGATCCCTTAATGTAAGAACTTAACTTTAACTACGAGGCGTCAATACCCGGACCTCGTTCGTCAACACCGTTCGTGGCGCTACGCCACAAATCTAAAGAAGTGGCGAGCTTAGAGTGTCTGGTGCCATTTATCCTACAAGATTAGCTGCTGGGGTCGAAACCTTCCTGTTGACCCAAGTACGGTATTTCTTAACCCATGTTACTCCAGAGGCGCAGTGAGATATTATTGGTAGATGTGATGTGCAAATTTAGGCGCGGGGAGGCACCGCAGGTTCTCGCATAAGCCGGATCGGAGCTGGGGATCGCTAAGAAAAAGATAAAAGTGAACAAGCCAACGGGAAGACTGGGAGTTTGCTACACTCTCCCATGGGCCGTCTGAAACAGCCGAATACGCAGCCAAGCACACCAAGGCCTGATTTGGCGACTATTAACCGAACTTGGTCGGAAAGCAGGGTACTTAGCTTTTTTAGTGCTTAAATGACTCAGCGCTCCTGGCAGGATTAAATATTCTCAGCAAACCATTAAAGCCCAGACCCTTCCAGGACGGGCTTAGCGTGCCCGGCTACAGATTGACTGTTCTCAAGGGATAAGGTGAATTTGCCACACTGCAAAGAAACGAATGGAAACGATTTAGCAGGACTGCATCAGCCTACACTAGCGCCAATCCGACTCATACGGACTTAGTCTACGGTGTTGTGGAGCCTATCAGCGCCGCGTTGATCAGCCCTATGGACCCAAGAGTGCACTTGCCTGCAACCACGGAGCAACCAACAGCAGAACTGCTTCGCCGAACGACAAAAATGTCCAAGACAACCCTGCAGGTTGGGGGAATCTACATCCCTTCGAAAAAGGAGTTACATATTCCTCCGCCTCCCTCTGAAGGGACTTATCGTGCATGTAATGCTTGTGGGGTAAGCTGAGGTACGGATGTCGCCCCGGGGTTGGCATCCATACCGTAGAATCTCTTGAAATCCACTATTAGATCACTAGCGGAAATCAGCCCCCCAGCCCAAGATAGGTTTAGGTAGACAAGTTAATGGAATTGCGAATGCCAGTTAATGAGATCCAACACCTCCTGAGGGCTGATCTTATACTATGCCAGGAAAAAGCCAATACTTCTTGGAGCTCTGGTCTCTGAATTGCGAGATTACGGGGCTGACTGAGATAGATAGCAGATTTCAGGAGATTTCACGGTATGCCAGTAAGTGTGTTGGGAGGTACCAAGCGGATCGTCTATGTGCGCAATGCGCCACTTGATAAACATCATGGTTGGTTACCAGAGGAGTGAATTAAGTGGTTAGCCCGATCCGGCACTTCGGCCAACCCCGAGCAGGTCAAATCCCTAATTGAAAATCATATCGAAGTTATATTTGGAAAAAAGAATAATCGTTTCCACAGCGGATACCATTCCGGTTGAATGATACATACAGCTTGATCTCTGTGATTCGACCATAATAGAGAGCTGAGCGAAGCGCTTGTGTAGTAAAATATATAGTAAGACGTTAGAGGTTCGAATGGTCTACTGGCACACTCAATTACACAGAAAGGTCCTGTCCATCGAGGGGTAGTATATAGCATAATCCTTGCGATGTATCTTAGCTGTGTTCGCAGAAACCTGAGGAATCGTGGGTTTACCATAAAAGCTTCTCTGATGCTATCCGCGAGCAGATCCTCGCACCCCAAAGGCATCTGGCCAATGGCTTCCATGACATATCCGCCAACAACTGGTCCGCCGGCAGTTTTACACCCGTATTTTGTGATTGCCCAGCCTATATGCTTTTTGAGACTCCGTTCCAACCTTGCGCAGGTTTCCATATCTTGATAGGCGGGTCCCCAAGTGACCTTAAAGTTACGGTATAGGACTCTGTATTGAGTTGTGCATGTGATATGAATGATAGGAATAAGATCGCCGGCACTAACGGAGGTTTCCAGTGACGAGAACAGTGCAGAATCCCAGGGTTGTAATGGCTGATCACCGCGCAAGCCGCGTTTCTGGAGTGAGATTGCGCCTAGATTGCGTCTGAGGGTTGCAGTATTCTCGGGAGTGTTGGTAATTGTTGCTGCTATGGGAGTTTTTGTGTTAAAGGGTGAGTCGGCGTAGTGTTGGGGGGTTAAACTTGCTGCTGGTTGTATCTGGCCGTGAAGGTCTAATCTCACCATCTTTACCATAAGTCAATCCGACTGGCACTTCGTGGCCCCAAGCTACGTCTGTACACAGAAAACCACAGGTCAGTGCAAATGTTGGATTCGATACGCAAGTGGAATGGGGTCTTTAACTCGTTTCCAATTGATGCAATTCCGCTGGCACCTTGTAACCTCCATGTTCTTTGGCCGGAAGGCAAAATACGAGGAGAATATTGGCTAGGATTAACCAACCGCACGGCTGAATGAAACCGTAAGTAGCCATCGTGATGGATAGGGCGAGTGGCTGATACAAGTTGATATTGGAAAAGACTGTTCCGGATTATCCCACTCTCAAGATAGCCGGGCTGGTAGAACTTCACAAAAGATCGCTCAAGGGAGGGAGAATAAAAGAAGAAAGAAAACAAAATCAATTCTTGTCGTAAATCGGGTAGGCCGTCTGCCTTCTCACACAGAAGAATGTCGTCGTTGATCAAATGATGATGTTCCGTCAATTAATCGACAATGGTGCTTTCTCTGGATATCCTCTACCTCTTATGTGCTGACGAGGCAGATAGAGGAAAAGCAGTCCCGCGAAAGCTTTTCGCCCACGGACACTCCCCGCAACGGTTACCTCTACAACCCTAGCTAATGCTAACTATAGCTACCCATAAACATGCGGTCATCAACAACAAAACATCTAAATCTGGTTTCGCCCCACAGTACTCGAGTATTCGGAGGTTCTCCTCCAGGGAAAGGGTGTTTCAGGGTGTTTTTCAAGGGGCAAGTCCCCATATGCACAGTCCACGGTAATGTTGTGTTAAGGAATTCGTTACCCGCAAGAACAGAAATGCTCTGCTCTGCTAGCATGCGATTGAGGTAAGTTCAAGCTCAACTGGAGTAATAAGGATTCCTAGAGCAAATATCAATCTACTGGGATTATCTACCGGTATCATATCTCTGCCTGGGCCTACCCTTGCTTGGCCCAGCTCTCAATAGCTGAGCACACTAGTTTTCAGCACACCTTTCAAGAAAAATGGTGTGAAAGGTGGCTTAGGATTGAATTGGTGAGACTGCCATGAGGAAGTCTTGATTCTATGTCTTTTTGTGAGTCAATCGCGGACACTTGAGCAGCCAGCACCTTCATACAAGATCACTCGGAAAAAAGTAGTTGTGAGGGAACTTGAGAGCCAACAGCCAGCCCAAAACTAATTTAAGAATGCATTTGAGCTCTCTAATCCATGTTGAGAAGCTGTGATGACAGAGATGTAGTACCTGACGATCCCGTAGGATGCAGTGGCCTAGAGTAGGATATTTTGTGTCCTGGCAATAAGGCTCGCCGGGATCATATATTTAGCATTATAATATTATTCCCTCCAATAGCACCTCTCAAATCGCAAAAGCGGGTCTGCGGGTGCTGTGGATATGCTTCAACATCGTGTACCGCCTTGCACACTAAGCCCCGTACGATGGTACAACAAGCCCCAGTGAGACACCGCTTAGACTGGGTAACATGTGTTAATCCGAGGCAACCCAGTTCTTGACAAAATCCGGGGCCGGTATTTCGGTCTTTTCAGACGAAACTTTCCATCCATCGTACCATATCCTGTCAGCGAGGAGCGTGCGACGTGGGAAATCCTCCCTGAACACTAAAAGTTCTAAATGTCGAGAATGAGTGTAGTGCACTAACACTTGTAGTATGATGTGATTGCGGGCGAATGTTCAGCTGGTTGGCAATGCAGCGGAGCGGGGTTTATTGACGAGAATTGATTGTTTCGTATCAAACATCCGGCATACTCGTACCCGATCCAGGAAGTTCTAGTATCGTAGCACCAAAAAACGGGCATGCGAGCATGACGAGGTCCGACGGTTGCCAAGACAAAAAAAGCATCGGACGCCGTCGTCCAACGAAACACCAGAACGGCCAAGATTCTGCATTTCCATCTACGCTCTTGGTGGTATGGAATTATTTCTCTATCGGATGCCGAGATTAGTTTGCCCGGATACAGATTTCACCACTTTGCAATACTCCGGTTCTAAAGCGGGCTTCTGCGGTTTTGACGTCAGATCGTTGCATCAGTCGCGCCGGCAGCTGAGCCTCAATTCAGAGTCACGCTTAGTGAGAATATAGTAACATTCTTTTTACAAGAAGTGTAATTGTTTCCCTGTTTCCCAACAATGTCGGTAGTGGTGACAGCAGTAGTGATCTCATTCTGATTGAGGCAGTGGCGGTTTTGGGCGATAGGAAACTCGATGTTGACATGATGCACTTTTTTTTAAGGGTCTTTCATCGCCCGGTGCAACCAAAGGGCCACATTGACTATGATACTCGTAATTTGGTTCGGGGGGTTCCCCTTGGCTGAGTAGCTAGGGAGCGGCCGATCGGCAATTGGGCCGCATAAACAGCGAGGCTAATAGAGACAGCAAAAAGACTCGAGATGTCAAGCAAATGCGGTTATATGCTAACTAAATTGCTAGGATTTGACTTTGAATACGAAACCGTAAAGTCCCCAATGCTCTGGAGATAGGTTGTCGCAGAATGTCTTAACAAGATAATGCCCAGTGGTAAAAGCATCCGATCTGGAGATCTTTCAGAAGAGAGGTTGCACTACAGCGGCATCGATCTACGAGTATAAGCGACTGAAATATGGAGTAAGCGAACTTCTTGGCAACAGTCATACGAGGCTGCGCTGCTCTCCCAAGAGAGTTCGCGTAAGGCAGACGGGCCCCAAAGTCCTTGAGCGAGAAAGTCGAAGAAACACATTTACGAGAGGTAGACATGCCCTGTCTACCTGATATATCCCTGTTCTACCAACCACACTGTATTAATCCTCCCCACGAGGAAAGCGGGCGGGTGACGTACGGGGGGGGTATTTGGTGGACAAAAAAGGAGATCCTCAAGGTTAGGGTTACGAAAAAAATAAAAATACTTGTGATTGATCCCTGTTCGTTACCCGCCCAACTTCCTTGTGGGTATATTGGAGACTGTGCTCGAGTATCGTACCGGTACCCGAGTACTTGTGCTTGTGTGGAACGAGTGCATCAGGCACGAGCTCCGGAGAAAGGTAGGAATCGGTATGTGTTTCAAGTTGGCGTGGGGTGATAGTTCCCCACTTGTTCAACCTATTGGTACCGTATTCATTACCCCTCTTGGCGGAGGCGGGCAGAAAAATACCGACTCTAAGGCGAGTTGTGGTACCGCTTCGTGGGCTAGGAGCACTACCGTATAGGTTGCATATTACCTGGTTTTGGGGAGTGTGTGTTTTCGGTCACGGGGAGTTGAGCCCCTGCGAAAATATCTAGACTTGCGTGCCCTATGACTGAACTTCAGCAGAAAGCGCGAAGGCATCAGTCCCCACGCCGGAAATACCGGTATGTTTAATGGAAACTGAAAAACTTTTGTCAAGTGAGCTTAGCGCCCGGAACAGATCTTGATGAGCCGAGGGAATAGTATGAGGATCATCATCTACCTATCTTGCCCATTCGGCCGCCAGGGCCGCCTAGCCAGGTTAAGGGTAAGGCAAGCTGTCTTAAGATTCTATCCACTTCCGTTCAGATCCTTTCAATTACCAATTCCTCTGGTGGGAAATTTCATACGAGAGCTACATGCCAGGGTAGTATGAATTTACGTGCGATGGGGCTCATAGAGCGTATTTAAAGTACCGTATGTCATTGGGATCGGCTTCACCACCGCTTGAGTAAAGCCATGAGAGTAGCCTTGGAATGTGATCAACAAGATCGATGCCCCCGTGTCACCGGGGGCATTTTTGTAACGAAGCTTCGCTAGAAATAACCTCAACCACCGTCATTGGTTTTTGAGGCGAGGTTTCTACCTCTTTCTGTGGAGAGGGGCGTTCGGCAGAGCCGGGTGGCCGTCGGCCCATATCAAGGCCGGTTCGGGGAAGCTGCAAGGCAAACTCACGAGTTGTGTCAACTGATGAGAAATTGGGACGCATAGATTCCGGCCATAGTGAGTGTGCGTATTTCCTACGATACCTAAGGCTACTATGAGTCTTTCAGACCAAAAGCTTAAGGTTGGCCCCTCGAAACTAAACAAAGAATGTAGTGGACATAGGTTTCTCGGCAGGCATAGATGTTGCGAGTGAGAAAAGGTGGATATGTTGGTGTCGATCGGATGCCGCGGTAATTAGATCCGGCTAGTATGCTACCGGTACCAGTACCACGTATTGAGTAAGGGATTTCCAGGGGTCCGGGTGAAACCCACACCCCAAATTCTTCAAGCCACGTGCGAGATGCTTTCGGGCAATCCACTGTTTCTATCGGCGAGGGTGGTATCTCATCAAGCATCTAGCAGCACTTCTAGCTCTAGTTTGGGAGCGGGTTTGCTGGTTCTAGTTTTCTCGTTCCGTGCCGGAGCCGAATCCCGCAAACTTCCTCTGTCCCCCCTAAGGCAAAGTACCGCAGGCCTCTCCTTGGGAGAAACTTTGGAATTTCTGCGAGAAATTTTCTTCCGACGATGGCCACAAGCTCTAGCGCTAAGGACATGCGATTATTTCTTATTTATTTTATTTTCGCTATTATTGCTATTGGTAATGTGGCCTGTGTCCTATCATAGTAGTGTACTGTATTGTACGTTCTGCTTTTTGTACCTGCATATTGGACTTTTCAGAGTGGCCGGCTGTGCATCTACAGGGTTGCATGATGCTCAAGCCGCAGTGAGTGGTAGGGCTGGGATGTGGGGGAGAGGGAAGGGAAGGAATTTGGCAACGAGTGAGCGGCTACATGCTCTGCAGCTTACAGACGCAGCGGGAAAACACTCAGCAATCGCGGGACCTGGCCAGTGAAAGTGTCGTGATCTCCATTTGGGCAATAGCCTCTAGCAGATAATGAGGCGGTGGTTCAGCGTGATATCAGAGCAGTGAGCATCAAGATACAGTAGTAAGATGATAAATCTTGATTCTGACGACCATCCGAGCTTTCGCTGAGCAAGCCTTGCCGATGGTGAGCTTTAGAAGAAGCCGCGGCACTACTGGTGACAGTACTCAGCAGTGCTTCTAAGTGTATCGGGTCCTTCGCTGAAATGCGAGACGATTGTGAATGGGCCTGCGGTGAGAGGTTGATAAAACTTCGGTGGTGTGAACACGGTGGGTTAGGGCCCAGACGGTCGCGACATCCTTTCCCACCGGTAACAGTGGTCCATCTTGACATGATCTAATCTGACTGCGACAGCAGGGTCGAGCAAGTGAGAAACCGGATTAAATCACTCGGAAAAAAGCTGTTCCCGACGGTTGCGGCAACTTCTTGGGCTCGCGACAGTTACCACAGGCTATCGAGGCCATGCCGGTGTCCTTTTCTCCATCCAGAGCGAAGGGGCCGATATGGCTCAGGGAGATGTGGCCCGTTGGAATGTTAATTTCCCCGATGGGGCATTGTCCTTTGGTCGCACTGTTACTCCTACATACAATGCTAGGAAAATGGCGGCAAGAGGTATGAACCCGAAGATTATCGCTTAAAGCAGGTTGTTATGTGCATTATCCTACTGCTTATGGAGAATAATGGGCTAGTGCCGGCGCATGGCGCCCGTAGTGTGGGAAGCCTTGAGAAATTCGCCTCACCTAAAATTGCAAACAGCGCTAGACCATTTCTAGTCCAGTCCACGGAGCTTCAAGCTGAGTTGAAGCAATCTCCCCCCACCCCAACCCACCGACTCCACCCTTGCAACGAAATCGCTTCTGGTCTGGGAAACAAGTTACTTGGGCACTTCTCCTGGTACCTTGCAGAAGAGATGAGATCTCCACGCGAGAAAGAAGCATGGAGCAGTTTTCATCCTGGTTCGCGGGTGCTTTCTAGCCTAGTCTGACCCAGACCTCTGGCATTTCTTTTCGCACGGGGAGCTGAGACCACCCATAGCTGGATCCTAAGAACAGCTGAGCATTACCATACTCCAGCCAACCATTGGCGACTACTAGCACCTTGGAAAACCCCCCATCGGCTTTCTTCCTTGCAGCCTATGCATGTCCTACCATCCAATCACTTTTTCGCGCTCTACACTTTGCGTGCCCGCTTCGTTGCGGGAACGGCGTGTTGGCATAGAGACCACCAGGGCGCAACGTGACTGCAGTCCCCCCTTCCTTCTCACTCTGTCACTCTGGCCTGGTCTCCCTACGTCCCTACCTCCCTACACAACCACACTAGCCTTGGGAAACCGATGACTGCTGTCTAGAGCTTGCGATGACTACATTGCGATCTTTTGTGAGGTGGGCTGTGCGAGCTCGGGACCTGGCACCGCAACCTGTTGGGGATCTCGCAGGTGCATTTCTATTCGGATCATTCAGTGCACGTTCCACATCCCAGGACCGATCGCCCTACTGTGCCGAGCTCTTGAAGTGGCTCTTTTGTGTATATAATACTCGGGGGTTCGCCGCCATTATGTTTGCTTCATACTTCGCCGCACACCAACCTACATTCGCTCCATTCGACAAGCATTTAGCTTCTATACCTTTAGATACATTCGATTCATTCATTCGTTGCCACACTATACAATTTCTACTTCTACTTTTCCACTACCGGATTTTCAATTCTCTTTCTCTCAAGAGCCACATACATCAAGAGATACTCCGAGCGACTATCCAATTACAATCGCTCATACTCAGCGATCCTTTTACCTATTTCAACCCAATCTTTATCTTTTTAAACTTCAAACACCTTTTTAAGCACCTTTCAAGATGTGCATGAGAGTTGTCGAACGCTACGCTGTGTGCAAGTGTGTCTACTACACTCACGGTATCGATCAGTGCTCAGCATATGGTCGCCGCGGTCACGCCGTTCAGGACAAGACTGTGCTCGTCGGTCATACCTGTCCCCACCATTCAAACGCCAATTGGGCCACCGGCCCCGCTCCCAACTTTGGTATGGGAGAATTCGGCCACTACCATGCCTACAGGCGGTAAATCTACATCTAATTCGATAAGTCGTCCGGCGATCCCGCTGGGAAGGGTCCTCTCAACGGAATATTCCCGGGTTGGAATTTGGGAAGACGAAGGCGAATCAAACATGGAGGAGGAATGGTAGTTCTCGGGGATGGAAATGGATGTGGAGATCCTGAATGCGATATCAAGAGAGGAAAGAGAGCTCAAGGAGGGCATTGACGAACCGAAGATCCGAATTCCGGGAAGCGTCTTTTTTCACGCATCGGCTGAAATTCGTGGGATCACCTTATTGCGGTTTCGATTTGTTCGAGCAGTTTACGATTCACGCTGGGCGGGGAAAACAGGTTTTTTTTTCATAGAGCGGGCAGTTTGGTTTGGTTTGGGTTTTTTTACGCAGACGTTTACGAGGCATTGCGCAATACACGATTAGATGGGAAATGACGCTAATTATTTTGATTTCTTTTTGTCATCATCATTTTCCGCCCTCTATTGTCTATTGAGCAGTAGTAAGGGTAAAAGTCGGAGCTGTCGGAGTCTTTGGTTAGGGAGTTTTTTCTTATCTTTTTTTCCCTTCTTTCCCCTCTTATTGCTCACTACTCAACTTTGTATCTCCCCTTGTTCCCCTGTCGTTTTTTCCATAATAATTTATACACGTAGGCCTTTTCTGTTCCCCTTTTCTTACTATCGCTTTGTACACTATCTTGCGATGTGTCTTTTTTGTCCTTTTTTTGCTTTAAGGTGTTTGAGCGTTAGTCAAGGATTATTTATTTATTCATTAACTTTGCGGCTTGAAATCTCATTCGTGGAAAGCAACCGACTGACTGCCAAGCGTCTTTTTGTGGAATGGCTGTGATCCTTTGTCACCGTAAAAACCTACCATTGTGGAGGGGAATGAGGGGGGGGCTTCGATAGCAAAAAAGAAAAAATCAGGGCCACCGGCTTTCTTTCTTTCTTTTTTTTGAGGGAATGTGGGGGTGGATGGAAAGGAAAGGATGGATGTTCTATCCTAGTAGTAGGGCTTAGGAAGCCATCGTCACCATTCCAAGGGTCTGAATGCTTTCCGTAACAATGTCTCGGGATAATCGGCATTTACTGTGCTATCTGAAACCTCAAGGTTACCATTTACTGAGCTTCTTCGAGAGGGCCATGATAGTATGATTTGAGAGGGGAAGGGACCAAACATACCATGAGGCGGGGGCGGACTGATGGTTGAGTTGAACTGTGAATGACAGAAAAAGAAGAAAAAAAGGGCACCCCCCCCCACCACCCCCTTCGGACTATAACACCTCCAAATCAATCTTCACTAAAGGAGGCTCATGAGTGTGCTATTATGGTATCATACCAGTACGGGAAAGGAAGAAATGATGATAGGGTTCTGAACTTGTGGTGCGAAGTCGTCCATCCCTTGTCTCGGCATCACACGTTCTCTCTCTCTCTCTCTCTCGGGATCTAGACTATTATAAATCATGAACCACAGAGCAGGGCAATTGTAGCGGTTTACCGGCACTAGGCAACAGGGCATCATCCCTTGCCTCCCCCTCTTGAGGGGGGGGAAAAGGGCGGCGCTACAGCAATGAAGTGGGAAGAACCCCCATATTTTTTTGTTCAAAGTGGGCACTTTTGGCCTGGGTTTTCAACGATCCAAGAATATATTGTGGGGTGGGGTTTAATTGGAAATGTCTTGGATGAAAGGTTTCACTGGAGTTATGAGCGAATCAACTTCCGGTATGTACGACATGTATATACTTATATACACTACGGTTACGTTTTTACTATTGTTAAGGCAGCGGCGGTGCGACGGTACGGTGGATCTGCCGGGCTGGGTAGACGGATGAATTTTTTTGGTCTGGTTGGGCTGTGTGACGTTCGCCATTCTTGCTTGCCCTTGGATAGGTTGAGATGGGTACGACGTTCTGGAGATGGTGCACAGGTGACGAATCACTCTCTAAGGTTCGGGATACCGGTACACTGGTAGAGTAGATAGTTTCTAAACCCGTCAGTGAAGAGACGGGTGATTATCGCACAGTGGCTTGGGGGGGGGAAAGGGGGAGTACGGTAGGACAATAGCCTACTTCACTGCGGGGCGATGGCGGGGGGGGAGGGGGGTAGCAAAAAAGTACTTTAACGTGATTTAGTAAGGTCCCTGAGTTTTTTCATTCTTTTTCTTTTTCTTATCCAGATCTTTTAATAACCCCCCCTCCCCGACCGATTAGGGGAGGGGTACCTCTCGGCTGTTTTACTGGAGCGGAGTAATAATTTTCCGTGAAACGAAAAACAAATAACCATCCCTGCAACTGAAATTTGTTTATTCCTCCGGCCAATCACGAGCCGCAGTACCAAGTTAGCACAGAATCCTGGGGATAAAAATAAACAGTCGGTGCCTGTCTTACCTCGGTATGCCCGTTCGCCATTGATCCCTTGCCTCCGCACCAGGAAAACCTATTCCACCGCCGCACTGCTGCTAATAATCCAAAGCTTGGGGGGGACGGGATGCCCCTGCCTGAACATTCTTCTTGCATAATGCATTATTCCCTAGACCCGCAACTTCTTGGTAAGTGGCGCTTTATCCGGGCTACGCCACGAAATCTCCCTTATTACCTCCTGGCCAGAACCCTAATATTATGCAATCCAAAAACTTCACACATTGGGACTGTACTTGTGGGCAAGGCTTTTGCTTGCACGCAAGCCGCCCACGCGACGCACGGCAAAGGGCAAGGATACCAGCAGCACTTGGTAAGCATGAAGATCATTGCCTACAACTGCACCTTTAATTTAGCGAGACAGCGCTGAGCCGGGTGAATTGTGGTAAGGCAGGTCAGGTGCCGCATAGTTACCCGTAGGTTGGGCACTGGAATGCGGGACCTAGAATGGGCGAAGGGGGTCTAATTGTCAGACCAGGCTAACGAGGAGGGGGGGGGGGGGGGTACTGATGTTTGCCGTAAGCAAAAGGGCCCGAATCTAATATTAATGCCCGCGCGACCGACTCGCCGCAGTACGCTATGCCACTTTTCCCTCAAATACCTGATCAGCAAGGATATGGAATGTGCTGGGTTCCTGCTTGGGACGAGTGGACGAGTGTCTCACTCGAGTATTTGCCCAAGAAAGGCATAGGAGTTTTCGGTAATATCGAGGCTAGGCTGCCCGGGGCTAACCGTTGCGATGATATTATAATTCGACCCTATGCACCCGAGTGAGCCATGGTGCCTTGGGCGGAGGACTAGGTTTGGTCCCTGAAGTTGGCGGGGTGGCATTACTGACGTCGGAATTTAATCTTCTTACCGCCTTACCGTTGGAATCGCTGTTTTAATCCTTGGACACTTCGAGTACCTCATTTGGGTATGGAATTAATGGCATTTGGACTAAATCTGTTTATGCCTCCCGCTCTATTATGGGGCAATGACCTGATTTTGTTTTATTAACTGAGGGCCAACCACATGCAATGATTTCACTTGCCTCGTGCTCCTGGTGCGGAGGTCGGAATCGCAATGTGGGTTCAGCAGTGAAAGCCACATAAAGATATGAGGGCGGAAATCGCAATAACCAGAGAGACCAATAACCAAGTTACCGGAATTACTAGCGTGGCTAGGATAGGTGCCCGGTATCATACCGTAGTAGTGAACTTCTAGACCTAAAGAGAATAAAAACAACTGTTCCTCTCACTGCTCAATTGGGGTCGCGGGAACCAATGACGCATGCGAACAAGGGAACCCTGGGACCAGGTAATTAGAAAGGACGTAATAGAGTCATTTGGCAACTATTTTTTTTACTCAGAAAATTCAAATTCTGAGTTGAAATTTCTAGTTTCTTGGCGTGCACGGACACAATTTGTATGGGGTGGCGACTCGAAATTTGCGAATTATCGATTGAAAAAATAGTTGCCAAATGACTCTAATTAACCGCAAAACATATCGCAACATGTTCGCTATTTTGACAAGGAGCCAGCCCGTCGGGGAGGCCACCCAGCCCCAACGGATCGCCGGTGCCCGGCATCCGTCGCCCCGTAACACGCATAGTATACGCATCACAGGTGGTGGTAGGGCGTAGGAGAAGAGGGGAAAAAAAATTAAATTTTTTTACGGAGGGTTTTTTTCATGGGTAGCTGCGCATCTGATTCGGAGATTTAAATTTTTTAACGTAGAGACAAATATAAATAAACAGTTATACAATGTACTCATAGCTGAAGTACAGTACGGTATTGGCGTCGGTATTTTTTTCTGCTTCCAAACTTTGCATGGGATAAACCTGGTATGGTTGGGATCTAAAGTGAGAAACATCTGTTGTAACGTATCTTCCCAAAAATTTAGTAATACTACTACGCTGGTCACGATGAATTTTTCAAATTATGCTTTGCTTTGCTTTGAGATACGGTAGCGAGCTAACAGCTGAAATCACGGCGTGCTAAGCACCCCCTAGACGGTTTCGTGCTTCGATACTTGTAACGTAACTTGGGGCCGGATGCTATGGACCTTTCTAGCCGGCTTTCCTACTATACTAAAACAGTAGTTCTTTTTTCCCCTTCCATGTTTGTAAATATTTGGGTTAGGATATTTTTATTTTGCGCTCTTGAGGATTTTTTTTTTTTAGTATGATATCATAAATGCTGGAGGGGAAAGATATAAAATGAGGGTTCTCTCTCTTCACCTGGAGACCTAACTACTTCTCTGCAACCACCTTTCTAAGTTCGTTATAACCAGCTTGCTCGTCTCTCAACTGATTCCCATCGATATAATATTATAAACCAGATCCTGTACGTACCTGCCATTACATGCTCAATTTCCGGGTTTAACCTCTTACTTTAGCTACCATCTGTCCCTAGCGCATTCTCCTCTATTAGGAGAAGGGTTGACTGTGCTTGCCCCCTCGTTGAGTGAGTTCTCAAGCATCGCCTTTAGTGACTCTGTGACTGACGAACTAGCCGCTTCGAAGAGCACTACAGATTTTCTTCTGCTCTCTATATCCCACATGGCCTCTGCTGAGATCACCGCCGCATCTATCTCCGACCTGGAGGCCAAGCACTACTACCATGGGCTGTGCCCCAAGTCAGTTCTCGTGGCTCGCACTGGGAAAGATACTTGGGAGCCGCCGACAGGCCCTGAGGCTTACCTCCCGTGCAAGAGCTTAGGCCCCCCGGCTACCACCCCCTGAACCAGGCATTCGGGGGGCCCTTTGGCTGTAAGATCGAAGAGTTCTTGGACTCCAAGGGAGTGAAGTGGACCAGCATGGATGTCGTACGCATTGGTATTGTTGACGAGGACATCGCCCCTGTCATCCTCTGGATCGAGGTCAAGCCCAACACCCTCTCCCGTGAAGCCGGTTCTGTTGTTGTCAAGGAGTGCAAGCAGTTTCTTGTACTGAACGAGTTCCCCGATGTCGAAGTCGAGATCCGCGAGTTGGCTATAAGTCAGCCATAGGCTGACAACGGTTGGCCCGCTCATGCCACCATTTGGGACAGAAGCAACATGATCATCCTTTTTGGTATTTTTTTCGTCCTTCGTTGTATTTGATTCGCAGTAGAGGATCTCTTTACATCTTGGAGGTCGTGATAGGTGGAGTACTTGCTGACTGGGATTCGAGCAGCACGTATTTGTTAATATAACGCATATAATGAAAATCGTCAATTTTGTGACAAAGCAGGAACACCAGTTGGTATGGATGGTAACTAGGCTCCCTGCCAGAAATGACCACGCTCATATGTAGTAGTAAGCATGCGCACCAGTGGGACATGCAAGCTTTGAAAACCTTTCTCCTATAAATTTCCTTCTCCTTCTCCTTCCCTTCCTTCTCTCTCAAAGAGTGAGCTCCTTAACCCTTCAACACAATTACTCCTGCTTCCTTGAGCCACTTCGCTTTTCCTCCATGAAATCCTTTTATCCAATCCAGTGTTCCCAACGGGCCAGGCCGATGGTAGGCCGGCCTATAGGCCGTAGGCCGGGCTAAGGCAGGCCGCTCCGGAAGACAGCCTAGGCCCATATAGGCCGAATTTGATCGGCCTACGAAAGCCTATCAGGCCTGATAGGCGCCTATAGGCCCGGAGATTAGCGTTGAGAACAGATTGCGTTAAGGGTATTCAACCCCCCTACCCCACCCCTCTTCCGAGTTTATCGCCTGTG
>Ga0307517_10002826_pt1 | contig 27576 bp, 31 predicted proteins | sample 23_EM_MG_FD_194515 | JGI IMG/M metagenome (GOLD analysis project Ga0307517, IMG submission 194515) | Populus trichocarpa ectomycorrhiza microbial communities from riparian zone in the Pacific Northwest, United States - 23_EM | ecosystem: Host-associated > Plants > Roots > Unclassified | place... | reverse complement strand
CCGAAGTGGCCTGCTTGGTCTCCCTAGAATCTCTGCTAGGGTTAAGGTACCTGGCTGAGAGAATCTGGGTCGCTTTGTCGTTGAGGATTGCTTGCCGGATATATGGGAAGAGTTCCTCTTCATTTTGGGGGAGGAAGCGAAGGGGGAGGCCGTGAATTGCTAGCTGAACGGCAGTGGGGGCGAGGACGAGGGTGCACCAGGGGTTTTCTCCTACCGGGAAAGACTGGTTGAGGGCCCTTGTGAGGGAGTCAAAGTAGGGGGCGTATGAGGCAGCGGGGGTCGCTTTGTCTGTCACAGTCAGGGAGACTGAGCCACGGGGGTTGACAGTAGCAGTGAAGCCAAGGGGGAGGAGGCAGTTTGATTCGCGGAGGACGCGAGCGGCGATGTCGGGAAAGGTAGCGGCAATTGTTAGAGCGTCTGGGTGAGGGGCTGGGGACTGGCGAGGAGCAAAGAAGCGTCGTTGGGCACCTGGGAGGGAGGGAGGCCCCTTTTTAACAGGAGGGGCGACCGCACTCGCGACTTGTTGGGGGGAAGGAGGCTTCCCAGCTTTGCTTTTGCCCTTGCCGCCCGAGCCTGAGCCGGAGGCAGCTTGCGCGTAAGAGGGGGAGGGGTGGACGTCAGGGTGAAGGTGGCCTGGTGTGAAGGAGTCGAGGTCGTACCTCCCCTTCCGGAACTCACCGGCTTCGTAGGAGTTGGGATACAGCCTGGCGTACTTTTCGGGGTCTCCGAACGCCTTGCCTAGCCTCGTATCGTAGAATGGTATGAGGTATTTAGGGTCTTCAGCCGCGGCTGAGGAAGGTGTGGGTGGTGCACGGGCCCTCTCTTTTCCTTTCTTCGACGGGGGGGGGCCGGCAGTTGGGGGGGGCTGGGGCATTCTTGGTGGGGGGGGGGCCTGAGCCTGGGGGGCAGGGATCGGGGCTGACACACGATGTGACAGGTCACGTATGGATGCTTGGAGATCGGCGATCCCCGGAGCGGTTGTTTGTTCTGGTGTGGTGGGGAGGTTGGCGAGTTGTGAGGAGATGTCGTGGAGCTCCTCCCTGAGGTTCTCGTTTTCCTCGGAGATGGTTGCGACCGCCTGGGTTACCCCGCTCAGCTCATGTGAGATGGTCACAAGGCCTTGGACGAGTTGGGAGAGGAGAACGATCGTGATTGATTCGTTGGGTAGGGTGCCGGCCTGCGCGTCTGGGCTGAGGTCCGGGAAGTCTTGGATGCTGAGCCGGAGGGCGCTCCTCGCCTGAGCGAGTTGCCTCACCATGAACTCGATGGATTGATCGATTGAGGGTGTTCCTGAACGCGACGGGAGGGGAGAGTTGAGAGCTGAGAGCCTACCGAAGGCTTCGTTCCCTGGGGGAAGGTTGTGGGGATTCGCCATGGCGACGAGCGGGTGAGGAAAAGTGGGAGAGGGGTTTGATCCGGACGCAAAGCGGGGTAGTGTTGAGATTGTATGTGAAATGTAGGGGGGGGGAAGAAGTTTGCGAGAAGCGTGGCCTACCCCTTGGTCGGAACCAAGCGCCTTATATAGGCATCTCCTCACAACCCTAACCCTGGTGACTCATCACCTCGCGCTACATAAACCTCTATGACTCATAGTGAGTCATAGCGCGAAATCCATCAAGGACTCATACGTGTCATCGCCCAACATTCCGTTAACCAATCAAAACTCATAAACCAAGTCATGTGCGGAAATGAGTCACACAAGCGAAACCCATGACTCATAGTGTGAGTCATGTGCGAAAGTCATTACATCATATGACGTCACTATCGTAAGTCATGAAACAATCAACCAATCAAAATATAACAATGACTCGCGAGTGCGTTGTCATGTAACAGCTATGAGTCAAGTGACGTCATAGTCTGAAATCCAACATACCTTATGACTCATAAGTATGAGTTATGTGAAATCTGCCTTGCTTAGTCACAATTTGTGACAACAAGCCAGACACGAGGCTGTCACATCTCAGCTACACTAAATGGTACAAGGAACAGAGGCTCAGTCAATACACCGAGACCTACTCCGCGACCAAGAAATCGTTCGGCCAAATGAGCATCACAAAAGGGAGCTGGATAATCATGAGACAAGTCTCAATCTCATGAAGCAAGAGATGTTAGAGCACCAGCCGGCAGAGCAGGCACGAGATGGTGAGATCTCGGAGCTAAAAGCAATCGTGCAAACCTTAATGGGGCAGGTTAAGGGAAAAGGCAACATGTCAGATCCGACACCAGAGGCTTCAGGGGCGGGTGGAGGAAACCCACCACCACCACGACAGGGAGCGGCAGGAGCTCCAGGTGGAGGAGAGGGAGGAGACCCCGATGATGAGGGAAAAGGGTCTGGACGGAAGCCAGATGAGAGCAGGAAAGGAAGACGGGAAGCGAGACCCTCAACCCAGCCAGAAGAAGATAACTAGGAGGCTGAAAAAGACGAACGGTTTAACATGTTCTAACGGGTCATGGCCAACGCCTTGGGACCACCAACGAGAGTCCCAGCGGAACAACCTGCCATGTTTAGGAACGAGAAACACCAAGATATCCGCATGTGGCTATTGACATGCACGGATTATTGTGGTCGGAACAGTTGGCAGTGGGAGGATGAGGCACAAAGAATCCGATACGCCATAAGCCGAATCGACGGGAAAGAAATCGCACTGGTTGCGTTAACCTACCCACCACAAATGACCAGAGAAATAGGGTATACGAGACAAGAAGGCGACGAGTTCTGGCATGTCTTTGCCGAACAAGCCCTGTGACGCTTTGGACCCACCCATGAAGTGGAAAAATCCCTACGAGAAATGGGATCGGTCAAATATCACGGTGATGTCGCCAAACTCTTGATGGAAATGGAAAATCTCAACATCCAGGCAAGAGTCACCGGGATAGCCTGGAGAAAAATGATTGAAGACGAACTTCCCGTAGAAGCAGTGCGACGGCTCTCACATAGAGACTATGTCGAGGATGGGGAATTGTTGGAAGCAGTCAGGACCGTAACCCGATCGGAAGAAGATTTCAAGGAAAGAAAAGATCTTTCAGGAGGCAGTCCCTCCGGCGCGACACGAGGTGAGAAAAGGAAGTTGGAGGATTCAAAGCAGACGGTCGCAGCAAAATGTGTAAAAAGACAATACACGGCTATGGAAAAGGCGCCCTACCAGAAGAAAAAGGCTGGGGAAAGGAAGGTGAAAAAGGAAGAGTCAGTGGCACCGACGGGGGAGGTCAGAAACAAGCTGTGGGCAGAAGCCCACCAGGGTGTCGATCAAAAGGTTGTCGACAAGCGGAAATCTGCCAACGAATGCACACGGTGCGGAATGAAAAACCACACCTGGAAATACTGTCGAAAGCCAATACAGGTGTCGGCTATATACGGAGGGCAATCGAAGCCCAAACGAGAGTCCGCATTCGCACCGAAGCGACGTCCCCAGGTAGCCACTGTGGCCGTTGATGGCCAGGGAGAAAGCTCAAGATGAGCGGCCCAAAGGCCCGCAGGATGGGCTTTAGAAGATGACGATATTTTATAAAAAGTCATCGCGGTACCGAAAACCATGGTGGTCGGGTAGTGAGGTTGCCGCCTCGAATCGAAAGACCTGTGGCGTAGTCGGTGACGATATCCAACCACAAGGCAAAAGACCAAAGGATAGCGGTTGCCAATTTACGTCCAAAATTGGGTAGTCCGTGCTCACCACGGGAGCCATAAAAAAACTACAAGTGAAGAAAGCGGTCGACAAGACTAAAAGGGAAAACGAAGATTACCATTCGTCGGAACGGAGCTTGAGTTGCACGACGCGCGTGAGGATGGTCGAAATCCAGGGCAACCTGACTTTCTCTCCGAGTAAAAAAGCCGGGCAAATAGAAGCTGGGGGCGCCTCTATTGGGCACAAGGTTCATGCCCGATGAATGGTATCTGAGGGGGTCACGGGAGTGAGACCACACTCGAAGGCGAAGGTACGGTGGACTCGTCGCAGAGTACCGTCTCATATGAGGGCTAAGTTGACGATAAAGGACCCCCATCCTAGTCGTGAACTCGCCAGGTACTCCAGTGAACCACCACTCCTGTGATATGGGAACTCCTCGGCATGAGGTAACGACGACTAGTAGTGGGCTGCCCGATATCAAAATAGATGACACTTATTGTAAAGGTTTTTGTGAGGAGGCTTTAAGAGGCGAAACTGCGCAGGCGCGGTAACAAACCCCCACGGTACGTGTAACCGCGACGATGAAAACATTTCATCAAGGACAGAGCGAAAGCTCAAGACCCATTAAAAAACCCAAGCACTACGCCTGCCCTGAGGGGAAGGCATTTATGGAAATCAAAGGACGAAAACACGCGATAAATGTCCTCTTAGATTCTGGTTCCAGTATCTTTCTCATGAACCAAGACACCGCACGACGGCTCAAAATCCCAACTAAGGCTAGGGATTCACCGTTAAAAATCACAACCTTCGATGGCGAAACCGCGCCTCCTGGAGGAACATTCTATACCCATCCTATTCTCCTAGAAATCAGTGCCAACGGCCACCGAAGTATGATATCCTGCGAAATTGCGAATGCAGGAAGGTATGACTCCATCATACCCTTTGGGTGGTGGCATGATGAGCACCCCCTTAAAAATATCACGGACCCACCTAAATGGGCCTTTGAAGGAGCAAAGTGCCACGCTCATATAGAAGATAAGGCGGTGGCGGATATGTTTGAATGGGATAAAACAGTGGCTTACGATGAGGAAGCACATTATGTGGACGGATAGAACAAGAGGAAGAAGGTGGAGTACAATTGGAGACACTGCCAAAACCGTATTGGCAGTATAAGGAGCTTTTTGAAGAGAAAAAAGCCAAAATGCTGGGGCCTCGAAGCACTTTCGACCACGCCATCAACCTTAAAGAAGGGGCCGAACCCACATGGGGTGCGATTTATCCAATGTCGGCCCAGTCGAACGAGCTGGATAGGTACTGCAAGAAAATGATGGCTGAGGGAAAGATTGCCGATAGCGAATGTCCTTACGGCGCTCCGATCCTCTTCGTTCTAAAACCAGATGGAAGTCTACGATTGTGTGTAGATTATAGAAACCTCAACAAATTGACGATCGTGAATAAATACCCTCTACCGCTCATGGATGAACTACTAGACCGCGTTGCTGGAGCACAGGTATTTACGAAGCTCGACCTAAAAGATGGATACCATCTTATTCAGATGAGAAAAGGCGATGAACATAAAACAGCTTTTGGTACACGATACGGAGAGTACGAATACAAGGTCATGCCTTTAGGGCTCGTCAACGCTCCCGCAACGTTTCAGCCAATGATGAACAAGATCCTAAGGGAATTCTTGGCCCACGGGGTAGTCGTCTACCTAGACGATATCCTAATATACTCCGAAAATATGGGCGACCACATCAAACTAGTCCTCGACCGACTTCACCAGCACGACTTAGCAGTCTCGTTGAAGAAGTCGGTGTTCCACCAGGAGGAAGTCAAATTCCTGGGGTACATTGTCAAGACAAGCGGCGTCACCATGAGTGATAGAAAAGTGAAAAGCGTTCAAGATTGGGCACACCCAAGGTCGGTTAAAGAAGTTCAGATCTTCATCGGATTCGCAAATTTTTATCGTCGATTCATCAAAGATTTTTCAAAAGTTTTCAAGCCAATAACCGAAACATTAAACGGAAACCCAAAGGATTTTCATGGGGAAGAGAGCAGGAAGAGGCGCTTGAGGAGTTGAAGAAGAGGTTTACAACGGCACCAATTTCATCACATTTTTACCCAGGGAGAAGAACGGTGGTCAAGACAGACGTAAGCGACTTCGCCCTCGGATGCCTACTGTCACAATACCGGGGAAAATGGCTTCAGCCCGTGGCTTTTCATTCTCGATAATTGAACAGTGCAGAAAGAAATTACGAGATACATGACAAGGAATTACTCGCAATCATGGAAGCATTCAAGGAATGGAAAAGATACCTCTGGGGTGAAGAAGAGCCCGTGACGGTATACACGGACCACCAAAACCTACAGTCCTTTTTGACCAAAAAAGTCGGGAACCAACCCCAAATTCGATGGGCACAGGAGTTGACAAACTACAACTGCAAAATAGTCTATCGACCAGGAAGCCGAGGCGGGAAACCAGATGCGTTAAGGAGACGGCCGGAGTACAGTCCTGAAGAGGGAGCTCGTCACAGTGAACAGTCAATTTTGAAATCAGAACATTTCCAAATTTCCGTCATTCATCAAAAGCGAAACACAGAGACAGCCCTCATTCCAGAAAAACGGGAACCCGCAGCCTCAGAATAATGAAACTTTCGGATAAGGCTATAATCCCGACGAAAGGATCACGATTCGCAGCCGGTCATGACATCTACGCCCTGACAGACGGGATGGTACCAGCAAAAGGACAGACAATGGTAGAAACGGGTATTGCTATAGGATTGCCGGAAGGAACATATGGAAGGCTAGCCACGTGAGGTGGTATGGCTAGCAAGATGGGAATAGCCGTGGGCGATGGTGTAATAGATTCAGATTACACCGGAGAAGTCAAGGTCATACTTCGAAATCAGGGTGAAGCGGACTGTGTATTTAAGGCAGGAGATCGGATAGCGCAACTCATAGTAGAGAAGGTTGCCAACGCCGACGCCATGGAAGTAGACGATCTGGGGATAACCGAGCGAGGAAAGATTGGCTTCAGATCAAGTGATATGAACCCTAAGCGATCCATCACGGCTAAAGAAGAGGAAGTCAAAATAGGTTTCCTTCACACGGACATAAGCGAAAACGAATTCTTTAGCCAATCTGATATCGGCCATCACCCTCGGTTAATGAAAGAAAAACAAATGTTATCAAGGGCTGACGTCAGTGCTGCCCTGACGCAAACAATGAACGATTCCTTTCTGGACAAAATTAGAGTGGCTGGTAAGGAGGATGAGAAGTGGCAGGGCCGAGGCCGTGAACTAGTTAGGTTAAGAGAAAGCGGGAAAAAGATGCCAGACGAATGGATAGAAAAAGACGGGTTACTATATTACAAAAATCATTTGTACATCCCCGAAGACAAGTCCTTCAAACGGAGATAGCCCAAGGCTGTCACGCCTCATTAGGAGCAGGGCACTTCGGACAGGAGAAACCGATCGAGATAGTAACGAGGGACCTTTACCGGAAAAGACTCGCTGATTGGATCAGAGACTATGTACGATCCTGCGACGAATGTCAACACATTAAATCCCCACGGCATGCTAAGTACGGATTACTTCAACCATTAGAAGTACCATATGCCGCCTGGTCCTGCATATCGACGGACTTTATCACCCAACTAGCGGATTCGGAGGGTACGACCCAGATCATGGTAGTAGTAGACCAGTTCACCAAGATGGCTCATTTTATCGGCCTCCACGAGAATGCAACCGCAAAGGCTGTTGCGGATACCTTCCTTCGGGAAGTTTGGAAACTTCACAGATTACCGACCGAAATCATATCGGACATGGACGCGAAGTTTTCCGGCGAATTCTGGGAATCATTGTGGAAGATGCTAGGTGTTAAAAGGCGCATGTCAATGGCATACCACCCGCAGACTGACGGACAAACGGAAAGAACCAACCAAGTGCTGGAAGGTTATTTACGAAGATTTGTCAATTACGATCAGGACGACTGGTACCAACTACTACCGTTAGCCGAACACGCCTTCAACAACTCTGCAACCAACGCACATAAGATGACTCCATTCTTCGCCAATTACGCTTTTCACCCACAGATGGAGTGGATGAAAGAAAGAGAAGCTCAGAACCCCGGGACGACTATGTATGCTCACTGGATGCAGGACATACATCGACAGGTGAAACAAACCCTAGAAAATACACGAGAATCGATGAAAAAATACTACGACCGAAAAGCGACGGAACAACCCAGCATCGAGGTCGGCGACTTGGTAATGTTGAATGCAAAGAACATCCGTCCCAAACCACCATCGGAGAAGCTGAGTCCGAAACTGTATCGCCCGTTCAAAGTCTTGGAGAAGAGGGGAAGTCGGGCATACAAGTTAAAAATCTCGCCGCCGGGGAAAATTCATCCTGTATTTCATGTCTCGCTGTTGGAACCCTACCGGGCCTCAAACTGACCGAACCGCGAACAACCCCCACGGGATCCCAAAGACATTGAGTGAGATTTAGAATGGGAGGTAGAAAGTATCGTCAAGAGTGAGATCATTTCCTACACGCGAAAGGTTAGAGGAAGGAATAAAGCGATGAAAGAGCTTCGGTACTTTGTAAAATGGAAAGCCTGCGCTGAGGACGAGAATACTTGGGAACCACCCGAAGGGATGAAGAACGCGCAGGAAAAGGTGGAAACCTTTCATAGAGAGAACCCGGAAATGCCGGGCCCAAGAGAGGTCGAGTGACACAAGAAAGGTTTTCCATCAGTGGACCACGAAACGCTGGTGGTTTTTACCCCTACTATGTAGAGCACAAGATGGAAGAATGATTGTATAATAAAGATAGAGTATTCGGGATGAACACTTCGAAGAGGGGAGCTCGTGTGAGGCGCACGGACTCCCCGCAAGGATTTACAGGGCAAGGTTACCCTGCCTTGGCGCATACGAACTTCGAAGGAAAAAGATAACACCCCCCTCCACCCCCGGCGTTGGGACGGCGCGTCCCCACTGGCCATCGGGGTTGTTGCGTCCCAACACCAAAGACCACTATCACCGGAACACATCTTATAAGACCGTATACGTTGCGGCCATCGTTCCGACCGGGTCCTGCTCGTGGGATATATGACGGGAGACCTCCGGACACCTCATGCAGGTGGAAGCAGGTGAAACGGACGACTGCGCATAAGGTCACAGACACTTCAAGAGAGACAGTCCGAAGAGTGGGTCGAAGGTAACGGGACGTTTCGCACGAAAGTTAGTCCCCTCGTACCTACTAAGTCGTGTAGAGTATGAAGGAGGTAACTATGCCCAGTAAGTGGATCGGGTGCATCCACAAAGGACAAGTTGGTAAAAGATGGAGTCCGAGGGGAGAAGCCCAGAGGTACGATCCCGAGGACAAGTCGTGTAATGCCGGAAGACGAGCATACGACATGCAGTCGCGTGTCGAATTCGCCACGGAACCAACCAACGAAGATTGGCCATCTTCGGTCCCGCGAGGTAGACTACCCTCGGTGAGCACGGAGGCAAGATAATTCGTGGCCATTGTTGTCAACAGACAAACGGATGAGCTGACACCTGACGTGGTCTCCACACCATGGAGAATAACAGACGCGCAGACCGATAAGTTGACCATGGGAGCAAAAGGTGTGGTAGAGAGTTTTCAGGGTCTACGAGTGTTCGCACTCAGGTAAAGTTTGCAGAGTTGCGGGCAAGATACTTAGTTAGTATAGAGTTAGCATGGATACCGCGATTGCTCATATGCGGACTATAAATATCGAAGCATCTTCGCTGCTATTAGACACAACAAGCACGGAGAAGAGATCTTATCAATATAATAAGTTATCTACACTTTTATATTGTTATCAATACTTCGACTATCTATAATGAAGAGAATAATTATATCTAGCCTACATTACTCATGTCTTCTTAACAAGTTCTCCGATATAATTACGATTAAGGTCCTAGCTGTCAGAATACCTCACGCCGAAGCTACCACCTCACATACCCCAAGCCCCGCGAGGGGCGCTCCTACCCGCCACTAAGCCGGCGATGCCGTGACCTCCTTATGGAAGAATATAATACCCAGGCCCCTGACCCGGCTAGGTACCCATACCCCCCCTCCATCAAGCCCTACCCCTTCATTTGCTTCAACAAATTAAATGCCGGTCTGCTCCACCAGATCCGATCAGGAAAGCGCTACCTCCCTGCCCACCCCTCATGAGACAATTGCGACGCCACGACCTGCCCCCGCTGCGACAAGTCCCCAGAGACCTTCGCGCACGCGGTCCTGTCCTGCCCTGCAAGGGAACCCACCAGGGTCCGCCACCTTAAGGCGGTCTCTCACCCGGGTCCCAACGTCCCAGTCTGGCCATTGGCCGCCCTGCAGGGCGCCCTCTCCCGTTTTATCAGGTCAACTTGGACTGCCTTCCCTCCGGGCATGGTTTCATGCCCCTCTTCAGCCATTGGCTCCGTTTCTCCCCACTACTCTAATGTGTAAGTTCTGTAACTACATTCAAGTAGCCTGTTATTTCCGCTGGTTGTGGGGGGGTTTCCTTACTGTACTTGCTTGATTGTCGCGCCCGCATGTGAGCCGGGGACCGGTAGGGACCATCTTGAAGTTGACTGGTGATGGACCTTTCTTTTCTTTGTTCGTTTTGCCTTTTGGGTTTTGTTTTCGCCTTAGCTAGTGCTCAGTGCGATTTCTTTTACCTTAACACTGAATATATGACATTAAAAAAAGAAACTGAAAAAAAACAAAAGCGCCTAATTTGTTTTACCTCCTGAGCCTATCTTTTACCGCCTTCCTGGCCCTACTCTCACGCAATGTGACCTCAACATCGACCCCTGTACCGCTGACCCTCTGGGAAGCTTCAAAGAGGTTGAGATCGCTACCTCGGTCCCCTACTATGACAGGGCCACGGAGCTGGGGTTCTCGCTCCTCAACCCCCGTGGGGTTTACACCAGGTTTTCCCTGGCCCTTGTGGGCCGGCCCGGGGTTTAGACCTGGCCTTCTCCGGTCCCCCCCACCTTATGCCCTACCGTTCGGAATGGTCCAACCCCCTGCCTTCAACAGGTTCTCATCACATCCCCATCCTTCTTCACTTTGATGTGCCCTTTTTTCGCCCCCCTCCCCCCAAACCAAACTGGGCCCTGTCTAACTTGCCCCTACTGGACGACACCTTCAAAACACCTAGGGTCCCCCCTTCCCCCCCCCTCCCAACCCCCCGCTCCCTGGGGGTTTGGTTCGACACCAATTTTAATATAATTTCAGCCATGCTGGCCCTCCACACCCCTCACAAACCAGTCACCCACAGGTCGAAGCTGTGGTGGTCAACAACGTTTTCCGAGCTCCGCAACTCATATAACTCAACTCTCCGGGCGTCCAAGAGGCACCGCCATAGTTCCTCTCTGCTGTTGTCAGCCAGGGCTGCCCGATCCAGTTATTTCAAATGGATCACGAAAGCCAAAAGGGATCACTGGTATGATTTCCTGGCAAAAGCGACACTCAACCCATTTGGACGGCTAAGAAATTCCCCATAGGCTGCCCCCATCCTCGTTTGCCACAATTGCCTGGGGCCTCCACGCTACTAGAGCTCAAGCGGGTCTGCTTCATCACTTCGTTCCAGCGAACCCAATTGACAACCCGAATCCCATCATCCTCCCCTACAATGACGCTATGGTCTTGGAACCATCGGAAATAGAAAGGGGGCTAGACCACTCCTCCCCTTCATCGGCCCCGGGCCCTGATATGACCCCCAATTCTGTCGGGAAGCGCATCAACAGGGTTGTCCCAAGTCACATACTCAACCTGCTCACCCCTGTCATGTCCCACGGGTTCCACCCTCCCTCTGTGAAGAAAGCCGACGGCATCGTCCTGGACCAACCAGGAAGGCCGTCCTACGATTTGCCCTCCTCCTTCTGCGTCATCGTTCTCCTGCAGACATTCTCCAAAATCCTGGAAAGGATTAATAACGGTCACCTCTGCTGCGTGGCCCGGGTAACAGGCCTTGTCAAGCCCTACCTGTGCGGATCCCTCGCAGGCTTGTCAGTGGCTGACACGTGCAATACCCGGACCCACGAGATCAGAACCCTCCAGATGGATAAGTGGAAAGTCTGCACACGTTTCCAGGACATCAAGGAGGGTTTCGACCATGTCAATCCTTCTTCCCTCTGCAGCATGCGCAGCGCCAAAAGGGTCAACCCGTACCTAGTATCCTGGACGAGGTTCTTCCTCCCGCGGAGGTCCTGTCTCCTGCTTTTCTACGGATCGCCCAAAGCCTTCACCCCAGTCATGGTGGGTCCCCAGTCTCACCCTTCCCATTTGTCATCTATGTCTCACGCCTTCACCAGTAGATCCCCTATGGCCTCACCCTCTCCTACATGGATGGCTTCGGCCTATCGGCCTCATAGGATTCCTATCCCCATAACATCCGGCTGCTACAACGGCAGCACGCTATTCTTCAAGCCAAATGCTCCCGCTTGGGACTAGGCTTCTCCATTCCCAAAACTGAACTGATCCACTGGCGTACGAACAGTGACAGTGACCCACCCTCACCCGCCCCGATCCACTTGGTGGGTCAGTTTTTCACCCCAAGAGCGAGCTTGGGTGGCTTGGGCTCTGGTTCACTCCGTCGCTCTCCACCACTACACGCTTCACTAAGTGACTGGCCAAGGTACAAGCAGCCCTCGTGGCGGTCAAATAGCTCTCCCCCCCTGGTGATGGGTCTCTCCCCCTTCCTCTGTCCTTGATCGGCTGTGTCCCTGCTCTTCCCCATCCTCAGGTATGGAGGGGAAGATTTTTCCCCAACTGTACACATGGTGAGAAAGCTACCTGTCTTCTGGCACAAGGTCCCGAGATAGTGCACAAACTGTTTCGCCTGTACCCCAACCGACATCCTGGCAATAGAGGCCTGCCTTCCCCCTCCAGACTTGCTCCTTACCTCCAAGAAACACCTGGCGAACCTCCCCGTGCTTGGTCTCCACCTGAGATCAACCCCGCCACGGCCAGACTGGCCACCTCAGTGCAAACCCCCTCCCACCACCGCACACCGCGGATCACAGGATCCTCCTGGCAAACAACGCGGGCCGCCGCCTCCACCTCTCGTGGCTTCAGCCTCGTCCATCCTGGAAGAACAGGGCGCACTTGCCCTTGAACGCTGTCCCCTACTCAATGATGTTTCTCCTGGGCGCCAACAGGCTTCCCCCCCTCCCCGTTCCCTCTCACCACCTCCTTACAGAATTCTACCCAAACCCCCGTGGGGCGGTCCTACCCCCAGTTAAGACGGCACTGCCGCAACCTCCTCATTGAACAATGGGAAGCCCAGGCCCCTGACCCGGGCAGATACCCGTACCCCCCCTGCCTCAAGCCCCACCCCTCTATGGGCCTCAACATGTTCGATGCGGGACGACTCCACCAGATGAGATCAGGCATGAGCTACCTATGCGCCCAGAACTCCTGGGATAACGATGACACCACAAGGTGCCCCAGTTGCAACGAGTCTCAAGAGCCTTTCGAGCACGCCATACCCTCCTGTCTCGTGAGGGCGCCCGCCAGAACCTGCCACCTTCAAGCGGTCTCTGATCTGGGCTCTGACACTACCGTCTGGTCCTCGGCTGCCCTTTCCCGTTTAATCAGGTTGACCAAGACCTCCTTCCCCCCGGGCATTTTCTCGCGCCCCACCTCTGCTACTGGCTCTTTGGCTTCCCCCTTTTCTGATTTGGTTACTTTATGTCGTCAGAGGAAAGCTAGGTTTAAGTAGGTTTCTTAACAGGATGCCTGTTGTTTCGGCTGGTTGTTAGAAGGGTTTCCTTGCTTTACTTGTTTTTATTTTCATGCCCACACATGGGCCAGGGACCGGTAATGACCCCCATGACAATGATTGGTGATGGATGTTTCTTTTGTTTGTTTGTTTTGGATTTTAGGTTTTGTTTTCACAATAGCTAGTGCTCCATGCGATTTCTTGTACCTTAACAACGAATATATGATATAACAATAAAAAGATGACAAAAAAGATGAAAAAGCCACTTATTTCTTCGTTTTAGGCTCTGCACCCTCTACACCTCCAGTCATTGAAATCACAACACCACCTCGTTCAGTGCACAATCGCCCCTTCACCCCCCTTCTCACCCCTTTTCAGGCCTCGAGTCCCTGAACCCAGTCCCTACGATGGACAACCATCCGGACATTCCTATAGTATTCCCTCCTCTTCGTTCCTCCAGCTCGCCCTCGAGAGCACCCTGCATCGTCTCTTCAGAAGCAGACCCCTCCCAAACCCTCCTTCTCCTCCGTCAGTTTGTTCAAGAAACTCGTGACAGACTTCACTTCTCCCTGTTACAGATCCCCATCATGGACAACAGGCAGCACTGCTACCTCCCTGAAGGGCAAAGTATCCTCATCCCCTTACTCTGCTCTGCCCTCAACGCGCTCAAGTCGATGACGAGGCAACTAGACACCCTCACTACCCAGATGGGCAAGATTCAGTTCACAGTTGGAACCCTCCCAACTTTTCCTGCGATGGACAACGCGCTTTCTCCGATCCACTCGTTCATTCCTGACCTGTCACATAGGGCGACCGCTGCTCCCCCCCCTGCACCCATTCCAGCTCTGCCTGTTGTTCCTCCGCCTGGTACAACCTCACGAGCTGGGCCTCCACCCCCCCCCAAAGACCCGCGCTCCTCCCCCCAAGACATCCAACACAGGGTTTGACCCCGACATCCACCGTTATGACCCTGTGGCGCACGTCTTCTACTGCGACCCCTGCGCCTACACTACAAAATTCCGTGATTCATGGGAAGCCAACGCGTTCAGTGATGGCAAATACCCTGACTCCTCCTCCTTCATCACGGGCCACCTAGATCCCGACTGCCCCAAGCCCCAACCCTAGTATGCCCAGGGTGCCTTGTCCAGTGCCTCCAACAAGGGTAAGAAGAATAAGAACACCACCACAGCCTCCAAAGTCGTGGCCCCCAGTATCATCACCACAGCTCCGCAGGCACCTAAGTTACTCCCGAGGGCTGAAGGAAGGTTCTATGCTCCTCGCTCCTCCCCCACTGTGTACCCCAAATCTCTCCTGATTGCTGCCACTTGCTCCGACATTGTCGCCCTGGTCCGGAGAGATGCCAACTGCACTCTCACCCTCACTGTCACGGCCAAAGTCAACACTAGGAGGTCGGTCATGCTTGCGGTCTCTGAAACCACTACTCCCGCAGCTTCCTTCGCACCATACTTTGACACCCTTACCACCAAACTCAACCGCGCGTTTCCCGTGGGCGACTCTCCCTGGTTGCCCTTTCGTCTGGCCCCCAACGAGGTCCAGCTGGCAATTCAATCTTTGCCACTCGCCTTCCTCCCAGAGGACCCTGAGGAACTCTTCCCCAGCCTTGCCGTCTCCATTCTCAACACGAAGAAGGTAGAGATTCTCTCCGCTAGATACCTCAATCCGAACTCGGAATCTAGCGCCAGCAAGTCGGCTACGTCGGTTATTGTTTTGGTCAACCCAGGCGACGTCCCCGTCATGGGATACTCAATCAGGCTTTTCTCACTGTCAAGGCCTATCGAACGAGCGTACTCCTCCAATCGATACACACAATGCAGGAACTGCCGGGGCTTCGGCCACCTCACACAGCATTGCCCTACACCCTCCCGAGTTTGCCCACTCTGCTCCCTCCACCACACCCGCTCCAACCATAGATGTCCCAACCCAACCTGCCCTAGTGCTAGCAACCTTAAGGCTACACCTAGCTGTGGCTCTGCTGTACCAACTGCGGGGGCGAGCACTCCGCCCTTTACAAAGAATGCACTAGCCGCCCAGCTCCTCCAGCTCTCACGCGTTCGGCCACTGCCCCAGAAGTCTTACGCATGGCGCCCGCTGACTACATGATGGACACAGCCACCGACGACGAGAACCCACCGCCCCCCACTTCACCCACCGGCTCGCTCCAACTGGGGTTCAAGGCAGAGACACCATGAGCCAGGAGGACAACAATGCTCCCGGCCCCCCCAAGGCCTACCCACAGTACCAGTGGTCCTCCTCCCGTGGAGCCTGCTAGTCCCTCACCCATCCCCCGTAACCAGCCGGCCCAGCCCGTTAATGCAGTACAACAAGTGTCTCCAGGGCGGCGAGGGGTCCTCTCCCGCCCTCCCGCAACCCTTCACACTCGTTCAAGACAACTGCCTCGGGAGCTGGGATGCGTTTATTTCCTTATTTGGTTCTATTTCCCAACTCAGCCGCCCCTCGTCTGTTGTTGCCCTCCAGGACTCCCCGCTCTAGGGAGGGAAACTTCCTTCTTTCCAACTATATATGAGTTTCTCCGCCCCCAGTTCTTGCAGCTCTTAGCATCGAGTTGCGTGTTATGTTTTTAGTGATTTTCTTAAGTCTATCACAGTCTTGCCACGGTTTTTTGGTAGAGCTGACATCATGGCCCTTGAGCTCTTCACCTGGGATGGCTTCTTCCATCCCTCCCTAATCAAGTTTTCAATCATAAACTCTTACTCCACCAAGGGTGCCTCGAACAACACGAGAACAGTCCCTCCGGACCTAGTCTTCCCCTGCCTTCCCCACCCTACTCTCACATTGGGTGATCTCAACCTCCACCACCCTACGACGGACCCCCTTAGCAGTTTCAAACAAGACGACCTGGCGAGTTCTACTCCCAACTTCGACATGGCAACAGAACTTGGTTTTTCCCTCCTCAACCCCCCTGGCGTGTACATTAACCTGCCCTCTGCTTGCCCCTTGGTAGTACCTTTTTTGTCGGAATGGTCTGATCCTCTCCCCTTGACGGGGTCTGATCACATCCCAATCCTTATCCGTTTCGACGCCCCCCTTTTTCATCATGCGCCGCCCTCGCCCAACTGGGCCCTGACCGATTGGCCTGCCCTGGAAGCCGACCTGAAAGCCCTCATCATCCCGTCTCCCCCAGCCCGCCCAACCTCCAGGTCCATGGGAATCTGGTTCTACACAAACTTTACCAGGGGCAATACTACCCTCGCAGTCCACATCCTCCTCAAAATAGTGACGCACCGGTCGATGCCATGATGGTCCACGGCCCTGTCTCGCCTACAAACGGCATATACCTCGGCACTGGGGATATCCCGACATAACAGATTAGATGCCTCTCTCCTAGGATCGGCAAGGGCCACCAGAGCCTCCTACTTCAAGGCCATTAAAATGGGGAAAAGGGAACACTGGTGCACCTTCCTGGCCTGTTGTTAGGTGGTAGCTTCGGCGTAAGGTATTCCGACAGCTAGGACCTTAATCATAATTATATCGGAGAACTCGTTAAGAAGTCACGAGTAATGTAGGCTAGATATAATGTTCACTTCGGTATAGATGGTCGAAGTATGGGTAACGATATAAAAGTGTAGATAACAGATTATATTGATAAGATCTCTTCTCCGCGCTTGTTGTGTCTACTAGCAGCGAAGATGCTTCAATATTCATATTCCGCGTCTGAGCAATCGCAGTATACATGCTAACTCTATACTAACCATGTACCTTGCCCGCAACTCTGCGAACTTGGCCTGAGTGCGAACACTCGTAGACCCTGAAAACTCTCTGCCACACCATTTGCTCCCATGGCCAACTTATGGGTCTGCTCTTTCATTATTCCTGATGGTGTGGAAACCACGTCAGGTGTCAGCTCATGGGTTTATCCGTTGAGGACGATGGTTACGAATTATCTTCCCCTCGTGCTCGCCGCAGGTAGTCTAACTTGCTGGACAGAAGATGGCCAATCTTCTTTGGTTCGTTCCGTCGAGAATTTGGCATGCAACTGCATATCGTATTCTGGTCTTCCGGCATTACACGACTTGTCCTCGGGATCGTACCTATAGGCTTTTTCCCTCGGACTCCATCTTTTACCAACTTGTCCTCTCTGGATGCACCCGATCCACTTACTGGGCATAGTTACCTCCTTCATACCCCACACGACTTTGTGGATACGAAGGGACTAACTTGCATGCAAAACGTCCCGTTACCTGCGACCCAACCTTCCGACTGTCTGTCTTCAAGTGTCTGTAACCTTATGCGCCGTCGTCCGATCCACCTGCTACCACCTGCATAAGGTGCGCGAAGGTCCCCCCTCATTTCCCCTGCGAACAGGATCCGGCCGGACGGACGGCCGCGACGTATACGGTGTTATAAGATCGGTTCCATTGATAGTGGTCTTTGGTGTTGGGACGCCACTACCGAGGCGGCCAGTGATGACGCGCCGTCCCAACGCAGGGGCTGAAGGGGGGTGTTATCTTTTTCCTTCGAAGTTGGTGTCCGTCAAGGTAGGGTAACTTTGCCCAGTAAATCCTTACGGGGACTCCGTGCGCCTAACACCTCTGCCACCCCTCAGACCATCTGCACTGCGAAGATGTTCGTGGTAGGGCGACCACCGCAACGTTTCCCTGTCTTCGTGGACTCTTCAACCCCAAACGAGGTGAATGAAGCTCTCCCCAACCACCTCTTCCCAGGCTAGCCAGCTGCGCCGCAGGACACCATCCTCCTCCCCTTTAAGGATGCCTTTGAGCTTTCCACAGCTGAGATTGCCCTTGGGCTAGCCCCTTCCTCTCCATCCTCGGCACCTGGCCCAGACAAGACCCCAAACTCTGTTTGGAACACAATCAATCGGGTTGCACCGAACATTATACTCGACGTACTAGCGCCTCTAGTATCCACTGGCTTCCAGGCCCCATCCCTGAAGCAGGCAGTAGGCTTAGTTCTTGACAAACCGAGTAATCCCTCCTACAACTCCCCCTCCTCCTTTAGGGTCATTGTTCTCCTCTAGACAGTTTCCAAAATACTCCAAAGGAGAATGGCAAGCAGACTCTCAATTGTGGCCCGTGTTGTCGGCCTCCTCAATCCCGATCAATGCGGCTCCCTAGCAGGTCTTTCCACCTTGGATGCTTGCACGACCGTTACCCACGCGACCATAATCCCCCATTTCGCCAAGCGCAAGTTGTCGACCCTCTTCCTTGACATAGAGGTGGGTTTCGACAAGCTCAACCCGCAACAGCACTCCCCCATGGTCCAGTCGCGCGGCGTTAACCCCTACCTGGTTTCTTGGACTCGATCTTTCCTAACCGGTAGGTCCTCTCGCCTCCTCTTCCAAGGCTCCCCCAAGGTCATTCCCAGGTTGCCGTTGGGACCCCCCAGGGCTCCCTAGTCTCCACACTTGTTTTTGTTATCTACATCTCGCGACTGCACCTAGAGATCCCACTAGGCCTCACCCTGTCCTACGTGGAAGACTTTGCACTCACCGCCTCTTCGCCCTCGTACAAGCAGAACATCCAGCTCCTCCAAGGCTATTAGTCTATCCTCAAGGCTAAGGGCACCAGGTTAGGGGTCGGGTTCTCGGTCCCTACAACAGAGTTAATACATTGGCGCACCCCCAGGCATAAGTCACACCCATCTTCCTCACCAATCAACCTCGATGGTGACACCTTCCACCCCAAAACCGTGCTCAGATTGCTGAGCAACTGGTTCACCCCTTCCCTCTCGACAACTTCTCACTTCACAAAGAGACTAGTGAAGGCCCAGGCGGCATTCACTGCGGTGAACAGGCTCTCTCCCACGGGGATGGACCTCCCCCTCATCCTCTGCCAGAGGCTGGCATCATCGCTTTTGTTCCCCAATCTCACTTACGGCAGTAGTGTCTTTACGCCCACTTCTCACGGACTCCAAACGATGTCAAGCTTTTGGCACAAGGTGGAAAGATGGACAATGAACTGTTTCATGTGCACACCAAAGGACATCCTGGCCATCAAGGCCTGGTTACCCCCCCTCGACCTGCTCCTAAGATTCAAGAAAAGGGTTGCGGCCCTGAGAGTTTTATGCTTCCACCCGGAGATCAACCCTGCAGCAGTCCGACTCGCCCCGGCAGTGCAAACCCCCTGTTTACATTGATACCCCCAAGCTCATCCGCGCTTGCTAGCCAAGAAAGCAAGCAGCCTTCTCCCCCTGAAATGGCTACAGCCTAGGCCCCTGTCCAAGAACCTTTCCCACATCCCTATCGATGCTTTGGCTGACTGAATGATATTCCTTCTAGGTCCAGAAGGAGACAAGCCGCTCCCGGTCACCTAGCAGCACCTACTCCACGAATCCTGTCCAGAGATGCCTCCGGGCCGCTCCTATCCCCAGCTAAAGCAAAAGTGCCTCAACCTCCTCATGGAGGAGTGGTGAACCACCGCCCCTGATCCAGCTCGCTGGCGATACCGCCCTTCTCTGAAGCCTCACCCATTCATAGGTCTCGACAAGTTTGACATGGGTTGTATTCACGAAATGATAGCCAGTAAAAGCTACCTCAAAGCTCACCCGTTTTAGGATAGAACAGAACGCAACACATGTCAAAGATGTGGCAAGGTGTTAGGTGGTAGCTTCGGGGTGAGGTATTCCGACAGCTAGGACCTGAATCGCTTTATATCGAAGAACTAGGGAAGAAGACGCGAGTAATGTAGGCTAGATATCATAGGATACTTTGGGATCAGTAGTTGAAGTATTGGTAACGATAAGATAAAAACTTATTATATTGATAAGATCTCTTCTCCCTGCTTCATGGGTCTAATAGCAGCGGAGATGCTTCAATATTTATATTCCGCGTCTGAGCAATCGCGGTATACATGCTAACTCTATCTAATCAAATATCTTGCTCACAATTCTGCGAACTTCACCCGAGTGCGAATACTCGTAGACTCTGAAAGCTTTCTACCAGACTTTGTGCTCCCATGGCCAACTTATCGGTCTGCGGTTCTGTTATTCCGGATGGTGTGGAGATCACGGCAGGTATCAGCTCATCTGTTTATCCGTTGACAACCATGATTACGAATTATCTTGCCCCCGTGCTCTCCGAGGGTAGTCTAGCTCGGTGGACAGAAGATGGCCAATCTTCTGTGGTTGGTTCCGTCGAGAATTTGACCTCCAACTGGATGCTGTATTCGAGTCTTCCGGCATTACACGACTTGTCCTTGGGATCGTACATATGGGTTTTGTCCCTCGGACCCTATCTTTTACCAACCTGTCCTTTGTGGCTGCACCTGTTCCACTTACTGGGCATAGTTACCTCCTTCATATTCTACACGTCTTTGTAGATACGAGGGGACTAACTTGAGTGCAAAGCGTCCCGTTACTCTGGACTTACCCTTACGACGGACTGTCTTCGAGCGTTTGTAACCTGATGCGCCGTCTTCCGATTCACCTGCTTCCAGTTGCATAAGGTGTTTGAAGGTCCCCCCTCATATATCCCGCGAACAGGATCCGGTCGGATCGATGGCTGCGACGTATACAGTGGTATGAGATGTGTTCCATTGATAGTGGTCTTTGGTATTGGGACGCCACTACCCAGGGGGCCTGTGATGACGGGCCGTCCCAACGCCGGGGCTGGAGGCTTGTGTTATCTTTTTCCTTCGAAGTTTGTGCTGATCAACATAGGGTAACTCTGCCCTGTAAATCTTGACGGGGAGTCCGTGCGCCTAACACGAGGTTCCCGACACCTTGGACCACACTATCATCCATTGCCTAGCCAAGGGGCCTGCCAGGGACCGCAACCTTCAGGGTGTCTCTGACCTGTCCCCGGATGCACCCGTCTGGTCCTCAGGAGCCCTCTTACCCGCACTCTCCGGCTTTATTGGCAGCACAAGACACGGCCTTCCACTCGGGGATGTTCAACCCCTCCGGCTCTCCCGCTCGGTCCGTTAGCTCACCTGTGTCCTGTATTGTTTCCTTTGCCTCCTTTTTCTTGTCTCAGGAAACCTGTGTTTCTTTACTTGTCTTTCGTACTCGGTACGTTTTTCGCTTCGTTAAGGAGGGTTCCCTTGATATACCTGTTTGATTTTCCCGCCAATACGTGGGCCTGGGACTGGTACAGACCCCCGTTGAATAAGAACCATGATGGATGTTTCCTTTGTTTGTTTGTTTTGAATTTCAGGTTTTGCTTTCGCCACCACTAGTACTCCATGCGATTTCGTGTACCATAACAACGAATATATGATATACAAAAATAAACACAAACAAAAAGCCCCTTACTTCCCTGGATCTTTCTCCTCCGCTCCACCTCCCGCCATTGAAATCTCAACACCATGAGAAACCATTGCGAGAGTGTCCTCTGCCGCTGATCTGCCCCATCCGTGGCAACTGCTTGCGGCTTATCACACCTTCATCTCTCCCCTTTCTCTGGGGCCCTTGGCCTCCCCTCCCAGGGGTAATCGATTCCATCCTGGTTCCATTCTGTCTTTTGTTGAGGACTCTGGCGTTAATGTTCCTACCCCTTACTCAGCAGGGCGGGATGCGTTTTCCTTAGCGATTTGCACGGTCAGCAACCCACCTTCTTCCGTCAACATATAGTCTCTTGTTTCAGGCTATTGCTAAAGTAGTTGCCTTTGTGGCCCTGCTCTTTGTTATTGCACTGTCTGCCGAGTTGCTTGGTCGGTATGGTCGGCATTCCAAAATCATAACCGTGTCTCCACCCTCTGTGTTCATAATTCGCGGTTGTTTGGCGACCTTCCTCCCCCCGTTTCCCACGGTTAGATCCGCTTGCACTGTACTGCCACACCTCTCCCTGGCTTGCACCCTACTGCTCCTTTGGCTGGCATCTCATTGCTGCACACAATATCTGGCACCTCCACTGCTGAGTGGCTCTCCTCGCCGGGTGGCTCCCTTCGTCTGCCTCATCCACTCGCGCAATTTACTCAACGGTCGCAAACCTCACATTAGGTTACCTTGTCATAGTATAGCAAGACCTCCTTGGCCTATGCTAAACTCCAAAGGGTCGCCATCCCAGAACCCATACTGGTCGACAGTGAGTCCCAAGACGCCCAACGGCTGTTAGGTGGTAGCATCGGCGTGAGGTATTCCGACAGCTAGGACCTTAATCATAATTATATCGGAGAACTTGTTAAGAAGACATGAGTAATCTAGGCTAGGTATAATAATACACTTCGGTATAGATAGTCGAAGTATGGGTAACGATATAAAAGTGTAGGTAACTTCTGATATTGATAAGATGTCTTCTCTGTGCTTGTTGTTCTTTAATAGCAGCGAAGATGCTTCGATATTCATATTCCGCGTGTGGGCAATCGCGGTATACAGGCTAACTCTATACTAACTAAGTACCTTGCCCGCAACTCTGCGAACTTCACCTGAGTGAGAACACTCATAGACTCTGAAAACTCTCTACCACACCTTTTGCTCCCATGGCCAACTTACCGGTCTGCGCTTTCGTTATTCCTGATGGTGTGGAAACCACTTCAGGTGACAGCTCATTTGTTTATCCGTTAACAGCAATGGTTACAAATTATCTTGCCCTCGTGCTTGTCGGGGGTAGTCTAACTCGCTGAACAAAGGATGGCCATGCTTCTTTGGTCAGTTCCGTCGAGAATTCGGTATGCGACTGCATCTCGTATTCTTGTCTTCTGGCATTACCCGACTTGTCCTCGGGATCGTCATCAGCAAAAATTATTATATGCGTCCTGAGCGTCCTGTGCATCATAAGCTAAGGATGCTCAGAACGTTAACCGTTACTCTGGACGCGACGTCGGCCGGACATCACGTCCGGACGCCATTCCCTATCTACCCCTGCGTCCTCGACGTCCCGACGACGTGCACCACCAAGCGCATGCGTCCAGATGCCCTCAGACCCTAAGCTCTCCCGCATCCGGACGATCTCCTTCCTGTGCCTCCCTCGTCATGGCGGAATCCAACCCCACTCTAGTATCCGGAAGACTATCCGGATGCTTAGTCTACCAGATGCTACAGAGCGATAATTGAACCCCCTCTGCATCAATTGCCATGTCTGGCTATAGGCTCCCAATGCCTTCCAAATAGCTCGCATGTTCGTCGCGACGGCATCGTGATTGCTCACTTGCATACTCTCGACAGCGTCGTGATAGTACACATATTCCAGACGCCGTCTTGACAACTTTGTGATAGCTCACATGCATACTCACGACGGCTTCGTGATAGCACACATATTCCAGATGCCGTCTTGACGACGTCGTGATAGCTCACATGAATACTCTTGACGGCTTCGTGATAGCACACTTAATCCAGACGCCGTCTTGACGACGTCGTGATAGCTCACATGCATACTCTCGACGGCGTCATGATAGCACACATATTCCAGACGCCATCTCGATCGCTCCACTATTCATTTGTATTACTGAGTGCCATTCACAAAAGCTTCAAGGCGCTGGTGCCCCTTGTATCGTGACTTTGAACCTCATCCGCATCTTGATATTCTCTTATTACTAGTCTAATGCCGTGACCAGGGCGTCCAGGACACCCTGGCCATGGCGATTCTACCTTTCTGAGCTCTCGCTCAGATCTCACTCAGAAATACACCCCAAATTGTCCTCACGGCTCCACAGATCGGCTAACCGAAATCTAATAGTTTACATTTCCTGCAAATCAAATTCCATAAACTCAACGGTTCACACATGGCCAAGTCTACAAAAAACCATTCTCACCCACGCCTGCGTCACTTTCCTGCGAGTCGTCCAGGCTCAACGATAGCCGACTGGCGAAACCCGGGGTCGCTGGCACCTCCTGCGCTAGTCTCAGCGTCAGCTCCTGTGAGTTACCCAGGCTCACTGGATCTGAATCTGGCATCTGAAGCGCCAGGGCGAACGACGCCTGGTTGTAGTCAAACGACAGTTCGCTCCCATGGGATGCATCTTGACTCTGCCGGTAGTGCTCCAAAGCCCCGGCGTGATTGTTGAGCGGTGTCTGTTCCCGCACAGCAGCTCGTCTTGGAGTCTGGCTGGATAGCTGACGCCTCGATAGCTGACGGGCCAGTTCGGCATGAACTGCGTCATGATTGTCAGCAAAGCCTTCACAACTTTCCTGCATCATACGATGATTTTGCCGGATCCTGTCTGTAATCGTCTCACGCAGATTCCTGAGCATGAGTTGCTACGTTGGCCGTGGTACTGCCCGCCACGTGTTCTTCTGCCGTAAGAAAAGGTCTTGCAAGATTGGTTAGTCATCAGAAGAAAAACCAAGGACGGGGGGACATTCAGGGTCTCCTACCTCCAACTGCGTCAGGCTTGAAGTCCGGAGGATCCTGATGCACCCCAAGTCGATATGCGCGTAGTTGATGGCACAGGATTGCACAAGTAAGACACACCATCATACCATTGACACGATTGATCAATTCCAGGTCTAGCATCCCAAGCTTTCTCTTGCCATTGAAATACTTACCATAGATGGCGTCGGCAAGCTGAGGCGCGAGGAACCGCAATGATATAGGCTGCATCCATGTCATAGTCAGTCGTGATGGGGTGTCCTGGTTGGGCGACGGGTGACGGGCGGATACACACCTCATACCCACTTGAGGGGCACATGAACCTGGCATCCGCGAGAAGGTATTCGACACTACGAGCGATGGCTGTGGGGTCGCCCGGTAGTCCGTATAATTCCCGTATATGATTTTGTATATAATGGACGAACTGCGCCCGCACGCCAGAGTGTTTTTGACATATCTTTAGTGGTTAGTGCAGCACCCTTTATGGTTGTGACCTCTGACTTACAATGTCTATACTCTTCTACGACGGTTCAATATTTCCGGTATCCGCAATCTCATCTTGCGCGCTACTCCAAACACTATGCACCTCAGACATCAAAGCAACCGGGTTCAGGAGTGGGTTAACATAAAGGGTGTACTGAAGCATCAGAGCCTTTGCTACGCGTAGTATTTCCCCCTCCACGCGTGTCACCGTGTTTCGCCGCCAATTAATTACATGCCGGACAGACACAGTTCCTCTTGTACTCGGTTCGCCTGGTGGACTCGAGCTCCTGATACCAGACGGTGTTGTGCTAGGGACGCCAAGTGGGGACGAATACCGTGCTACGCTTGATGATGGGAATGTCGCCGGGGACAAGGGCCTACCGGGAGGTATGGTGACAGGGGCCGCGGGCGTCCGTGGGACAATTGCTGCCTCCTGCGAACCAAAGTTGGTCGAAATTCGCACAGTCCATGGGCGCTTGTTTCCGTGTGTCTCCAGCAATCGTGGCCCACGACGACGTCTAGGTGTTGTCTCATCCGCACCACCGAGGTTGGCTCCTTCAGGTTCGGTGTCCAGTTCAGTTTCGTCGCCCGGATGTGACATCTGGTACTCATCACTGCTATCGTCGCTGAGGCAGACGGGTTCCATATGCCCTTGTCCGTCAGCCTCCATCTCAGGTTCAGTAAATGCTGTGGTCTCAATTGTGCTACTCCGGAGGCGCTTGGCCGGTCGTGCTAGAAGCCCTCTGGCGATTGGTGGTGGGGAAGAATTACGACCCGACGATTCAGCACTATTGGAGCTGCCGGATTCGGTCTGTTGTGTTACCGATATGGACACCCTATCCGCTGGTACGACGTCGCCTCTACGCCTCTTCATATTGCCCCCTCGTGAAGTTGGCTGATTCGATCCCATGGAGTCGGGTACGACATCGCGCCTTCGCCGGCTCAGATTGCCCACTCGTGGAGTTAGCTGACTCGACCCCATGGAGTCGGGTATGATGTCGCGCCTGCGCCCGTTAAGATTCCCTACCCGGGGTGCTGGCTGACAGCTGGAATTCAGATGCACGTGGGATATAGGACGGGTAGCGAACGTTGGAAAAGATTGGAGTCAATCTGATAATTGGATGTGTGGAGTTTGGTGGAAGCGAGGAGTGAGTATTTTCCTTTTGTCGAAGAGGACGCGTTAGGTCTTATACCTATACGCGAGGATTTAGGGGTGTGGTAGGCTCACTTACTATCACTCGGTATGCAAGGGTGGGATATGCCTACAGAAAGGGGTTTAAACTTTTAATACCATATCCGCTGTTCAGGAGTTAGGACTCACAGGTCTATTGTGAGAAATAATAGATGAAATGAAGGTGTCGCTAACGTCGCCGGACATGCAAAATCTAGCTGCAAGGAGTATCCGTTAGCGACGAGGGCTTTTCGCCAGCCACTCACCACGCCAAAAGAGGATTAGGATCTACTCTCATCTCCCAGCGTCAAATCATCACCACTAACCAAAACTGTATTCAAGGAATAGAGTACTGCCTTGTGAATAATCTGACGCAGGTGGTTGACGCCAGACCGGATATAACTATGCACAGACTATCACTCGGTATGACAGTGAAAGAACTGCCCACGATCGGTATTGGAATTATTGCCATCGTGGCCGCACCAGCGACGCAGACAATCGTACCATTGGTAGGGCACATCATACTGTCGTCAGGAGAGTTAGACGGGACGTCCGATGCAGGAGATTTCCCTACAAAATAGGGGTTTGAGATCGGGAAGCCTCAAGTTGGGCTTTGGAGCTGAAATTCAAGACCTCCATAGGACCCCACACACGGGGGTTGGGCGTCAGAAAAAAAGGCGAAACCATGGTGGCGTCAATGTTGCTGGGCGAAAGCTAGCTACAAGCAGCATGGGCTGACGACGAGGTTGCCCGGGAAACACACTACGGCAAAAGAGGATGATCAGGAGTATCTACTAACAGTTCCGACCGGCGAATCTGCTCCACTTAGCTCCTTGAAAACTTATTGAGAGGAATACAACCTTGTGGTTCACGCCGGACCGGACATAACTATGCACAGACTATCACTCGGTATGAGTGTGAAAGAATTGCCTACGATCTGTATTGGAATGATTGCCATCGTGGCGGCACCCACTACACCGACAATCGTAACATTCATAGGACACATCATACTGTCGTCGGGAGAACTTCAAGGAATGCAGAGTCCGAAGGTCGAGATTTTCCCTACGAAATGGGGCTTTGGAATCGGGAAGGTTCAAGTTGGGCTTCAGAGCTGAAATCCATAGGACCCCACATGCAGGTGTCGGGCGTCGGAAAAAATAAACGAAATGATGGTGGCACAAATGTCGCCGGCTGGGCGAAAGCTAGCTGCAATCAGCATTGATTGACGACGAGGTTGCACGGAAAACACGCACCACGCCCAAAGAGGATTAGGAGTATCTACTCTCATCTCCGAACAGCGAATC
>Ga0307517_10002825_pt1 | contig 27580 bp, 35 predicted proteins | sample 23_EM_MG_FD_194515 | JGI IMG/M metagenome (GOLD analysis project Ga0307517, IMG submission 194515) | Populus trichocarpa ectomycorrhiza microbial communities from riparian zone in the Pacific Northwest, United States - 23_EM | ecosystem: Host-associated > Plants > Roots > Unclassified | place... | reverse complement strand
GTGCTACAGTAATCCATGACAACCTCTTTCCCATCCTCAATAATCTCCCGAATCTGACAAACGCGAACACCAACATGCTTGGAGTGAGGTTTGTATGCCGTATCCGTAAACGTAGATAAAGATGCCTAGTTGTCGTTGTAAAGCGTGCTCAATTCCAACGTAGATGTAGTGAGTTCCGATACAAGATGACGGAACCAGATGAGTTCCTGAATTGCCGTTGCACATGCAATAAACTCTGCGTCTGCTGTGCTGGGCACCGTAATAGACTGTCTCTTTGAATGCCATTGAATAACTGCGGATCCCGTAAGCAAGATGTATCCAGTTGTCGATTGCAATGTACCCCTATCTCCGGCGAAGTCAGCATCCACAAAACCATTCAGTGGGATCTGTAAAGGCATATTTCCCCCTAGACCAAGCCGTTGATACCTCCTTCCCGCCAGATAGCGTAGAACTCGCTTTGCGCATACCCAATGCTGCCGAGAAGGATTTGCCCCAAAACGCCCAAGATAGGAGACGGCAAACGAAATATCTGGCCTAGTACCAATCGCTATCCACCCGAGACTCCCAATTAACTGCTGGTAGAGCGTCTTATCGCAGGCTTCTTCTTCCTCCTCTCTCTTACATGGCTTGTACTTATCCATTGGTGTAGCCACTGGTTTGCAATCACTCATGCCAAACCTTTCCAAGACTCACCCGATGTAGCCTTCCTGTGTAATATAGACCTTCTGCCCGCACATATCGCGTGACACCATCATACCAAGGAAATGCTGTACCAAACCCAGATCAACCATGTCGAATCTCGGCTTAAGCTTCTTCTGCAAATCTGATACGATCGGCTCCCTACCTGCTAAGAGCATGTCGTCGACGTAATGAGCAAGGATTGTGCTATTCGTGTGCGTGTAGATGCAGCAGTCAAACCTCCCCCGTTGAAATCCAAGATGGGAGACAAGAAACTCATCAATTGCGGTACACCAGCACCGGGGCGATTGCTTCAGGCCATATAGACTGCGATTGAGTCGTACCATCCTCGGACCTCCCAGGACTCCAAGTGGTAGATGAACGTAGATCTCTTCATCTAGCATACTCCCAAGCAAGGCCGTTACCATATCCATCTGATGGACTGCATACCCGCGTGTACCTGCTATTGCCAACACGATACGCACGCTTGACAGACTTGCTACTGGAGCAAACGTTTCGGCAAAATCTAAGCCTTCAACTTGCCGAAAACTCTTTGCCACAAGTCGCACTTTGTACCTTATCGTTTCTCCCCCAGATCCGAGCTTCCGTTGCAGTATCAACTTTGTGGGAATCGCTCTCTTTCCGGTCGGAATCGAATCGCCAAACGTTAGATCCTTGTTCTTCACAACAGAGGAACACGCGGAGTCCACAGCGTCTTGCCATTGGGCGGCTTCGGGTGTCTCCATAGCTGCCTTGTAGTTAACCGGACCCGCTTCAAACATATTAACCGTAGATATCATGGCGTGAGTCGAACTACCAGCATTTCCTTATTGACCGCGCGTACGTCCTCCTGGCTGTACTTCAGGTAGCTCCCCTGGTTCTGCATCCCAGAACTTACTCTTCCCCTTAACGCGTAACCCGCTAAGCATATATGGTTCCCTGTTTGCATCATTTGCTACCGGTCGCGATACCACATTTCCACTTGAGGGTTCTCCACCAGACGCCGGCTCAATTTGTGGTTCGCGTAGCCGAAAGGGTGCTAGTACTTCTTCAGCTTCTCCCCTGTCAACGGCTTCTTCTTCCTCTTCCTCATCATCCTCCTCCGGCAAGATTTTCTTCTCAACTCTTGCTGCGGCTTCATCATCACTACCCGGCTCGTCAAACTTATCATTTCAGGCCAACTGTTCTTCCCACGGGTGGGTTGCTGGTGCATAGTAAGGTTGTGCCGGACTATTATTGAAGCCTTTTAACGGATAATATGATGTGGATTCCTCGAAGACGACATCTGGTGATAGAAGAAATCTGCGTTCAACCGGATTGTAGAGCCTGTACTGCTGTGCAGTGCTCCTGTAGCCAACGAACATGCATTTCCTGGCCGTCTTATCCAACTTTTTGCGTGTCTCCTTTGGGATCTGAATGTCTGCCTGGCATCCCCAAACATGTAAGTTCCTATATGACGGTTTCCTCCTAAACCACCGTTCATAGGGTGTTTCTCCACCCGCTATAGCCTTAGTAGGTAACCGATTGCGAACGTAAATGGCCGTCATTGCAGCTTCACCCCAATATTGCTGAGGTGCGTTAACAGCATGCAAGAGAGCCCGCGTCGTTCCGATTATCGTTCTGTTCGCTCGTTCGCTCGTTCCGTTTGACTATGGCGTATACGGCGTGGTTTGTTGAGCTTCGATGCCTTCTTGCTTGAGGAGATGGCTGAACTCATTGGAGGTATACTCGCCTCCCCCATCAGTACGTAGCTTGCGTAGTGGCTTTCCATGATGTTTCACTGCAAATGCCTTGTACTCCATAAAACATGCAAGGGCTTCTGATTTGCGCTTGATCAAGTATCCCATTTTGAATCGTGTGAAATCATCCGTAAACATCAACAAATAAAGTGCTCCCCCTAGCGCCTTAGGAGTAACTGGTCCGGTAATGTCGATATGGATTATTTCCAATGGTTGGGTAGCCTTTGAACTGAGCGGCAGGGACGGAAAAGGCTTGCGTACCGTCTTTCCATATATGCATCCCGTGCAAACGCAACGCGGCACAACTGGTAGTCTCGGTATTGCGCTATCTTCCATAGACAGTCTGCGTACTGCATCTGCTCCCAAATGCGCCAGACGAAAATGCCATAAAGCTGCTTCCTTGCCCGCTGCTTTCTCTTCATCTTCTTCGCCACCATGCGCTGCCAGTGCTCTCACACTTCCTTGTGCAGACCGTGTCTGTAAGATGTAGAGCCCATTGACTTCTCTCAGTGTAACACTCAGCCCATCATCGCGCCCAAACGATGCTCCCCCTGTCGGTTGAAAGTCAACGTAGTAGCCCCAGTTACATAGGTGGAAAACGGAGAGGAAATTGTTCCTCCCACACTCGGGGACATGTAACACCCCAGGAATCACAAGGTTGCTTTCTCTCCTTCCCTTTTCATCCCACACGGCAAGTGTCACTTCGCCTTCCCCAAGAGCATCTATCTCGACGTTGTTTGCGACACGTATTTTCCGCTGGCCTGTCGGGACTGCAACGTATGAGGAAAAGTGTTCTTTCATTCTGGTGACGTGGGTGCTCGATCCGCTATCAAGAAGCCATTGCCCATGACCCGTAGATGCCGACGCTGATGAAAAAGCTGTAAAAATCGAACGGCTTAACTTGTCTGTCGGAGACGCGACAGCCGGCCTTGGTGAATTTGAACGATCCACGTTTATGCCCTTCTCACGATCCGATTTCAGTTTTCTGCACTCGCTAAGTCAAAAATGACCTTTCTTCTGACAGTAATAGCAGGTTAAGCTCTGGTCCGTACTGCTCCTACTTCGTCTCTCAGGTCGGGCCTGCTCAGGTCTTCTATTGCTCTTCCCACCTGCACAGCTGGCATACCTCCTGCCTTCAACACTGATTACAGTATCACCAGTTATTCCATGATCACGGTAGAGGCTCGCCTCATGGGGCTTGACCACCCCAACAAGCTCGTCGGGTTGGTCAGGTTTGATGATTGTGGCTTGGAGATCGCGCCACACGCGCCATGTAGCAGGCAGCCCATTGAGCACGTAAACCGTTTTCTCCTGTGCTTTGATAATCTCTTCTGCTTCCCGCAGGCACTCGATTATCCTATCGATTTCGTAAAGATACTTGGCCACCATCCCGTGTGCCTCCAACGTACAGTCGAAGAGAAAGCGGTGAAAGTAATACACCTCCAAACCCAGAGCTTCCCGATAGCCTTCTGCGAGTTTATCCCAAAGGGCTTTCAGATCCTTGTCGTAAGCCTCCGATGCGTACTGCGCGCATATATGAGGTTCCATCGCATTTTGAATTTTCGCCGTTATCCGAAAGCATTTGCGAAGCCATTTATCATAAGCCTCAACATTACTAGGCTCCTCACTATCGCTCTGCGGGGCTTTCTTGCGCCCAGAGACGATCCATGACAGCTCTGTTTCCTTTAACTGATCTGACATCCGCTGACGCCATGGGCCAAAATTGTTGTCCCCTAGTAGCGGAAAAACCAGACGTACATGCTACTGCGTATCGAGTATCTGTGACATGACGACGATAACGACGATAACGATGATGACGATAAGGCAGCGTAGAGAAAAACCTTTCCACGGAAGGAAAGTGATTAAAATGGAAAAATAACAAACAGACGTGGAGGTGAAAAAATGATCTGGAAAATCCGTGTGGTGTTGACAACCCTCTACCAGATGCGCTTTTTCAATTGTGCTGTCGATTGGAATCGCAGAGGCTCATAACCTGTAGGAACATGGTGGTGGTGGAAGAATGACTTAGTGTATTTCCTATCTATGACCGACGGTATATATAGAAATATATGACCGCCAAGAGCCAACAACCGGTTCTACTAACCCTACTGCTCAACCCCAACACATATGAGGATAGCTACCCGTACCTACAGCTACCCTAATATCTAACACTCGCAAGTATCTTGGAGAAGGTCCAAAGTAGTATAATGACACGGAAGGACGAGGGGGAGTTGTAAGCGGGCTTGCCAGGCTTGTCCAGGACTATGCCATTGGCCTTCTTCAGGCCGAGGGGGTGCAAACCATAGCAGCCTAGCGGAGACAGTAGCTCAAGAATGAGGGGCGGGGTGGACTTGATGATCCTCTTCCACACTGAGTTGAGGATGGTATCTGGACCAGGGGCCAACGACAGGGAGGAGCGCGTGAGGGCCCTTTCAACCTCCGCGGCCACCAGCGCAGCGCAGTTCTTGAAAGGTAGGAGAATGGAGGACGTGGGTGTGACAGGAGACCCAGGAAAAACGTGGTCTAGGAGGGGTTTGTTTAGATCGAGTAGGGTGGAGGCCCCCGGAAGCTCGGGGAAGTGGGGGGGGGGGTGGCCAATACCGAACCTCTTGGCCGTCCATACCGTTTGTGGGGTCGCTGTCCCCAGGAAAGAGCTCCAATGGTCCCTCTTCGCCTTTTTAATCGCCTTAAAGTACTCGGAACGGGCAGCTCTGGCTGATGCCAACAGGGAAGCGTCGAAACAGTCCTCCGGGGAGGATCTCACGGCATAATTGTAGGGTTTTCTGAGCACGGACAGGGACGGCGACCACCAGGGCTTAGACCTGTTCATGATGCGCTTGAGTGGGGTGTGAAGAGCCAACAGACAGGAGACCCTGCCGAGATTGGTGTCAACCCAAGTCCCAGGCGAGACAGAGGTCGGTCGGGGGGTGAAGGAGGAACAACCAATGACTTAAGGGCTGTATCAACAGGACCCCAGTCGGTAAGGGGCCATTTAGGCGTGCGGGGGGTGGCACGAAAGAAGGGCACCTCAAAACGGAGCAAAATGGGAATGTGGTCGGAGCCCGTAGATGGTAGTGGGTCAGACCATTCTGAAAAGCAAGGTGCAAGCAGGGGACAAGCAAAGACCAGTTCAATAACGTCAAGTCTGCCCACCAGGGACATGGAAAAGCGGGTGTAAATCCCAGGAGTGTTCAGGAGGGAGTAGCCAAGATCCCTGACCTTGTCGAAGTAGGGAGTGGAGGTCGCCAACTCGTCTTCACTGAACGTTCTGAGGGGGTCGGCTGTTGGGTGGTGGATGTTGAGGTCGCCCAGCGTGAGAACAGGCCCAGCTAGGTCAGGGAAGACAAGGTTGGCCAGGACTGAACGCGTGTTATTAGACCGCCCTTTGGTGCTGTAGGAGTTGACAATTGTAAAGGCAACCATGGAGGGATCGAAAAAACCTTCTGGCGTGAAAAGGTCGAGAGCCATTATGTCATTTCTCCCAAAAGACTTGGGCAACAAAGTAATGGTGGAAGGAAAAGTACTAAAAACCTAAAAAGCAACGCAGGGTTTCACGGCACTCTCACTAGGTGGAGAGAAGCACGCGTACAGCTGGAAAGATGGTAGCTTGCCCCTGTAGTCCAGGGGGTCCTGAAGGGCAACAACCGAAGGGGTGATGGCCCATTGGGAACAAGAACCAAACAAGGAAAGAAACACATCCCAGCTCCCAAGGCAGTTGTGCTGAAAGAGTGTGAAGGGTCTAGGCGGGGGAGGAGAGACCCGCTTTTCCTCCTGTGGTGACTGGTTGTAATCCATTATCGCGCCAGGCCCGGATTCTGACGGGGGACGGATGAGGGACTTGTGGCCTCTGCTGGAGGAGGAGCACAAGCACTGTGAGCAGGCCTTCGAGCGGCCGGAATCATCGTCGTTCTCCTGGCACGTGGCGTTTCCGCCTCGAAAGCCGACTGGAGCAAGCGCGTGGGTCAAACTGGGGGCGATGGGTTCTCGTCATCGGTGGCCCTGTCCATTGCGTCGCGAATGGGCGAGGGATGTATGCTCTGTGTGGGCGGGGCTGAATGCCTGAGAGTGGGAGGAGCCGGGCGGCTTGGACAGCCTTTGAAGACGGCGGTGTGATCCCGACCGCAGTTGCGGCAGCGGGATGGTGAGGAAGAGCTACAGCTAGGAGTAGCCTTAAGGTTGCCACTGCTAGAGTAGGTGGGGTTTGGGCAACAGTGGTTTGAGCGGGAATGGTTGAGGGAGCAGAGCGGCATACTAGATCGGCTGAGGGGCAGCGGGACGCGACATGTCCGAAGCCCCCGCAGGTCCTGCATTGCGTGTAGCGGTTCGAGGAGTAGGCAGGCTCGATGGTCCTAGAGCGGGAGAAGAGCCTGATGGAACTTCCCATCGTGGGGATGTCGCCAGGGTGGATTGAGACGATAACTGAGGTGGCCAACTTGCCGGCCCTCGATTTGGGTTTAGGGTTGAAGAATCTCGCGAAGGGAATCTGTTCGTTTTTCGAGTTGAGGATTGAGTCCGCGAGGCTGGGGAACAGCTCCTCAGGGTCTCCAGGGAGGAAAGCGAGCGGGAGGGAGTGGATCGCCAACCGGACCTCGTTGGAGGCGAGGCGAAAGGGCAGCCAGGGTGAGTTACCCACTGGGAAAGAACGGTTGAGTTGGGCGGTAAGGGCTTCGAAATAGGGTGCAAAGAGAGCCGCGGGGGTGGTAGGGTCGGAGACAAGAAGAGTGACTGACCCTGTGTTATTGACTTTGGCCGTGATGGCGAGGGGGAGAGCGCAGTTTGCATCCCTGAGGATGCGAGCTGCAATGTCGGAAAAGGTGGCAGCGATCAGGAGACACTCAGGGTGTTCAGTGGGGGGGGAACGAGGGGTGTAGAACCTCCCCGCAGCCGTAAGTAGTAGCTTCGGCTTCTGCTGAGCAGGAGTCGAGTTGACGCCGGCCGCGACTTTAGAGGCTGTGGTGGAGTTCGTATTTTTCTTGCTTCCTTTGGGGGCACTGGACGAGCCAGCCTGGGCGTACGAAGGTTGGGGTTTGAGGCAGTTGTGGTCGAGATGCCCCGAGATAAAAGATGAGGGGTCCGGGTATTTACCGTCACGGAAGGCGTTGGCCTCCTACGAGTCAGGGAATTTTATTGCATAGGCGTGGGGGTCTCCGTAGAAGACTCGTGTGACCGGGTCGTAATGCCGGATATCCGGGTCGAAACCAGAACCAGAAGGTTTGGGGGTGGAGCGTGAGGCCTCGGGGGAGGGGGACCGGGGGCAGCCCTCATGGTTGTTCCAGCCGGGGGAACACCAGGCCGAGCATGGGCGTGTGCAGGGGTGGGAGCAGTTGTTGTCCCATGTGACAGGTCATGAATGGAGGCGTTGATCGGGGAAGGAGCGCTTTCCATCGCCGGGAATGTTGGGAGGGTTGCAACTGAGGACTAGATATTTCCTATATGGGTGGTAAGAACATTCAGCTGATGCGTCATTGACTTGAGAGCGTTCAGGGCGGAGCACGGGAAGGGGATGAGGATTGTTTCGCCCTTCGAGAGGTCGCAGAGCTGCCTGTCGTCTGGGATTGGAATTTGTAACGGGGAGAAGTGGAGTCTATCACGTGTTTCCTGAAGGAACTGGCGAAGGAGAAGCAAGGTTTGGGATGGTTCTGCCTCAGAGGAAGCTACGGAGGACGCTCTGGAGGGGGAGCCTGAAGACGGGAGAGGAGAGAGCACCATAGAGATGTCTGGAAGATTGTCCATCGTAGGGATCGGTGATCAGGGACGCGAAGCCTGAAGAGGGGGCGAGAAAGGGGGCGAAAGGGGATCGTGCACTGAATGATGTGGAGTTGTGATTTCAATGACTGGAGGTGTAGAGGGCGCTGAGCGTGGAAGGAAATCGGGGGCGGCGCCCCCCTGATATAGAAGGAAATCCTAGCACAGCCTTTGCCGCACAACTCATACCCCAGTATGAGTCGCATATCTGCATAACAAAGGAAACAATACAATTTGTCGTAACCCTTACAAAGGTAATCCCTCATAGCACTCATGTGACAAATGAAAGAACACCAAAGTTATGCCAATACGTATATTACCAGGGGACCGTGAGATCTGCTATACCACTTCTTTGATCATATACGCGAGTTTGGCAATATCCCAATATATTCCACTCAGTTTGGGAAACTCTCCCATAAGGAACAGATCAAGGACGGATGGAGACCCTCGAAGAAGAACGATGTTGAGCGACAAATTCATCACAGCTATGGTTATCAGCATGGATTCAGAATGAGACTTTAAACCTCAATTCACTCTGACATCGTGGAGCCAATCTGGGTGACAACATCCTTAGCTATTTAGATAAAACAACGGGTACGGTATCCACGCCAACCCCTCGTGCAAGGATCCTGAAAGTTCGTCGTGACGACGTGTCCGACCTCCTTGATTTTTGGCATGTGTTAGGAATCACTCTTAACCGGATCTGTTTGGAATTGATTCGATTCAGTCGACACAACCTGCCCACTGAACCCCACCTTCCTGAAGAACCCGCAATACTCCAACAGCATCCTGTTGAACTACCAACCCAACTCGAAATTCCACTTTTGGCATTCCCGGAAACTGATGTTTATGACATCCATCCTGTACGATGCACTCGGACTCACTGATTTCGGGATCAACAAAGTCGGAATAATTGGGTTTGAGTACAGGCTGGAAGCAAGGAGATAAATGGTACGCTGCTGGGTCGTTTCCCAGCAAAGCTTGTGGCACTCTTTAAAATCAGGGACTGCAGCCAAGACACTGTACGGAAGTTAGTAGGTGTTCAGATGTTGAGTCCTCTGAACTCAGGCCGGCCCGCTGATATACACAGTCTTGTTACTGTTCAGCTGAGAGAAGATGCGCAAGAGTGTACATTGGTTGACATAGGGACAATTCTCTGCCTGGCTTATCTCATTCCAGATGGAGACCGGTGCTGACTCGTCAATGACCGTATTGCCTTGAGGCCGTTCAACGAGATTTACTAGTAATGCAAACGGGGGTATGATGATGGATATGTGCGGAGGCGTGTCTTGGGTGCCATGACAAGCTGTATATATATAGTGTGTACTAGTATGAAGAAAATATATAATTAATACATGAGTTAAACGTGATGACTACGCTCGAGAGACCCCACAGGGCATTGGAGGACCTAGGGCTGGCGTAGGGCTGGCGCAGAGTTCACGCCAGGAGACTAGGGGTAGGGGTGTGATAATCCTGACGGCTTCCGGAAGGAGCTGGCCAATTGAAAGCGTCAGGATGTTGGATATGGAGAATAGTGGGGATATCAAGTCCGGATGCAAGGGATGGTTGCTGCGCAACTCACGACGCAATAGTGGTGTGCTGGCAGGCGGGGCGGACTCAGGACGGACGGGAAGTGTACCGATATTGGAACTGAACCTAGTACGCACGGGACGCACAGGACACAGTGACGACGTCTCTGACGTCAGGACGCAGGGCGGGCGCATCAGATATACATGTTTTTTTTGATGATGAGTGAAAGAGTGGGATGGACCAGGCTGGACCATGGTAGTGCTGCTTAGGGATGCGAGGCCTAAGCGAGGTGCAAAAGTGAGGAGATGCGTAGGATCGTGCACCATACAACAAGATGTTGTAAAATGTAGGAGCAAGAAAATAGAGGGCGCGGAGCATGCTTAAATCACCTTTTTTGTACACTGTTCTTTTATTTGAGTCTATACGGTAGTCTATCTGACTCCGAGATAGTGGTTAGGCTGAAATCAGATATACATTTGGTTTTCTCTCATTTGAGATAACAGTTATCTCAGAGCACCTTTTGGGCCCAAAACTCATTCTGCAATAATTGAGGTGTTTGGCAATTTATCATTTGCACAACATGTTTTGCATAATCTTTCAAATGTGTTTTGTAGATTTTATTTGTTTGGAGTTTAGAACTATATAACTTAGATTACTATGCAATTATAATATATTATTATCATTTTATTTTAATAGGATTCTAATATTGAAAAGCCCTACCTCCATGAAGTAGATTTTCCAACAAAACCTACATGATAGTTTCTAAATGACATGCTGTTTGGAAAAGTGTTTTTGGCAAAACATGTTTACTGATTTTTCATAAACGTGTTTAGGAAAACGCGTTTTGAGATGACGGTCATCTCAAATGACGGCGCACCAAACGGCACCTTAATAATTCCTAAGACCGCCAAGACAAAATCCTCTCTTATCCAACATCCCAAAATGAATGACCGCATCCTACTAAGAGTACAATTACTTGTCGGGATGGAGACCTTGGCGTGGTGGTCCTCCTTCTTCGTTTTCCTTGTCCCTCGCCGCTACCTTGGCAACTTATCTCGCCTCACATCCTTATCACCACTCCTTCATTACACCCAATCATTGCTGCCCGGTTCTCTTTTATGATTTTCACTACCTCGTTCTTTCTTTCTCTTCTCTCTTGATCCGGCGATGGCATCCTCGTCTTCCTCGCGTGCCTATCACACCTCTACCGAATCAGCAAAGCGGGGCCATCGTAATGATGCCAGCTCCAGGGCCCGTGCAAGGGAGAGAGCAGCCGAAACTAACTCCCCGCCGCCATCCGCAAATGCACGAAGACCTGTAACCCGAGGGAGCTTCTCCTCCACTGTTATCGGTGATAAACGGATTACCGAGAGATCTCATGTGACCGAGACCACTTCTCGCGGTATTCGTACGAGGTCTCCCAACCGCGATGAGAAGGCCGGCTCGAAACCTGGTTCATTTTCTGCTGGAGCCGGGGCGTCTTTCAACCGTATTAATTCTCCTAGTACGCAATTGAATGTCCTTAGTTCCAATGTATTTTCTCAGATGATTGATGAAAAGCTTACGGTAGACATTAACAACCACTTCAGCTCCGTGGAACCCGGAGGCTACTTTGATCCCCCCCACTACTGCTCCGCTCGCATCTCGTATTTCTGTCGCCCCTCTAGCATCTCAACTTCCTACCTCCTGTTGCCCTCCCGCTTTAGACGACATGACCCTTGGCCTCCAGGAAGCTTCAATTCTCGAGGACCTGTTGTTTGTCTTTATGGTGAGCGGAGCCCCAAACATACCATCAGATCCCCCGCTGACGACCAACCAGGGCTACGAAGGTCAATACATCAGATTCCGTGGTGACTATAATCCGGCCTCCGAAAGTGATCGGCTTGCTGGGCCGCAATTCAAGATTCTGCCTGGATTAGATCCCTCTCTACGAGACCTCGCCAACACAATGCTAGAAATGGCCACTCATTATGGCGCAGTGGAAGCTTTCGTGGAAGTTCACTCTCGCGAAGAGTTTGGTGCCGTAAACCATGCACTCTGTTCCTCTATCCGCAGGCTCTTGAAAGAATACCTAGTCTTAATTGCCCAGCTTGAACATCAATTCCTCACCAGCCCTTCGTTCACACTACATGTTTTGCACCTACGTACGTTGCCGACAAGCCACATGATGTTCCAATTATACACCCTTGCCCGCGAGATGCTTCGGCGCAACTCAATGCTAGAAGACGATCTTGAAGATTCAGTAGACGATCTTGATGATATGGAAAATATACTTGAGTCGCTACGAGAAGGGGGTGACATTGTTGGTAGTGGAGGAGTTTCTGGCTCGAAGATCTGTAAAGGTGGCTCCGTGCTGGGGCTCCTGACACTCCGGTTGGCCTCTATGGCTGGGGATCCTGCTGCGAGGTCGCTTCTAAGTTTACTTCTCCGTGAGGCTTCTAGGCCGTATATGAACATGCTCAACGAATGGCTTCATCATGGAATGATCAGAGATCCGCATGCTGAATTCCTAATTAAGGAGCAAAAAAGCATACGGCGCGAGAGGCTCGAAGAAGACTATACAGATGAGTATTGGGAGAAGAGGTATACAATCAGGGATGGCGATGTTCCCCCGCAGCTCGAAGGTGTCAAGGAGAAGGTCTTGCTGGCTGGTAAATACCTCAACGTGGTTAGGGAATGTGGGGGAGTAGACGTAAGTAAAGACGTTGGAGATGTTCCTAAAAGCTTCGAAGACATCCGGTCCGTGCGCCATTCCTATCATACACAAGGCTTTCAATTGACTTTCTGCGCACCTCAGATTTCTAGACAATGTGAACTCGGCATACGCACATGCCAATGAATCATTGCTCAACTTGCTGCTGACAACACACGCTCTGCCCGCCCGACTGCGCTCCTTAAAACACTACTTTTTCTTGGATCGATCGGACTTTTTTTCGTATTTTTTAGAACTAGGTGCTACCGAACTCCAGAAACAGGCGAAAAAGGTTAATGTAGGAAAACTCCAGTCACTGCTGGACCTCGCTCTTCGCCAACCGGGTTCTATCGCTGCAAGCGATCCCTTTAAGGAGGATGTAAAGGTTCAGATGAATGAAGTTGGGCTCACCAAATGGCTCATGCGAGTGGTTTCCGTGAGTGGGATCGATGAAGGCGCAACGACCTTTGAGGAGTCACATCGGACCCCAGCGATTTCTTCCATCGAGGACGATAAGTCGGTCATCGGCTTCAATGCCCTAGAGCTCGATTATAGTGTGCCTTTCCCCTTGTCTCTTGTCATATCCCGCAAGACCGTTCTTCGCTACCAACTGTTGTTTCGCTATTTACTCTCCCTTCGCCACCTCGAGACTCTCTTAGTCCAGGCTTGGCAAGACCATAATACATTGTACACTTGGAAGCATAAATCCAAGTATCCCCAAGTAGAGCTGTGGAAACGCAGGGCTTGGACGCTCAGGGCTAGGATGCTGGTATTTGTCCAACAATTGCTCTACTTCTGCACAAGCGAGGTTGTTGAACCAAATTGGAATGGGCTCATGAAGCGTCTAGGGGAGGTTCGGACCGTTGATGAACTCATGCAAGACCACGTAGATTTTCTTGACACATGTTTGAAAGAGTGTATGTTGACGAATTCCAAACTGCTCAAGGTATGTGACATTTTCACCCACGCTTCACCCACTCCACATCCAATACTCCTCCATCATTCTGTCTAACTCTAAGTATTTAGATACACGCAAAAATAATGATGACATGCACGATGTTTGCCTCTTATACCTCACATCTGTCTAAGGCTCTCATTACCGCCGATCCAGACCTTGCCTCCCCATCTGCCAAGTATATGGGTAACGAAGATGCTGCCTTTGACCAAGCTAGACTGGATAAACTTAGCGACAACTTGTCCAAATACGAGGAGAACTTCTCCAGACACCTCAAGATATTGCTGGATGCCCTCAATTACTACGCCGCTACGGAAACAGTGGTACTGTTAGGACTCTGTGCTAGGTTGAGCACTGCCACCAACGATGCGGACACTCAGGGTTTAGTGATGACAGGATAGATATTCACTCATGGCCATGGGATAGGCGTGTAGTGTACATAGTCAAAAAAAAAAAAAAGAGCAACTGGATTCTGACAAACCCAGCCTTTCCTCCTATACCTGGTTGCGCAGACCTAAAATGCTAGAAACTCTTTAAACTGTAGATGTGATATATAAAGATGTTCGCGATTTGTGTGCTCGTGCGCCCGGGCCAAGAAAAACGCCGGGAGCCGAAACATGGAGATCAACATTGGTTTTTTAAACTGTTTTCAAGCGATGGGACCGGCGGTAGGATAGGTGAGTACTCTAGAGGAGGACTGTAGCTGGGAAGAATGGAGTTAGGATTATAACAATCACGGGGTTAAGAGCAAACCTGGGTCTATGAAATTAATGGAAACAATTGTAGTGAGGGAGAGAGAGCTTAATGAAGGATAACTCGAGTTAGATAAATGACAAGTGGTAGATGATTTGGAAAACAATAATATTGAGGGTGTGAGAGAGCATTTAATCAAGAGCTATAAGGACTTTATCCACTGTATGACTAGCTGCTTCCACGGGGGACTGTGGGTAAGTCAGCAAACTCTGCATGACTTACTTTATGGTTTAAGTATGGTTCCGGAAGACTAGCCTCCATACCAATTTTCAAACAAAAAGTGTGACAATATTATTGCGACGCCAAGTGTAACATACAAAAACTACATAACCCTCATACCTAAATTTGTCAACCCTATCTTGTAAATCCATAATAGTGAAAATGTTTAGAATTATCATAGTTGTTTCATGTATTAAAACAGGTTAGGTTTACCTTTAGTGATAAAAGTGGGAAGATGTTTTGTTTAAGTAAATTAATTTACATCAATTTCAGACTCTGCAATCCGCCTATGGGATGAATATCTAGTATATACATGCCGCTTAAAATCCTCTGACCCATAGACAATGTTATTTCGATATGCATCCATCATGCGTAATGTTCGCTGATAATATTTCCAGATTAACTGGTTTGATATTTGGGCTAAGGCCACTGGTACAGTGCGAACAAGAGAAAGAAAGGTGTATTGACAATTAGCTCTTGTGTATAACTTAGCACGACCCCAAAAATACTCAATAAAATTTAGTTCACAGTGGAAAACTGGATAGAATATTACTTGATGCCCTGCAGCCTCTAATGTTTCTTGCAATTGACACTTTTGTGCTAGGAAATCAGGCTGGGAAGACAGTAGTGCCCGGGCACAACAGTTGGCATTGCTGGCATGTTTGCATGCTGGGTTAGGTTTTCTTTCGCCAGGATTCTTTCCCTGTATTGAGCATTGTGTAAGAAACTTTGACTGTTGTGGCCAGAGTCCTCTTTCTTGTAAGACAATTTTTAAGCCTTTTAGGCGGCCATCCGGTAACATCATTGATTGCTGTAGTGTTGTAAGGGGAATATTGGGATCAATATAGTATCCAGGTCGCATTGGTACTGTATTTTTCCCACCTGGAGTAAGGTTCATATTACCAACCTGAAGGGCATCAGGAGCATACTTCTGGTGAATTTTGGCATTATCGAATGCCCAGAGGCCTTGACATCCGGGAAATGATGCCTCGAAAGCCGGAATTGCTTTCACTTGCAGCTGCTCTAATAAAAGGTCACCAGTCGACCAGACATCCCCTCCACACTTCAACATCTCGCAGACCTTTCCCTGATCAAGACGGCCAACTGGTGTCAGGAAATCTGATACATGGAGGCCCTGACCACGACCCTTTTTACGAATAGGGGCATGGTCCTCATGTATCCAGATCTTTTTGCGGCCATCATTGGAATTAAAGGTGCACTCGTCATGTGTAATAAATACTAGAGGTCGGCTGCCGGATTCGTAGGACTTTTCGATTACATTTAGACCTTCATCCCATTCCACCATCTGGGACTGAAGCCTTTGCATTCGGGGAAGGAATACATCTTGGCGGTAGCTCTTCACATCAGCTCTTTCATGGCCATCCTGATAGACACCCTTCTTGACCTCTTTCCAGTTCCACCCTAATTTTAATAGCCAAGCTCGTGCTGTGCGACTTGTCAGTGCACGCTTAATCCTTCGATGGATTCCAGCAATTGTTATTACTGGCAGGGGGACGTGGTCTGCTCTGCCTTCTTCTTGCTTATCATATGATTCGCACCAATAATTGGTTACAGCTTGAGCTAGTCCTGCTGAATCCATTGCTATTTACATCTATAGTAAGTATTTTCCTCAATTTGAATACCAACTTTAAACCATAGAGGATTGACATACCTGCTCCAGCTTCTGACATATATTCTCGCATTGCGAGCATTGTCCCCTCATCTGTCAGCCAACTAGTAACCTTTGCATGTCTACCCTGCATTGGTACTGGCTCCTTCCCAAACCGAATAAACTCAACCTCTTGTTTCAAGATTCTTCTCATTACCCATGTCCCCCATCCACCTGGCTTCGCCACCAAAAGAGCCAATTCCTCTCTTGACTTGATCTTGGTAATCACTGCAGTTGGCTCTCGTTTAAGCTCTGCTAATCTCCATTGCTTTTCAGCCTTCAGCTGCAGTTTCTTGAAAGTATAGACTTGGGCATTCCAGTCGAGCTGCAAGTCAACTCGGGAGCTTCCGTGTAGCCGACGAAGGGACTTCATTTTTCCCTTCAACCGTTTCAGCCCACTTTCCAGAATTTCAGTCTTCATGATACGCAAAGGTCCTGCCAGCCGTGGCCAGCTTGCATAAGCTTGCTTTTGCTTCTCCTGGTTCTATTGCTTCATGATTAGCCTCATTTCCCTTATAAATCTGCACACATTATATCCTACCAATCCATCAACCGCCTCTGTAATTTGCCCCTGAAGGCTTATTTGTTGTCTCTTGGCATAGCACCTGCGATTTCGCTCAGCTTGGGAAAGTGGTGCTGGTTATTGATAATGGGATCGTTCCCTCTGCCGCTGCCGATATCGCCGTGTTCTCTGAATCGATGTAGTTGTAGATTGGACATTCACCGTTCCACCAGGAGAATTCTGATTCTCTACATTTGGTGGGACTGCTTGCCGTAGCTGCTTTTTCCTCAAACGGCTCTTGCGTGATCGCTCCTTGCCAGACTGAGGTTCCTGTCGTAAAGTTCCTAGGTTGAGACTATTGGCAGCTCGATGCTTGCGTACTCGTTCCCGTGTTGCTGCACGTCGTTGTTCCCTTTGCTGCTCAGCCTCTATTTCTTGAATCTCCATTGCCTAATTCTTGTTTTTAACTCTGTAATTATCAAAGTCAGCAATTTTCTAATTAGATCTGCATATGTTTCTCAGTGAATAAGCGTACCTATAGGTGCAGAATTCGTGATTCAATTATAAACAGTGAGGTGAGGTATGATATCAAGTTGGAGGTATTAAAATATTAATAATTTTATGCTTTAATGCTAAACATTTTCACTATTATGCTTTTACAAGATAGGGTTGACTAATTTAGGTATGAGGGTTATGTAGTTTTTGTATGTTACACTTGGCGTCGCAATAATATTGTCACACTTTTTGTTTGAAAATTGGTATGGAGGCTAGTCTTCCGGAACCATACTTCAAAAAGTATACCAGATTTTCATCATTTTCAAATCCTTAAGGCTTTACTATTAAAAATGGAGATTAGACAAAAAGAAATTGTTTTGGAAAGAGAAGATGAAGCTGAAGAATAAACAGGTATTTTTTGTTCAATAATCATTGATCAGGAAAAAAACCAGGTCATGTATTGATTCACAGTGCCCTCTCTGAGCATTCGATATTCCAGATGCATATAATCAAAATTCAGGTTCTGGGTTTTACTGAATCCTAAGGAACAAGGCTGTATTACTTTCAGAGGCACTGGATGCAACCAAATTCTCAGAATGCAACCAGATGCAAAAGTGAATATAGGGCATATGTGGGTATAACAACCTGCTATCTGATACCCTCTAACTAAATAGTTCAACCTTCAACTATGATACCTTAAAGAATATTGAGAAAATTGTAAAAGATATTCAGAATTTGTGGTAAATTTTTAAGAAAGGTCTACTTGGTTTTCAATAAATGCTACCACTTGAGTCTAGCCATTATTATTTACATATTTGAGGTATTTAGATACTGGCATATGAATATATTTATTAAAGCTAGGCTAGTGAACATGTCTATACTTGAAGTAGTCTGTAGCTATTGATTTAGAGGTACATACTAGGAAAACAAAAGGAGAAAGGAGAGAATAGCTCCAGCACTCACGGTTGAACAGGATTGGGACAAAAGATTCAGAATTTCCTTCATGGGAGAATTGAATAATATGGGTTTTGAAACTTTGGAATAACTATGAAGATCAGCGACTCGAAAGAGGTAAATAGCTTAAGGGCTAGAAGCCTGACAGGTATAGACTCAGAGAGGGTCATATTAGAGTGCACTGGTCAAGATAAATCAAATAGTATAAGGCTCAAAGTGTCATCAGCAAAATATATTTGATGTTACATATTATATACATATCTTCCTGTATTCTCTGGTAATACTATCTCTTCCTATCTCTCTTGTGTCTCTTACATCTGCTTCTTTTTCTAAATTCCGCTATGGCCTTTCAGAGGCCCAAAGCATACTCCGAGGATTATTTATCCCCTGATTTTGTCTGAGTCCCTTGTTCAACTCTGCAAGGGTTGTGGTAATATATAATCATTTTTTGATTGTTCCTCTATGTTAGCTGTGTTAGCTGTTGTGCATCTCATTTGCACTTGTATACAAATAGTAAAACCTAGTCCAGTCGGGGAAGCTTGTCATCTTTTTGTACTTTCTATCTGTTTAGATATTTCTATTATGAACTCCACCCCTCTTAAGTACCCTTGGAGCTGTTTTTTCAAACCATCTTGTGTACTCCTAATATTGCTACTTACTTTTCTAGTTTCTGTATATGTGTACTAATTAATATATTCCTTATATCACTTATTATACTCCTGATAGTTCATTTTGGACCTTGTATTATCTGTTTAATAATATCTCAAGATGTACTTAATCATTCTCTATTTCTTGTATTACCTTAATTAGTTAAAAACCCTTTTTCTCTGAACTTATTCAGCTTGTATTTGAATGAACTATGTCTGCTCTGTACATATCTTTCTTCATGCTCTTCTGAGTCAGCTTTGTCCTGCAACTTTTACTCCTGATGCATTTGGATGGTCCACTTTCCCCTCATCATCTCCTACCTGCTTGTTGCACCTCCACTTCCTTATAGTATCTCCCTCTTATATCTACCTTCTCATCTTCTCATCTAATGCCCTTCTGCCTACTGCTACCTCTGGCGTGTATCTGGTGGCCCTTCAGGCTACCCTCTTACTTATAGCAACCCAGATCTGTCGGCTCACATCTACAAACATTCTATATCGCCTTTGTCGGAGCAAGAACCCTGCTCGCACTTCCATAATTCAGAGAATGTTCACAAGACACATAGAATAAAGGCTATGTAAAATATTTACTTTAGTTAGTGTCCGTGAAAGTATACGGGAAGCACTCTATAGCAAGAGAGATCCAGATATTGTGACGAGAGTGAAGACTTAAAGCAGAAGTAAGGATCAAAATGATACAGGATAATTCAAAGTAGAATCAAGTGGTTAAACATAATATCATTAAGCCTGATAGCTTTACTTAATAAGTGCTTTCGAGGATCATTTGATATCAGAATATGGTGACTCTCCATTTAGTCAAGTAGAACAATGTCTAGCCAGAGGAGAGCAGTCACCTATTCAACCTTTGGCAAGTACTCTGCTTAGCTCAGGGCTGTCTAACTTAGCTCCCTAGAGTGGGTTCACATTAGAAAGTATAGTTCCAATCGTCTAAAGTGTGTACTAGTAGTATTGCAAAATATAATACTTTATGTAATTAGGGCTAGATTATTTAATAAGGGAAAAATCATTTTTGGAGGTCTGTCGTTCAAGTCTTGGACCAAATCTACTTATTACACTACTATTACTTTTATATTGAATATTTCAAAGAAAGCAATTCTCTCTTGTTATGAAATAATAGTGAGTGTTCAATTCCAAGAGAAGTTTATCAGAGATTATATTAAAGTACATTGTAGACTAAACAGTAACACAATGATGTGACTGGTACTTTCTATTAACAAGATTTTCATACTGCTTAGATCTGTATACCACCTTGGAGCGATAGGCTTCCATCATTCTCTGGGTCTTTGCTCAATACTTCCAGATCAGTTGTTTTGGCATGCCAGTCAATGCTTGAGGAACAAGACGCTTGAGTGACTCAAAGTCATACTCGCAGTTCTCACGGGTATAATACTTGGCTACCCCCCAATAATATTCAATAAAATTGATCTCACAATGAAATGCTGGATAGAATATAACTCTATGCCAGTGGCCAGCATTAAGAATTGCTTGTTCAATCTGACTTCTTTGTCCATCAAAATCTGGCTGACAGGCCAGAACTGCACATGCATAACAGCTGCCTCCATTCAAGCATTGTGGATTAGGTTTGGTGGACTTACCTGTAGCAGACTTCATTGAACACTGATCTAAGAACTGCCTTCCATCTTGAGGCCAGAGTCTTCTTTCAGTAAGGATAATCTTTATTCTTTTGGGTCTACCATCAGGTAGAACCATTGATTGAACATAACCACCCTCAGGATAATCTTTATCTATCACATAAGTATCTCATATATGTTTGGCATTTTTGCCTCCTGACTCTAAATTCATTTCTGAAACTGTTAGAGCATCGTTAGCAAACTTGAGATGATTGCGAGCATTGTCAAAGACAATCAGTACCTTGCAGCCTGGGAATTGAGCTTCAAATACTGGGATCGCCTTTTCAACAACTTGGTTAAGTAGCTTGTTCCTATCCCACCACACATCCCTACCACACTTTAGAATTGTGCAAGCTTGCCGATTACCAAGTCGTCCAATCGGAGTAATGAAATCTGATACATGCAGGCCTTGGCCCAGCCCCTTTTTCCTTAGAGGTTTATGCTTCGGGTGAATTCAGATATAATGTTTACCATCATTAGAGTTAAATGTACACTCATCCTGTGTGACCAGAATGACTTGCTGTACCTCACATGAAAAATGATGAAAATTGGGAATTTCTTGCAGGTTCACATCACGATTGAGGAATGGGTCTTTCAAAGATTCCATACATGGAAGAAAGACATTGTCACGATAGTGTTTAACATCTTCCCTTATATGTCCATTATTATATATTCCCTAAGGGTATTATTTATATTTGAATCCAAGTTTTTGAAGCCAGTGAGATGCTGTAGGTGTCAAGATAGTTCTTTCCACCTCACGGGCAACACTATTCAAAGAACGGTTAGTAATATCAGTATCCTCTGATTCTGAAAGTCTCCAATATCATGCAACTGCCTTTGCCAAATTTTGTGCATTCAGCTCTGTATACATACAGAATAGCTACTCTCTTACTCCAAAGTTATCAAATTGCAGAATAGAAAGTATAAACTTACTATCACCTGCTTTGAGGATATATTCCCTAACCATCAATACCGTATTGGGGTTCTCTAAAAGGGAAACAACCTTCTTATACCTACGGCGACCAGGCTATGGTATAACATGCTTGGTAACCCATAATACCTCATCCAGTATTATGCGTTCCTGCACTCTCCTTCCCCATCCTCCACCATGAGCAACCTCTTCTGCAAGCATCTTTCTTGGTATCAGTAATGTTTGTACTCCTGTCAATACATCTGGGCCCTTTAAAGCCTTTCTCTCCGACTTCAACTGAAGTTGTAAAAACAAATATGCCTGATAATGCCAAGTATCCCCTGGGCGGCCTGAAACCGTGAAAAATGGTTCCAGGCACGCTAAGCCTGTTCGAGAATAATTAGAGCTTTGTGATTTGTTGAGAGTATTTAAACTCGTCAAAAGCGCTGAGTCATTTGACCCGTTGGAAGGCCAAAAATCGGTTTCTCTAACCAAGTTCAGCTGATTGTTGCCAAATCTGACCTTAGTGCGCATAGAACCATTTTTGACGGTTTCCGACCACCCAAGGGATAATACAAACCACATTGCCTGTATTGAATCATACCCTGTCTTGGATATACCTTCTTGCTCATTGCTTTAAATGCCATCTGAAGGATTTGCAACCTTCTTGGACAAGGTTGGTCAATAAATATACGTCTTCTTGGCCAGGCTTTATAATCTAGCAACATTTCATTAATTACTCCTGGATGTGATTCAGGTATACTTGCAGTTAGAAGTACAGATAGAGGCTCTGCTACTGTTTGCGCAAGAGGTATGCTAGCATTACTGGCTTTCTGACGCTTCCAATATTTATGAACCAGTGGAGCATTGGCGGTCAGAGCTTTGATTGGCAAGCTTCTATTTTATTTTGTTTACTTAATTAACTCAAGCTCTCTTAAATAAATGAAGCTAAATAATATATTAATTAACTTACATCAAGATAGGCTTGTCTGATTCTAGCGTTTCTTTTCTGTGATCTCAAGGTGCTTGGATTAGTGGATCTAGAGGTAGAAGGTGAACGTGAATTTGAGATGGCTGTATTTAGTCCATCTGCGGAGGGGGAATTGTCAATGGCTGTATTCAGTCGATGTACACGGGAAAGTGAATTCCTGATAGCGGTATTCAGTCCTTTTATGAGAGGGGAATTGGTGATAGCTCTATTCAGTCTATCATAAAGAGGGGAATTGGTAATGGCGGTATGCAGTCCATTGGTTGAAGAGGATGGAATAATAACAGAGGGCATTGGGATATATGCGAGCAAAATGTATAAGTAAAATAGAATATGAGAATTTGTAATTGTAATGGTTAAAGCCACAGGGTACTCAATGGTTGAACTTCTACAGTATATTATATATACAAATTTTACAAAATATACAAAATAATTAAACTAACTTCAAGACTTGAACAACAGGCCTTCAGAAACAATTTTTGGGCTATTAGGGATCCTAACCCTGATTACATGAAGCATTACATTTTGCAACACCACTGCTACACGCTTTAGACGATTGGCGCCATACTTGGACTTCTTGGATATTATCAATTTTTACAAATAGGAAGTGTTTCTAGTAATGTCCCTCTAACTACAGATGCTTAAGCCAAGACCCCATCCTATCGGTAGCATGTCAGAGGCCGACTGACATACAAACTGGAGAGATCATATCAATTGAGACTCACTAGTCCGGTGACTATTTCATCTATACAATCTACCAAGTCTATTGGTAAATCTACTAGGCTATACTCTGCTTCTAAATCTGACTGCTTGCTCCTACAATCAGAGGTTTCCAGTTGGTTGGCTACATGGGTGGTACCCACATTCAGGCACTCAGAACCCTTTAAATTCATGGCAAGACTCATGCCTCTAGAGTCCACTAACAATCCATAGTAATGCTAGAGTTAGTGGGGTTGCCTGAGACTAGTGTTGGGGTGGTTGTCCTGAAGGCCTTGCAACTTCCCTGACCAGCCTTGAGTCTACTATGGGTAACCATACTACTACCAAGAGGTCAAAGAATGGCTATAAGTGGTTCCTAGGCATTATCCAGATGGTGCCTCAGGAGGCAGTGACCCTCATATCCCTCATATATCTTGCAAACGGCTTTTGGTCAGATGGACGGCGACAACACATCGGGTCTTGTGGGAGTGTTCCTAGGGATCTTACTTCACTAGGATGCATACAACTATACAGCCAGACTATGCTATACGCTGTACCAACGCTAGGGCCTGAGAAGGGTGTTAGGAATATCCCCTCAAGGTTACAGGAGTTTTTGGACCACTCCTGCCCTATTGGTAGCCTGTTTCATAATATATAAAGCAGCCTTATAACCATTTAAGAGCCCTACCATCGTCGGATAACTTGCTCCTACGTCTGTGGATGACTTTGTCAGTGAAGGTAGGGTAACTGGGGTTTCTTAGTAGGGTAACAATATTGTCAAGGTAGGGTAACTTCACCCTTTCATGCCTTTCTTCTCTTTAGAAGTTCTTTTGACTACATAGAAGGTTACTCTAGAGACTTGTGCAAGATTTACTATATTTACGTGGCCTTACATGAACATTTCCTCAGGATGTTACCCTGTCCAGGAAGGTAACTATAGCCTACCTGGGCTACCCTGTCTAGCCCTATGTTACCCAGTCACTATGTAGACATTTGTATCAACTGATGCCTACTATTTATATACTAAGTATACTGGCGAGCTTCTCTCTGGTTATCTCATAGTATCTCATATGTGCTGGAGTGTAGTCTATTGTAGCTACCTTGTTGTAGGGGGGTTACAGTACAAGAGAATAGTTTCACATTGTAAATCATTTGCAGAATTGTTGCAACTAAGTTGAAGCTAGTAACTTTTAGTGGGAATCTTTCTCTTAGGTTACACACTTCAACATGTCTACTTATTTAATTCAACCTCTTTTCAACATTCTCTTGAAGCCCCAGATGTAGTACTTCACATTTTACCTTCACCTATTGTTTATTTGTTTGCAAGCTCATTCCTAGTGCTTCCTTGCAGAGATATTGCAATAAGATCTACAGGATGGCATCTTTGTTGTTTGACACATCGTAGCCATGTTTAATCTGATTCTTATATTCCTGTTTACTGAGATCTCTTGGATATATTAATATGTATCTAAAATGCGATACTTTGGAGGCAGAGTGTATCAGGTAGTTGCATTTTCATGAGGTTCAAGTAATTTTTCAAATTAGACTGTATGAAATCCATGCACTGAGCGGACCTTTCAACCCTTTCTTGATCCACCTGTTAACAGTGATTAGTGACAGTTCCAGAGTGGATACTTCATTTGCACAGTTATTCTCTATTAGTTCCCTTGAATTACAATTCTAGTAATTTGGTTGAGTGCAGTTAGCATTTTAGGTACAAAACTTGAGAAAATATCTTTTGTTTAGTAAATATATACAGGTAACTTTGTATATAAGAATATGTACCTAGTGTAAGATGCCAATATTGAGTCATGAGAGAGATCTCCACCAGCATGCTAATATCGACCAAACTGCTCTTAAAATTATAATCTGGAGAATTGTTCCAAGCTAGTAATCTGGGTACCAGTAAAGCCAAAATGCAATAGAAGAGATTGTCTATATTTATTTTCCAGTATTATCTACTTTTGCTATAGGTCATTTTTGGTATACAGTATCATAGAGGGTCATGTGATTCTTGAATTGTGCCAGTTGTAGCATAAAAACGGTACATATCTTCATGTCAATCAAGTCTTAGTCTAAAGGAGAAACCTCGAACAGTAGGAAGGACATGAAGGGTATCAAAAAACATTTAAAAGCAAGATTGACCATGGGAAAATTGATATCATGTGGCAAAGAGTACCATCATTGTTACAAATGGAGAATCTTGTAACCCTCTGGAATACTGTACTAAATCCTGGGTAACAAGGAATTTCTTTTCAAGTATTGTAAAATGCCAGCTACCATTTATGGCTGGTCAGGAATCCTTCAACCTATGATATTTCACATCTGTTTAAATAAGGCAAGATGGATGTGGTGCAAGAGCTTTATATTGGCTTAGTTCAGAGTACTAACTCAGTCAAGTTCAGTCAATATATTGTTTCCTATTTTCATGCCCAACTGCTGAAGGTATTCTGCAATGGTAGCCACTGCTGCTTGCTTAGACTTCAAGGCTTTCTGTCAATATGACTCGTAGTTATACATCTTATCTATCTAGCATAGATTCCTCGCAAGCTTCTTGCCTAAAATCTCACACTTTGAGCATAAATTACTACCTATTGCTTGGAAAGCTAGATGCTTAGCATAATCTGAAATAAAGACTAATAAACAAAAATACAAAGGGATCTTTTGTGAGAGTTTGTGGTAGGATATACATTGGCAAAATGCTATGCTGTGTTGGATACAGCAGTGTTGTGTCCTGTTGCTTCTGGTCTGGGCTCTGCGTTCTGTGTGTTCTGTGCGGTCGGTACTCAGGCACTATATCTGGTTGAATCCGGTGCATCAGAAGACCCTGCTGTATTCTGGGTTCTATCTGGACACATGCAACTAAGCAACTGTGCCTCTCATGTACCCTGACTCCAACCTCAACACTATGGCACATCTGGATTTACCACTAGTCTTGAGTATCGTTCCAGTCTTCTCAGAAGCCCAGCCCCGGGGTGAGGAAGGGGTATGTCTTGGCCTGAAAATCGGATTAGTGCTGGTCCTAGGTGAGAAAGCTATCTTAGCCTTAATCTTAAATATGCACTAAGAACTCCGAGTCAGACTCAAAGTTCTGTGTTCACAACTTCATCTTTGAGGTACTGAAAATGACAGTTCACTCCAAAGTGAAAGCGAGTGATAACCATGACACTTGCAAGTCGTAGCATGGTTTATGGTAGTTTCTCAGTACTTCGCCTCAAACATGACTTAATGTGACTTACTCTTTCATCACAACACTTTATATTCACATTCCCGGCCCTGGTTGCAACACTCCACCACAACCACACAACTAGTTCTGAATGTTACAAATCGTGACTAAGCAAGGCAGATTTCACATGACTCATACTTATGAGTCATAAGGTATGTTGGATTCCACACCATGACGTCACTTAACTCATAGTTTTCACATCACTACGCACTGGTGAGTCATCGTTATATTATGATTGGTTGATTGTTTCATGACTCACGATTGTGACGTCATATGATGTAATGACTTTCACCCACAACTCAGATTATGCGTCATGGGTTTCATGAATGTGACTCATTTGAGGGCATGCCTTGATTTATGTATTATGATTGGTTAATAGTATGTTGCGCAGTGACTCATATGAGTCATCTGATGGATTTCACACTATGACTCACTATGAGTCATAGAGGTGATGTAACGCGAGGTGATGAGTCACCTGGGTTAGGGTTGTGGGAAGATGCCTATATAAGGCGCTTGGTTCTGACCAAGGGATAGGCCACGAACCATCTCTCCTCCACCTCCGGCGATTGAAATCTCAACACCACGGGAAATCATCGTCACTTTCCCCCACCCACCTCTCTTCCCCCATCATGGCTACTGCCTAGGGGTTGACGTTAAGCCATCTGCCCGCCCCTCCTGAGGCACGCCTGCCTCCCCTCCTTGGGGTTTTTTTTCCCGTCCATCGTTGACACAGCTCATGATGTTCGGTTCTCCCCCTTACCCCGCACTTCCTTCGCACCTCGCTTGGGATTTTGCACGGTCGGAAAGCTTCTCGCTACGCTCACGGTCGGCGTTACGGTGTCGGACTCTCGGTCAAAGTAGGCCCCGGCTTGCTGGGCTTGTACCTCTGATGGGGAAAGCCTTGGTTAGTAACATCACGGTCTCGTCCTGGCCTCGTGGTCGTCCCAAAAGCCCTTGCTATGGCCCGTTTGTCGGTTGTGGCTAGCCCGCTCGCGATCCTTCCTGTACCCCCCTCCCGGTTCCGTCCGCTGGCACCGTACTGCCCCATAAGCTGGCACCTTACTGCTAATCCTCCTCCCAGGCTGGCACCCTACTGCTCCCCACCGGCTGGCACCCTACTGCTACTCACCGGCTGGCACCCTACTGCTCATCATCGTTGGCTGGCATCCCCTCTGCCCGGTGGCTCCGCTCGCCCACCTGCCTCTCTCCCTCCTGCGATTTACTCTACGGTCGCAATCCTCGCTTAGGTTACGGTTGATCATGGTATTGCACTGCCTCCTTGGTCTCTCCTAAACGCCGACGCGTCGCCACCTTCCGGTCACTCCCGACCGTTGAGCCGCCGCCCCAACCGGATTTCACCGTACGGGTTCTTGGATTTGGCATATTGGCAATAGTAGTTGTATCTAGGCGTTTCGTTGATTCTTTTCTTAGTGTTACCTGGGGGCCTGCTGAAGGGTTTGGGTCTCTCTCCTGTACGTTTCTATGAGTTGTTTCCCTACGTGTCTGAGGTGCGAGTCTTAGGTGCTA
>Ga0307517_10002824_pt1 | contig 27590 bp, 23 predicted proteins | sample 23_EM_MG_FD_194515 | JGI IMG/M metagenome (GOLD analysis project Ga0307517, IMG submission 194515) | Populus trichocarpa ectomycorrhiza microbial communities from riparian zone in the Pacific Northwest, United States - 23_EM | ecosystem: Host-associated > Plants > Roots > Unclassified | place... | reverse complement strand
GGAGAGCGAGGATGTCGTGGATGGTCTGGGTGAGCCGGTCGGGCCGCATGCGCTTGGCGTCGCGCTGGGCCGCGGTTTCGTCCTTGGCGCCGACGACGTGGAAGGAGTTGCCGCTGACGGCGTCCAGGATCCGGAAGCGGTCCTTGGCGGCCGGTCCGCGAAGCACCAGGGAGACGGTGCCTTCTTCGGCGGTGACGGAGTGGACAGCGGTGTGGTGAAGGACGTAGAAGTCGCCTGCGTGCTCGGTGCGGATCTGCAGTGCCGTCAGGGTTTTGGGGTCGGCGTCCTCGAAGGCGGCGTCGCCGCCGTACTGGGCGTGCCGGTAGGCGCCGGTGAGGATCTTCGATCCGAAGGTCCAGCGGTGGTTGTGCGGCCGGTCGAAGTAGCCGGGGCGGAAGCGGTGCAGGCGTACGCGGTAGCCGTGGGCGGGGTCGTCGTGCAGGACGAGTTTGTCGACGAAGTCGTAGGTCTCGCACATCGCCGGCAGGTCCGGGTGGCGCGGCAGGTCGTGGAGCAGGTCTGCCAGCAGGGTCCAGCGGTCGGCGGTGAGCGTGGCGAAGGCGTCCTCACAGGCCGCGGACACCGCCTGCAGGTCCTCCCAGTCGAGCCGGTCCAGTGCCGGCAGCAGCCCGGGCTGATCGGTCACGACGTTGCCTCCTTGAGTGCGGCGGCACGCGCGTCCAGGAGACGGCGCAGCGCGGGGTGCATGCGGTAGTAGCGGCGGCCTGGTCCGATCTGGGCGTGGCCGACGGGCAGTTGGCCGGTGGAGCTGGTGTGGCGGCAGATCGCGGTGAGCAGGGCGATCTGGGTGTCCTTGACGGCCTGGCGCAGATCGGTGCTGCTGGCGGGGACGATGCTCTGGGTGAGGATGTCGCCGGCGTCGACGTCCTTGGTGGCGAGGTGGGCGCTGCACACGACCGGGTCGGCGGCCAGCATGGCCCAGGCGACGGCGTCCATGCCGCGGTAGGCGGGCAGGGCGCCGTTGTGGGCGTTGACCGTGCCCAGGCGGGGTACGGCCAGGACGTCGGCGGGGACGACGTCCATGCCGATCAGCACCAGCAGGTCGGTGCCGGGCTCTGCCAGGGCGGTGGCCAGGGCTGGCCAGTCCCGGTGGGTGACGGTCCGGCCGGGCCTCGGGGCTGGCGCGGTGGCGGGGCGCTGGGGGGTGCTGGCGGCTGGCTGGGGGTACCAGGCGGTGGCGTAGGCGCTGTCGGGCGGTGTGGTGGCCGGGCCGTGGCCGTGCAGCACGACCGCTGCGATGGGCACGCCGGCTGCGGCTGCGGAGGCCAGGAAGAGCGGCAGCCCTCTGGAATGGGCTCCGGCCAGAACGGTGATCCGTGCCGCGCCGACGCCGCCGTTCCCGACGGCGGGTCCGGGTGGCACCGGCGGTGTCCCGGCGGCGAGGAGGTCCGGGACGCCGGGTGGTCCGGCCGATGGGGCGTCGAGCCGTGCGAGGGCGTCGAGGGCTTGGGTCACGGTGGTGGTCGCCGTCCAGGTGGAGGGGACGGGGGCGAGGAGGGCTGCGGCGCAGAGCTTGAGGGCGGCGTTCAGGAATCGTGGGTCCCCGGTGTGGCGGGAGCGGGCGATCCAGTGCTGGGCAAGGTCCAGGTAGATGGCGGCGAGGCCGGCGTCGATTCGCTGGGCGATGGCGGTGACGGGCGGGCGGGTGAGCGTACTGGTCTCCACCGCGTGCAGCAGGGCCTCCTCCTGCCCATCGTCGGCGGTGGTGTGGTCGCGGGCAGCCAGCCATGCCTTCGCGGTGTCTCGTACTGGGCCGCTGGCCTGGGAAGGGCGGGCGATCGCCACCGGGACAGCCGTCGTGTGCGCGGCCGCTGGCCGGGCTGGCGGGTCGTCGGATGGTGCGGCGGTCGTGGCGCGCAAGGCGTCCAGGACGGGGCGGGTGATCACGTCGCCGTCGGCCGCCGCCTGCGCGGTGGTGGTGCCGGGCGGGATCACCGTGCCACCTGGGCGCAGGTCCGCAGCAGGGTGTCCAGGTGGTGCTCGACCGCGGCGTGGTCTCCGGGGAAGCCCCACAGGGGTGTCTTCAGGAAGGAGCCGATGAACGCGCTCGCGCCGGGGAAGCCGGTCGTCGTGGGGGCGTGGGGTGGGGTGTCCCAGGGGTCGGTGCGTGCGGCGCGGTGGAACAGCGGCTCGTCGGCGATGATCCCGGTGGAGCCGGGGACATCGAAGTCGGCGCCGGCCCGGGTGAGGCGGTCGGCGAACTCCTGGATGGGGACGGTCGCGGCCTCCGGGTGGTAGCGCAGTCCCGCCACGTACAGGCCGTGCCGGCCGTGGGCCGGGTCGACCAGGACCGGCGAGAGGACCGGGTTGCCGGACAGCGCGTCCGTGTAGGCGGCAAGGACCGCGCGGCGCCGCGCCTCGATGTCCTTGGCCTTACCGAGCTGGTCCAGGCCGATCGCCGCGCCCAGTGTGGTGGCGCGGGATTTGAGTCCCATGCCGGTGAGCGCGTACGGGTAGTACGCCCGGGTGGGGTCGATCTCCTTGAAGCACCGCTTGTTGTAGTGGCCGTGCAGCAGCGCCAGTTCGCGGTACCGGTCATCGTCGGTGACCAGCACGCCGCCCTCACCGGTGGTGATCGCTTTCTGGTTGGTGGAGAAGACGGCCATCGCGCCGAAGGTGCCGACCCGTCGGCCGTCCCACTCGGCGAAGTGGGCGTGCGAGCAGTCCTCCAGGAGCAGCAGACCGCGCTCGTGGCAGAACCGGCCGATGGCGGTCATGTCGCACGGGTTGCCCCACATGTGGGTGACGATCACCGCTTTTGTCCGCTCGGTGACCAGCCCCGGCAGCGCGGCCGCGTCGAGGTTGCCCAGATCGTCGGCGTCCGCGAAGACGACCTTCACCCCCTCGTAGGCGAACGGCGTCGCAGTGGCGAAGAACGTGTAGGCCGGGGCGATCACCTCGTCGCCGGCCCGCAGTCCGCCAGCCACGCACATGGCGTGCAGCGCCGCGGTGCCCGAGGAGAACGCCACCGCGTGCCGCGCGCCGACGAATTCGGCGAAGGCCTGCTCGAACTCGCCGATCACCCCGCTGCCGTCCCGGTCCGACAGCGAGCGGTCCAGCTGCCGGTCCACCGCGCCGCGCAGCGAGGCGTCCACGTGCGGCCAGGCGTAGGCCGGCCCGGTCCCGGCCGGCCGGGACCGACCGTCCAGGAGAGCGTCAACGATCGCGGCGGCGCGCTGTGTGGTGTCCGCGGCGCTCTCGTCGCCGGGCACGTCCAGAACCGTCCAATGGTGTCGTTCGGCAAGCTCCGAGAGCCGGTCCAGGCTGGCCTGCTGGTAGGCCAGGAACGAGGCCTTGCCCAGCTCGGCGTCGCCGCCCGCCGCATGCATTCCCATCTCGGTCGGGCGCAGCCGGCCGCTGCGGCGTTCCCACAGGGTCTCGGGATCCACGCGGAGCAGCACCACATGGTCGGGCTGGCGCACTCGGGCGAACAGGTGGTCGGTCTCCTCGCGTGACCAGCCCTGGCCGAGCAGGGCGGAGACGAGTTTGTAGTGCCAGCCGTCCAGGATCACCGGCCGCTTGGCGAGGGCGGGTGCGACGACCTGTTCGCCGTGGGCGGTGAACCAGGCTGCCTGCAGGTGGGCCCAGAAGCCGTCCGAGAGATCGGTGGCGTCTCCGCTGTGCCACAGCATCGTCGCCATGTGCTCCATCAGGCCTGCGGCGAACGGCGAGGCGGTCGCCACCTGGCGCCGGGCGATCGGGGTCAGGCCGCGCTCGGGCAGTGCCTGGGCGACGGCGTTGGCGAGCGTGGTCTTGCCCGAGCCGTCCGTGCCCTCGAAGACGATGAAGGGATGGCGTTCGCTCACGTCGTTCACGGGGCTCCTCGCTCGTGGGGCGGATACGGTGCGGATCCGTTCACAGGGCCGCCGACTCGTCGGAAAAGACGTCCCCGAGTGCGTCCAGCGCCTGCTGGGCCCGCTGTCCGGCCTGGGCGAGCAGGTCCATGTCCGTCTGGGACAGCGGTGTGCTGGGGCAGTGCAGGGTCTGCTCGACCTGGGCCGGGCTGGTGAAGCCGACCAGGACCACCGCGCCGGGCCAGCGCTGCAGCAGGTAGCGCAGTGCCGCCCACACCAGGTCGGCCTGACGCGGGCCGAAGTGCTCGCGCAGCGGCGCCAGCTCCCGATGCAGGACCACCAGGGCGGGGGCGGTGAACCACGCCTTGCGCAGCCGGTGATCGCCCGGGCCGAATTCCGGCGGTGCTTCGGGGCGGTGCTTGCCGGTCAGCAGGCCCTGCCCGAGCGGCTTGGTCACCAGCACGGTGGCGCCGTGCTCGGCGGCGAACTCGCGGATCCCGCTGCCGGCCGGCTGGGGGGTGAGCAGGTTGTCCCGCACGGCCAGCACCTCGGGCCGGACCACGGCGAACTGGCGGCGGAACCGCGCGTGCTTGTCCTCGCGCCTTGGGCCGTCGGCCAGCCGTTCGGGGGCGTAGCGGTGCGGGCCCCGCATCCCGACCGCCCGGATCAGGCCCTTCTTCTGGAAGGCGCGCATTGCCTCGACCGCGTCCGGCAGGAACGCGTCGTCGGGGCCGAAGTCCGGGTGGTGCAGCGCGTACACGTCCAGGTAGTCGGTTCCCAGGTTTTCCAGTGTCTGCTCCAGCTGGCGGCGCATATGGCCCGGCTCGTACCCGTGGGCGGCCGTCCCGGCGAAGTAGCCCACCTTGCTGGTCACGGCCACCTGGTCGCGAGGCACGTTGCGCAGCAGGTGGCCCAGGAGCCGTTCGGAGTGCCCGAGCCCGTACACGTCCGCGGTGTCGAACAGGTTCGCGCCGAGCTCGAAGGCCCGCTCAAGTCCTTGCAGTGACTCGTTGTCGCGGGCGGTGCTCCAGCCCATGGGCAGTCCCAGGTTCATCGCCGGCCCGCCGATCGGCCAGCAGCCGACGCCGAGCCGCGCGACCGGCACGCCGCCGGGCAGGGTGATCCGGCCGCCAGGCGGCGCAGCCTCACCTGCCATACCCTTCCCATCCCCTCATCGGCCAGACGGAATCGCGGACCATGTCGCCAGCGGATCGGCCCCATTGATCAACTGCCATTCCGCGGCCGCCTCCCACCGGGCGTGCTCGCGGCGCAGCGTCGCAGCATGCCCGCCGCGCAGCAGCGCGCACACCCCATTTACGGTGGCAGACATCAGCTCCCGCAGGATGTCGAATCGCCGATCCAGGACAGCGCACAGCAGCTCTGACAGGACGCTGCCGTCCCCGGGGCCGGCCTGGATTGGAAGGCTCTCGGCCGCCGCGATCATCTCGCCGAGCACCTCGTAGGCGGCGCCCTTCAGGACCACCCGGGCCGCCCGCACCGCCTGGCGGGCCTCGCCGTCCAGCACCTTCTCCAACGACTTGAGGGTGTAGTCGAACGCGAAACTGCGGTCGACCCACAACTGCGCGAAGGCGCTGGCCGTCCCGATCCGCCAGTCCGCGAAACGGGCGTCGATGCGGCCCATGGAGGGGCGCGCCTGGCCGGTCAGGCCGGCTTCCTGGGCCCGGCGGGTGTACGCGGCGCCGATGAGGCACTCCATGGAGACGAGCATGTAGGAGATGCCGGTGTGTAACGGCTGCCCGGTGCCCGCGGATGCCAGGAAGCTCTCGTCGCGGACGCCGTCCACGATCTCCTCCGCCGTCAGGCGCGGCTGCGGGTGCAGTAGCAGGTCGGTTCGGCCCTGGAAGGCGAAGGTCGCTTTCAGTTCCTGCAGGGTCATCAGGTGGTCGAAGGTGATGTAGGTGTACCGGGTCGGGATCCCCAGGGCCGACAGGGTACGGATCGCCAGTGCGTTCTGTTCGCCGGAGGTCTCTTTGGCGAACCGGGCCAGGACCGAGTCGACGCCGGACTCGACGCCGAACAGCATCCGGCGCAGGCCGCGGCCGGTCAGGCTGCGCCACATCCGGGCGCGCTCCAGGTGCCAGTCGCGGTCGCGGTCGGGGTCCACGACCTGGTCGATGCGGCAGGAGGACTCCCACGCGAAGCCCGCCTCGTGCAGGACCCGGGCGACCTCCAGCGCTCGCGGGACCGCGTCGGCGCCACGGCCGATGAACTCCTCGTCCACCAGGTACAGGGTCCGGGAGACCTCCGGATACAGGTCGAAGATCCGCCGCATCTCGCGCAGCAGCCACGGCAGCCCACCCGGACGGGCACCGGCCCACGTGCCTTTGTGACCTCGCGGGCAGAACGAGCAGAAATTGGTGCAGCCCCGACTGCTCTCGGCCTGCGCCACGCCATGGTGCTCGAAGGTCTCCGGCAGAAGATCAAGCTCGGGCAGCATGTCGGCTGTGGCATCGCGTTCCTGGGGCTTGGCCGTGTGCCGTCGTGCGATGGCAAGCCCGCCGCCGCGGGCGGCACCGATGTACCCGAGCCCGGGGATCTGCTCGCGTTCCAGGTCGCCGTGCCAGTGGCCCAGCAGCCCTTCGACGGTCGCCTCCCCGTGCCCTCTGGCCACCAGGAGTGAGGGGTACCGGCCCAGCAGCATGTCTTCGTTGCGCGCGGTCAGGCTGCCGCCGACGACCACGGTTGGGGGCTGTGGGAGCGCGTAAGCCGCATCGAGAAGTTCGATCATCAGATCGTGCTGGCCGAACGTGGCGCCCACGCCGAGAATATCGGGCGTCTCGGCGCTGATACGCCTGACGAGGTCTTCCAGCGTCGTGCCCAACTGCATGTCGGCAAGGCTCACAGTGCCCAGCAGGCACGCCCGGGCTGCCCGGGCGACGTCGTGAATGCCCAGCGCGAAGCGCGGCAGCGGGAAGTTCTCAGGGTGGTAGAGAGCGGTGAGCAGCACATCCGGCCGCGACAGCCGCAGCATGGCCTCAGCGTTCAAGAAGGCCGGTGAGAGCCAGGAAGTGGGATTCCCGATCACCAGGTTCCCGTTGACCCAGGCCGGCCACGTGCGTGTGGCGTGGGGCTGGCCGGAGAGGTCCGCCGTCACCCACTTGCCGTCGAGGCCCTCGACGAACAGCAGGCGCCGCTCCAGCGTGCCCGCCACCCTGACCCGGCCACCCGCCTGCTGTTCCAGATGAACTCGCAGCCCGACCGGATCGACAAGAAGGCGTGCCCAGCCTCCCGAAGGCACAGCAGTCCTGGGGAGTCCTTCGCGGCCGGCTAGGTGCAGCGTCTCGGCCATCCGTCGGACCACGGCACTGGTCGTAGCCGGTGACTCCACGGACTTCCTCCTTCACGGCTCGCGGCACAACGCTGGGCCGCTGTTGCGGACGGGGCATGCCTCCAGGGTTCGCACACGTCGCCGCGTGCGGCTGACGGCAGTATCTGATCCGAGGTGCCAGTACCACCGCTTGTGCTTTCCCGTCATCGTCCTCCTGCTCACCCGCGTGGCCGGGTCGTTGTTGTGCCGGGTTCTGGTCGTTGCCGACAGCTGGCCTGCCGGGATGACCACCGTCGGACCCGGTCAGCCCCGCGTCTCGGTGGTCATGGCATGAACTTCCCCTCGTCGCGGATAGGAGCTCGGCCAGGCGGCCTCTCGGCGGACGCGCACGCCCGCCGACCGCACCGTAGGGCCAGCGCCAGATCGTCCTCTAGGAAGTTGCAGAAGTTTGCAGATTGACCGGCGTCATACCGTCCGTGAGGATGGTGCTGCTGCAAGTTTCCGCAATGTCCTACCAAGGAGACGGGTGTGAAACTTACTTTCATTGCCAAAGATCCCGAATCGGAACCCAGTGGCTCGCCGACGCTCTACCGCACCGACCGCCAGTCGTGGCTGGTACAGGGCTGGGTGGTCACCGACCCTGACGCGCTCGCCGCGATGAACATCCCGGAAGGTGAGACATGCGTCGAGATCCCCGACCGGATGATCCCGTTCTTCCAACAGCCCCAATGATGCGACCAGTCAGCTACGACGAACTCAACGCCCTGTGCAGGGGCATCAAGAGGTCGTTCGTGCATCTGGAGACCCGGGACGCCTACGGCACCGAGACCGAACTGCCGCACATGGCCAAGTGGCGTCGCGGTGAGCCGGACGATTTCGCGTGGCTCGCCTGGTGGCTGGAGATGCTCCGGGGCCACCGCGCCGCAGGCCGTACCTGCCGCCGGGCCCGGATTGTGTCCGAGCCGGTCAGCGACTACCAGCGGTGGACGATGAGCCACGCCGAGGTCTTCATCGGCGCGGGCGAGGACATCCGCTACCTTCCCCGCCCGAGGCTGGCGGCGGTTCCGCTGCCCGGCAGCGGGGACTTCTACGTCTTCGACGACGAGGTCGTCCTGTTCCTGCACTACGCCGGCAACGGAACGAACACCTCGTTCGAGATCACCGAGGACACGCAGACGGTGCGAACATGCCAGCAGGCCTTTGAGACCGTCTGGGACCTGGCGACGCCGTTCCGTGAATACCGACCCGAGTAGCTCAGTCGCCCAGGCGCGCAAGGAACTCGGCACCCGGCTGCGTCACCTCCGCAAGGCCGCAGGGCTGACCGGCCAGGCGGTCGCCGACGCCACCGGACAGCACGTCACCCGGGTCAGCCGGATCGAAAACGGCATTCAGGCACCCACCGAGCGCAACATCCGCGACTGGTGCACCGTGTGCGGTGCCGAGGACCAGATCCCCGATCTGATCGCGACCGCACGGTCGGTCGAGTCCGCCTATCTGGAGTGGTCCAGGCAGTCCCGGGCGGGCATGAAGCGCCTCGGCGATCTGCACTCCATCGCCACCTACCGGCAGACCACGACCTTCCGCATCCATGAACCGATCGTGATGCCCGGCATCTTCCAGACCGAGGCATACATCCGGCAGATGCTCACCTTCTGGTACACCTTCCTCAACGCCCCCGACGACGCCGACGCCACCGTCGCCATGAAAGCCGAGCGCACCGCCATCGCCCTCAACCCGGCCAAGCGCATCGTGGTGGTCCTCGGCGAACAAGCGCTGCGCACCCGCCGCGGCACACCCTCCGACCACACCGACCAGCTCACCCACCTGCTGTCCCTCATGCGCCTGCCGTACGTATCCGTCGGCGTCATCCCGGCCAACGCCCAGCGCCGTGCCATCGGCACCATCGGATTCTGGATCTTCGACAACAACGCCGTCGCCCTGGAAACACCCACCGCAGCAATCAAAGTCACCAGGCCACAGGAAATCGCGCTCTACGCAGCAATGTTCGACCAGCTGCAACAGGAAGCGGTCTATGGCCACGACGCGCGTCAGTTGGTTGTCAAGGTTCTCGCGAGCCTATGAGCCCCAGGCAGAGAGTCCTGGTGCGCTGGCGCGCATCGAGTCCGTCAGCGCATCGGCCGCCGCACCCTGAACGATCCACGCCTGTCCTGGGTCACCGCTCCCGCCGAGGAGTTGGCCGAGCACGCCCCCGCCCACGGCATCGACGCCGTCGTGTGCAACTCGGCCATCTGGAAGACGGACGTTCCTGCCGTGTTCGCCGCGGTGCGCCGCGTGCTGCGGCCCGGCGGCCGGTTCGTGTTCAACGTCGGCGGCGGATTCGCCGGAGTCACCCACCCGGACGCACAGACCCGGCCCGCGAGTCCCTCGCTCGGCTCGCTGATCGAGCAGATCGCCGCCCGCGACTACGGCACGCCTCCGGTGCCTGCGAACGGCGCCCCCCGGCTGCCGCTCACGGCCGTCACCAGCCACCTGGGCGCCGCCGGGCTGACGCTCGTGGAGACGGACGTCACGGCCCAGCGCACCACCGTGGCCGAGCGGAGGGCCTGGCTGTCCATCCCGGTCTTCGCCCGCCCCCGAGCGCGGCTTCTCCTACGAACAGCAGATGGCGATCTTGCAGGAGGCGTATGCCCAGACCCGTCCCGACGACGTCACGGTCACGAGCTGGCTCATCGTCGTCGCTCAATTCAACGGAGCCCAGGCGTGATCGGCGGAAGCCGGACCGGGCCCACCGAGCCTCGACCCGTGCGCAGCGTGATCTGGTGCAGCGGCCGGCCCGAACCGCACAGCTCTTCGGAGTCAGCCCGCGTGGGCCGGCCTGCTGACTGCCCGGGCGATGCGGTGGCCGACCAGCCGTTCGGCATGCGTGAGCGGATACCAAGCGGCGCCGGTCACCTCCGCTTCCTGGATCTGGCCCACGTTCGCGTGCTCCGTCGTGAAGGCGAACCCGATGTCGAGGTGGTAGTGATCCGGCTCGCCCTTTTCCGGGCGCGCCGGAACACGTCCGTACTCGACATACGCGGGAACCGGATCCGCCAGAAACACTGCCCCTGCGTCGAGGCCGGTCTCCTCGGCGAGCTCGCGCACAGCCGCGTCGATCAGCGTGGTGTCCGTCGGCTCGAGATGGCCTCCGGGCTGCAAAGTGATCCCGTAGGCCCGGTGCTCGATCAGCAGGATCTCGCAGTCGCCACGCACCAGCAGCGCACCGACCGTCACGTGCATCGGGAATCTGCGCCGAGAGGCGAAGTTCTCACCGCTGGAGAGCATCTGCAGCGGTTGGGACAGCAGCTCGGCCTCATCCGGGTAACGCTCCAGGTAAGCGTCCAGGGCGTCCGAGATGGCGGCATCACTGATCGCCACGGGCCACCTCCGCTCCGGTCCGGGAGCGAAGCTCCCGGTCACCGACCGCTCGGATACGGGCAGCGGGCACGTGCACAGTCAGCTCCAGCGAAGGTCCGTGGCGTACGGGGAGCTTCGCACTCTACAAGCCGGGCGCGAGCCGGTGCGGGCCAACGCGCCCATCCCCGGCTCGCGAGCACCATCGTCGGCGATTCGGCCAACCACTCACATTCGCACACCCGTTGCGGCGGCTGGGTCCGTGCATCCTCCACGCGCCGCCACCCGCTCTATCTCGGGATTCCAGAACCGACCGAAACACATGTGTTCGAAATCCCGGCCGGATCGTTGAGCCTCACGACCACGCTGGACGACCGCCAAGGGGGACCCACGTTGACCTCGGCCGCTACGAACCAACACCAGGCCACCGCACCTCCTCCACCGCCTCCGGCGGAGATCACCTACAGCGGGCAGTACTCCGTCAATCCGCTCGCCGAGGTCTCCTTCCGGCGGATGTGCGGGCAGATCCCGGCCGTTCTACGCCGGATCGCCCGGCTGTCGTTGCGGACCGACCGGCGCGCCGTACAACTGCTGTTCGGCTGCCAGGTCGTCACGGGCGTCTCGGCCGCCGTGCTGCTGACCGCCACCGCCCGAGCTATGAGGCCCGTCCTGGGCGACGGCTCCGCCGGCGATCGGCTGCACGGAGCTGTCCCGGCGCTGGTGGTGGTCGCCTTCGCCGCCGCGCTGGGCCGCGGCGCGGCGGCGGTGGCCACGTACGCGGAACGGAGGATCACCCCACGGCTGACGACGGAGACGGACAGCGCCCTGGTCGAGGCAGTGTGCCGGGTGGAGGCGTCCGCGTACGCGGAGGAGGGGTTCTCCGACCGGCACGAGGCGGCCGAGATGGGAGTGATCCGCACCCAGGTGATGGTCACCGACGCCCAGCGGTTCCTGTCCGCGCTGATCCGGATGGTCACCGCAGGCGGGGTGCTATCGGTGCTGAACCCGCTGATGCTTCCGCTGCTCCTGCTCGCGGTGCTGCCGGCCGGTGTGGGGGCGGTGCTGACCGCCCGGGTCGACTACGAGATCCACTACGCCAACATCGCCGACCGTAACGTGCGCGGGATGATGCGCTGGTGGGCGACCACGTCGAAGTACGGCGACGAGGTCCGTGCCAACTCGATGACCGACTACCTCGTCTACTGGTACCGGGCCCTGTCCGACCGGTGCGACCGGCGCACCCTGGCCGCCGCGCCGCGGACCCTGCGGATCGCTCTGATCTCCGCCGTGGCCGGCGGCGTGTTCCTCGTCGTGACCTGGGGAGCCCTGGCCTGGCTGGCGATCTCAGGCCGGATCGAACTGCCGGTCGCGGCCACGGCCGTCATCGCCGTGCAGACCACGCTCGCCGCGCTCTCCCAGGTCGTCATCAACGGCGCCGCGGTCTTCCACACCAGCCTCTACCTGAGCGACATGCAGGCCTTCCTCGACGACGCCGCGGCCCGCACCCCCAAGCGCGGTCCGGGCAAGCCCGGTGACCGGGTCGAGCAGATCCGGCTCGAGGAGGTCTCCTACCAGTACCCGGGCAAGGACAAGCCCGCCGTCGACGGCGTCTCCCTCACCCTGGAGCGCGGTCAGATCCTCGCGATCGTCGGCGCGAACGGCTCAGGGAAGTCCACACTCGGCCGCCTGCTCACCGGCGTCTACCTGGCGCACAAGGGCAAGGTCACCTGGAACGGCACCGACCTGGCCCAGATGCACCCCGCCAGTGTGTGGGCGCAGACCGGTCTAGTGCCGCAGATCTTCGCGCAATGGCCGATGCCGCTCCGCGAGAACGTCACCCTCGGCCAGCCCCGCACCTACGACGACGGGCCCGTCTGGGAGGCGATCGACGCGGTCGGCCTGCGCGAGGCCGTCGACGACCTTCCTGCGGGCCTGGACACGCTGCTGTCCCGTGAGGTCTTCGGCGGCTCGGAACTGTCCGGCGGTCAGTGGCAGCGCATCGCGTGCTCGCGGGCCCTGTACCGGCGCCCGGGGCTGCTGATCCTGGACGAGCCGACTTCCCAGATGGACCCGCGCGGTGAGCACCAGATCTTCGAGCAGATCAAGGCCATCGCCGCCGGCCGCATCACCATCGTGGTCACCCATCGCCTGGAGAACACCAAGATCGCCGATCATATCATCGTGATGGAGCACGGCCGGATCACCGAACAGGGCCGGTACGACGACCTCGTGCACGCCGGCGGAACCTTCGCCGAACTCCTTCAACTTTCCCAGGACCGCTGACCACTTGCGCCCCGCCCGGCGTTCCGCCGCCACGCATCGGCGGAACGCCGGCATCGCCGAGGAGGAGCCTGTGCCCCCTTCCCCGATCCCCGCCGACGACCGCACTGGCCCGGCGCCCGCCCGCGTATCCGAACGCGAGGTACGCGGCGCCAGGCAGACGAAACCCCTGCCCACGGCGGTTCGGCGCTGGGCGGAGCGGCGCATCGGACCCGTCACGGCCGTCCGCGACGCCTCGCACGACTGGTACCGCTCCCGGGTGTGGGAGCTGGCGGGCGAAGGCGAGGTCCGCTGGTACGTGAAGGTCTCGCCCTCGACGAAATTCTTCACCCGCGAGACCCGCGCCTACCGCCACGTCGTCCCCGCGCTCGGCCACGGCCGCGCCCCCCACCTCGTCGACAGCCTCGCGGAGGAGCTGGCTGTGCTGCTCACCGCGGTGCCCGGCGTCCCGGCACCGGGGCTCGGCCTGGCCGACGCCCAGTGGCGGGCCGTACACCGGCAGGCCGGCGCCCTGTGCGCCCGCCTCCACGAAGCCGGTGAACTCGACCGCGCCGACCGGGCCGAGGCCGAAGCATTCCTGGAGGCCGCGGCCGACGGAGCGGAGAAGTACCTGTCCCGCGCCGGAGACCGGCTCACCGAGGAAGAGCGGCAGGTGATCCGCGACCACGCCACCCAGCTCCGACGCGTCGGCCCGGTACCTGTCGGCTACGTCCATGGCGACAACCAGCCGCGGAACTGGCTGTGGTCCCCGGCCGGGCTCGCACTTGTCGACTTCGAACGCACCCGGCCGGCCGCCCGCGTGCAGGACCTCGTCATCCTCACCGTCACCGAGTGGCTCGACCACCCCGACCGCGAGACGGCGTTCCTTCAGGCCTACGGGCGGGAGCTGACCGGTGCCGAGCGGCTCGCGCTGCGCTGCCTGACCGCGCTGGACGCGGTCAACTGCCTGGCCTGGGGCCCGGACAACGACCACCCCGAGGTCACAGCGCGAGGCCGGCGCACCCTGGACCGGCTCATGAAGGAGTCCGCCCTGTGAGCGGCATCTGCTGGTGCGTCCCGCACGTGAACGCTCTGCTCCGGTGTCCCGGCGCGGGGCGAGTCCTCGCTGTCCGAGTCCAACTCGCCTCCACGGCCGTGCCGACCGCCCGGGGAGGAGCATCATGACCACCACCGGATCCACCGCGAGCGCCGCCTACTGGGAAGCGCTCTGGGTCGAAGGGCGCCGGTACCGGCCGCTGTGCGAAACCGAGTTGCGGCTGATGAACGAGCATCTCGGTCCCGGCCGTAGTCGCCCCGCTCTCGACATCGGCAGCGGTGACGGCGCCCTGGCCCGCCACCTGCATAACGAGCTCGGATTCCGCACGACCGGCATCGACTGCTCTCCCAGTGCCCTCGCCCTCGCCGCCGCCAAGGACACCGGCACTGCTCCGGGTCCGGCCTGGCGATGCTGGGACATCACCACCGGCGACCCGACCGCCCTGCCCGATGCGGCCTACGCCGTCGTCACCTGCCGCCTGGTCTACCGGTGGATGGATGACAAGGCCGCGTTCGTCGACCGCGTCCGCCGCCTTCTGGCGCCCGGCGGCACGTTCTGGGTCGTCACCAAGATCGCCGGCCGCCGTACGACCACCGATCCCGCCCTCCGGAGGCTCGGGATCACCGCGGCGGACGCCGAGCTGCTCACGGCCGGTTGGTCCATGGTCCGCACCGCCGACCTCGACGTCCTACGCTTCTACGCCCTGCGCCCCTGACCATTCCTTTCGCTGCTGGAGAGCACTTCATGCCGGACACCGACGCACAGAACACGGCCGCCTGGACCAGGTACGGCGCCCACCAGCTCGCCCGGGCGATCGAGCTGCCCGAGCTGGACGGGTGGGCCTGGGACGTCCCCGACGCCGGCCCCGGCCTCGGGGAGGTCTTCGGCGACGTGACCGGGCTGCGCGTGCTCGACCTCGGCAGCGGGCTCGGCCGGCACGCCGCCTGCATGGCCGCCCTCGGCGCGCAGGTCACCGCCGTGGACTCCTCCTCCACCCAGCACGAGCGCGCCGCCGCCCGCTACCCGGGCACCCGCGGTCTGCGGCTGGAGTGCGCCGACGCGGCGGACCACCTGCGCGCCGCCGGTCCGTACGACTTGGTCTACTCCGTCAGCGGGCTCCCGTTCATCGACCCGCGCCGGCTGCTGCCGGCCCTGGCCAACGGCATCCGGCCTGGCGGCCGGCTGATCTTCTCGACGCTGCACACCAACTCCGACGGCCGCGGGCCCTCCAGCGAAGTGGCCGCGCGGCCCGAGGTGCTGCGGCTGCCCGGCACGACCGAGGACCACACCGTGTGCATGTGGGTGCTCACGCCGCAGCTGTGGGAAGACCTCCTCGGCGAGCACGGCTTCATCCTGGAGTCGGTCACGGCGATCGATCACCCGCAGCCGGACAGCCCGGTCTCCTACCGGCTGTACGCGGCCCGCCGCCCGAATCTCGTGCCGAGCCGGCCCCGCAGCAGGTCGCTGCCGCCGCCGAACGCCGCGCTCGGGGTCGGCGTGATCGTCCACGATGCCGACAGTGTCCTTCTCGGCCGCCACCGTCGCGGCACGTGGGAGCTGGCCGGAGGGTCCGTGGAGCCGGGCGAATCCTTCGCCGAGGCAGCAGTCCGAGAACTCTACGAAGAGGCCGGCCTGCTGGCGGACCCCGGCAGCGCGCGGGTACTGGGCACCCTCCTTGACCAGGTGGGCGACGTCGTTCGTGTGACGGTGCCCGTCCTGGTCACCACCTGGTCAGGCACGCCGCAGCAGCGGGAGGAAGCCATCGGGTCCTGGCGATTCTGGCCCCTGCGCGCGCTGCCCCAGCCGCTGTTCGTGCCCAGCGCCCAGTGCCTGACCGCGTGGAATCCCGGCCTCCCGCTGGACCACCCGCCCGCCCACTTCCAGCCGTACGCCGCCCCCGGTCGGTAGCCCGGCGCCGACCACCTCCCGCTACCGCGTTCGACAGAAAGGGTCTTACCCGTGCCTCCGTCCTTTTTTGCGTCCCGGCCGTCCCTGCTGGGCGTCTTCGGCCATCCGGACGACGAGTCCCTCATGGTCGGCGGCGTCCTCGCGCAGCACGCCGCCGCGGGCGCCGCGACCGCCGTGGTCACCGTCACCTGGGCGGCCGACAGCCACCGGGCCGGTGAACTCGCCGACGCCCTGGACATCCTGGGGGCGGGCAGGCCGCGAATGCTGGGATTCGCCGATGCCCGCATCCCTGAATCCGCGCCCGGCCGGCCCCGGCTCTTGCCCCGCTGGAGGAGGTGGCAGGGCTGATCGTCGAACACATCCGCGCCGTACGGCCACAGGTCGTCGTCACCCACGACGCCTTCGGCCAGCTGACCGGCCACCCGGATCACCTCAGCACCCACCAGGCGACCCTGCTGGTGTTCCACGCCGCGGGCCTGGAACACCTCTACCCGCAGGCCGGGGCTCCGTGGCAGCCCGATGCGTTGTACGCCGCGACGCATCCGGATTCGGGGGTGGGCGAACTGGGTGTGCTGTTGACGCGGGTCGGCAAGAAGGTGCTCAGCGTGCCGGACGGGCACGTCACTGCGACGGTCGACGTGAGCGACTGCCTGGATCGGAAGTGGGCCGCGATCTTGGCGCACCGTAGTGAAGCAGCGCGGTAGCGGCCCCTTCCCGGGAGCCTCTCCCGGCTGCCCGAAGCGACGCGGGAGTCGATCATCGCGACGGAGTCCTTCACCCTCCTTGGCAGGAGGCCGGCGCCGGGCGGGGCGGTCCTCCAGTAGTCACGGTGAGCTGCTGCCGAGGGGCTTGGTCATGGCCCGGTTGACTCGGTGGTCGCGTCCGGCGACGTAAGAGGGGCAGGGCAGGTAGCCGGTGCGGTGGTAGAGGGCCAGGGCGGCGGTGTTGCGCCGTCCGGTCTCCAGCATGACCCGCGTTGCCCCGCGGTTGGCGGCGTGCCGTTCGAGGTGTTCGAGGAGGTGCCGGCCGATTCCGTGGCCGCGGGCTTCACCGCAGACGTACATGCGTTTGATCTCTGCGGTGTGCTCGTCGAGAAGGCGTACTCCTCCGCACCCGACCGCCTCTTCGCCGACGTGGGCGATGAGGAACAGGCCGTGTGGCGGTTCGAAGTCCGCCTCGGGGGTGGTGTCCGGGTCGTCGGCGAAGCCGTACAGGCCGAGCTGTTCGGCGCGTAGGGCCTGGGTCAGGCGGCGGGCGTCCGGGTGGTCGTAGGGCGCGGCGGTCACGGAGGGCGTCAGGAGTATCGCAGCCGGGGCGTCGGGGACGGTGGGCACGGAGGTCATGAAGCCGATAGTGCCCTGTCGACGGCGGTGAGCGCACGGGCGCCGTCCGGGGCGCGCATGCGGGCGCCGGCGGAGCGGCGGATCCGGCGCAGGAGGTTGCGGCATCGGATGGACTGCACGTCGGGCACCCGGTCGGCGAGTTGCAGAAGGGTGGCTGCGGTGGCCTCGGGGTCGCGGGCGAGTAAGTGGGCATGCGCGAGGTGGATGCCGTGCAGGAGGGCGGAGCGGGGGAATCCGCTGGTGGGGCCGTGGTCGGTGAGGGGGGAGAGGAGCGTGGTCGCCTCGGCGAGCAGGCGCCTGGTGTGGGCGGGGTTGGTGGCGGCGAGTTCGACGAGGGCGTGCCCGGCCTCGGCAGCGATCTGCTCGGGGGTGAAGTAGTACAGGGAGGGTGGGTCGTCGTCGCGGCGGTGTTCCAGGAGGGTTCGGCAGCGGTCGGTGGCGTCCCGGAAGGCGCTCATGTCGCTGGCGGCAGCGTGGGCGGTGGCCATGCGGCCCCAGGCGCGGGCGCGGACGAGGGGGCTGCTGCGGGCAGTGTGGTCGACGGCGGCTTCGGCGTAGCGCAGGGCGGCGGCGGGCTTGCCGGTCGCGGCGTGCTGGTAGGCCAGCATGCCTAGGACGTTGGCGACCGTGGTGGTGTCGCCGGCGGCTCGGGCGAGGCGGATCGCGAGGAGCTGGTAGCGCTGGGCGGCCGCGTTGAGGTCGGCATCGAAGGCCATCCACCCGCTGAGCTGGGCCATGCCGCTGGCGGTGGCGAGGAGGCGGGTGCCGACGTCGGTGGTGTAGCTGCTGCTGCGGACCAGGTCGAGGACGCCGGCGAGTTCGATGCGCACGTACCGCTGGGACAGGGCTCCGCCTCCAGCGGTGTCGTCCAGCCGCCGCAGGCGGCCGAGGTGGCCTTCGAGGACGTCGACGAAGGCGGGCAGGACCTGCTCCTGGGTGCCCGGTGCAGCGGTGCGCAGCGGGCTTTGCCGGGTGGCGTCCCATACGGCGCTCAGGAGTTGACTGTCGCCCGCCGGGTGCAGGATGGCCTGCTCTTGCGGGTCGGTGGCGGTCCACGCGGTGGCGGTGGCCAGGACGTCAGCGACCGAGCGGCGGCCGACGAGGTCGTCGGTGGCGGTCTTCTCGGCCGTCGCGCCGCCCGCAGCAGGCTCTCCCCAGAGGTCTGCGGCGCTGGAGGGGATGCCGGTGGCCTCGGTGAGGACGGTGGCCACGAGCCGGCGCACGGTCGCGGAGCGCGGCTTGGTGCCGTTGAGCCAGGCCCGGCCAGCGGTCAGGTGCAAGGTGGGCTGTCCGGCGGCTTCCAGGCGGGGATTGAGGGCCCGGACGAGATCACGGGGTGTCCACTGGGCTGCCCGGAGGGCGGCGGCCAGGGCCTGGTTCGAGGGGGGCGCGGACGCCGACCCGGCGTCCGCCGACGTCGCGTCGCGGAGGGTCATCACGCCCGGACGCTACGTCAGATTTGCGGTGTGGGACGTGAATTCTCGCCTTTTCTCGCTCTCGCCGCGAAATTCTCAACGTTCTCTCCGGTCCCCTCTGCCGCGGCCGGTCCGGGCGCTGTGTGCTGGTGAGCCCGCCGCCGGCCGACCGCGCCGACGGCTTGCCGGCCTGGATCTGGGCCGTCGCCGCCATCAGTCACGACGCGTACGGCCGCCTACCGGCTGCCGGGGCGCGGGAGTTGGAGGACGCCATGCCGCACCGTTCCGAGCCGGGTCCGCAGCGCGAGCGGATCGCGGGGGCGCTCGCGGACTACGTTCGCGAGGGAGGGCCGCTGTCGGTGGCGGACGGCTCCGGCGTGATCGGGAAGCTGGAGCAGCGGATCGAGAAGATCCTGGGCCTGCCGGATCCGCTGTCGTTCTCCTCGGGCACCGCGGGCCTGCACGCGGCCTACCTCGCACTGGATCTTCCGCCCGGCTCGGAGGTGGCGGGACCGGTCACGACCTTCCATGCCTCACTGACCCCGGCGCTGCACGCCGGGCTCAACGCGGTGCTAGTCGACGTCGAGCCGGACACAGGAAACCTGTGCCCGGCGGCGTTGGAGGCGGCGATCACCCCGCTGACCCGGTGCGTGACGGTGACGCACTACCTCGGGCATCCCGCCGCGATGGAGGAGATCACCCGGATCTGCCGCGAACGGGACCTGCACCTGATCGAGGACATCAGCCACTCCTACCTGTCGACGCTGAACGGGCAGCGGGTGGGGACGTTCGGCGACATATGCGTCGGCAGCATGCAAGACAAGAAGTCCTGGCCCGCCGGTGAGGGCGGCCTGTTCAGCGCCGCGCACCCGCAGTGGCGCGAGCGGGCGCTGCTGGCCGGCCACTACCGCGGCCGCGCCCTGCTGATCGAGGACCCGGAGCTGGCGGCGTTCGGAGAGACCGGGCTAGGGCTGAAGATGCGGATGCATCCGCTGGCCGCGGTGGTGGGCCTGGCCAACGCCGAGGACCTGGTGGAACGGCTGGCGGCCCGCCGCGCGCTGCTGGAGCGGCTGAGCCGGGGCCTGGAGGGCCTGGCGGGGGTGCGGCCGCCGGTGGTGCGGCCCGGCGCGGGCATGGGCGGCTGGTTCTCCTACCGGCCGCAGATCCAGCCCGGCGAGCTGAAGCCGGGGGTGGACGTCGACGCCTACCTGCGGCGGCTGCAGGACGCCGGGGTTCCGGCCCACTACCCGTCGGTCGGCTCGCTGGCCGGCATGCCGCTGTTCACGCGTCCGGTCCCGCTGCGCGCGGGGGCCGGGACCTGGCGGCCGCGGCTGTGCGGGCCCTTCCACGGCGAGAGCGCCTACAACGCGGGCCGGATCAGCGTGAGCGTCACCGACCGCGACATCGAGGAGACGATCGACGCCTACGCCGCCGCCTTCGCCGAGGCGTCGCAGGCCCTGGCCGAGCCGGTGGCGGCATGACCGCCCGGGCAGCCGTCCGCGCCGCGCCCGCCGAGCCCGGCCGGGCGGGTCTCGCGCTGTCGGCGCGGCGCCGGTTGTTCGGCTGGTCGCGGGAGATGGCCGCGCAGCGCCGGGAGCTGGAGCGGGTTTGGACGGCGGCGCTCCAGGCCGGCGGCACGATCAGGCCGCAGCTGGGTGCTGCGGCGTCGCAGTATGTGGCGGACGGCGGCGGGTTCCGCGTTCCGGCCGCGCTGGAGAACTGGCTTCCGGAGGCGGCGCGCGCGTTCTTCGACGACCGGGTGGTGCGCGAGGGCTGGGTGTATCTGCGGGGCTTCGGCTACTACTCGGCCGACGGTCAGATGTACCTGCCCGGCCGTGCTCCCGCGCCCGGCAGGCGGTTCGCCGCGCTCCAGCGGCGGTGGCCACGCTACGTGGAGTTCGCCCGCCCGTTGGCGGAGCCCGCCGCGCGGGAGCCAGCCGGGTGGTACGCGTGGCTGGCCTGGTTGGCGTTCCTGGAATCGGCGGTGCAGGACGTGTGCACCGCGCGGTGGAGCGCCGCGGTTCTCGGCCACGGCGGGGCGGCCGGGGTGCTGGACGAGGTCCTGGAGGGGCTCGGCGCGCTGCTGGCCGAGGCGGCCTGGAACCGGTGGCAGCCTGCCGGCTGCCCGGCCGGTCCGTGCGATCCGGCCAGCTGGGCGGAGCGGGCCGTCGCTCTGACCGCCGATGCCCGGGTCCTGGAGGTCCTGAGCGAGCTGGCCCGGGCGCTGGAGGGGCCCGAGGTTGCGGCGGACGCGGTGCGCGCCGTGCGCGAGGGCGACGTGCTTTGGCAGATCGCCGCGGTCGCCCAGACCCGCTGGCCAGTGCTGGCCGTAGCGCACCCGGGCACGCCGGTGCTGCTGGTCAGCGAGGCGTTCGGCGCGATGGCCGTAGGCCCGGTGCTCGCCGGGATGCTGCCGGCCGGTGAGCGCGGCCGGGTCCGGCTGGCGCTCGCCCGGGGCTCGGTCCACGAAGAGGAGATGGCCCGGGTCTCGGGCACCGCGTGGCGCACCGGACGTCTGGAGGCGGACGGGCAGGTGGTGGTCCACCTGGACGACAGCGTGTTCACCGGCCGCACCCACGCCGGATTGCGCCGGGCCCTGACCGGCACGCCGACCGCGGTCTATCTGGTGCCGCTGACGCTGGACGTAGGCACCCCCTTCAACCACCCGGAGGAGATCACCGCGCTCGGCCGCGGGGTCGGGGAGCACCTGGCCAGCCTTGACAGCACCGTGCGCGCCGTGGGGGGGACGCTGCCGGCCGCGCCGAGCCTGTGGGCACGCCGTAAGGCGTCCACCCCGCCTCTCGGCGCCAGCGGTCCGCAAGACTCGCAGGTGGAGGCATTCGCTCGGGTGGCGGGCGGCTCGGACCGGCTGCTGGCGCTGCTGTGGGACCGCTACGCCCCGGAGGTCCGCGATGCCTGACCGCCGAAGCCCGCGAACGTCGGCCGAGGTGGCGGCTTCCGACCTGGTGTTCACCGCGTCGGCCGGCCGCCGGGCCCGCATGGTGTCCTGGCTGGCCTACCAGCAGATGGCCGCTGATGTGGCCGGGCAGATCCGCCGAGCCCACTCCGGTGCGGTGACGCTGGTGGGGATCTTGCAGGGAGGGTGGATCACCGCCCAGTCCTTGGCCGACCTCCTGCCCGCCTCTACCGTGCTGGCCGCCGTCGCCCGGCGCCGCGGCGGGCGCACCGACGGGCTGGAGCTGCTCGCCGCGGCCGACGGACTCCTTGCCCCCGGGACGCCGCCGCAGGGGCAGCCGCTGATTGTGGTGGACGAGGTCGTCGACTCCGGCCGCACCGCCCGCTTCTTCCTCGACCACCTCGCCCGGTACGGACCGCAGTTGGCGTGCCTGGCGGCCTCGGACACCGCGGACCCGGCGCCGCACTTCACCGCGTGGTCCATGTCCGACCTGCCCGCGCTGGTCCTGCCCTGGCGGGTACTGCGCGACGCCGACCAGACCGCCGTGTGCCTGCTGGCCGCCGGCCCCCTGACCACTGCCCAGCTCGACGAGAGGCTGCGTGACCTCGGCCATGACATCGACCCCGACCTCCTTGAGTCCCACCTCGACTATCTCGCCGCCCGCGACCGACTCCACCACGACGGGAACCTCTGGAACTTTCCCAGTGGGCCGGACTGCGGCTGATCTCGCGAGCAGCGGCCTCGAGCGGGTGGCCGCGTTCTACGACGCGGACCCCGAGCGGGAGTGGCAGCGCACCCGTTCCGGCCCTTACCACCGGCTGGAGACGGAGGTGATCCACCAGCAGGTCCTGGCCGGGCTGCGCCCGGGAAGCCGCATCCTCGACATCGGCTCGGGCCCGGGCGTCCACGCCCTTGAACTGGCCCGCCGCGGTCACCTGGTCGCCCTGTCCGACTTGTCCGCGAACAGCCTGGACAGCGCCCGCGCCCGCTTCCGCCAGGCTGGCCTGGAAGGGCACCTGCTGGGCACACAGCACAGCCCGGCGCAGCACCTGACGCCGGTGGTAGGCCAGTTCGACGCGGTGCTGATGTTCGGCCCGCTCTACCACCTGCTGGACGACGCGGACGCCGTCGAGGCCGTACGCCGCGCAGCGACCGCGCTGGCGCCGGGCGGGCGGCTCCACGCGATCTTCCTGACCCGCACCTCGGTACTGCGGGACCTGCTCAAGCGCGGCCGATTCGCGGAGATGACCGCCCTGACCGGCGGCGGATACCTCGACCACGGCCGCTACCAACCGCTGTCGGCAGTGTCGGCCGACGACTACATGCCGCCCACCCGCACCCACCGCCTCACCGAAGCCGAGAACCTGCTGGCCGCGGCCGGCCTGGAGGTCACCGACCGGTACTCGCTGGAGGGCGTCGCGGCGTGGATGCGCCCGTACGTCGACCAGTCCGCCGCCGACCAGGCGGCGTTCACCGCGCTGAGCCGCGCGGTGCGCGAGACCACCCAGGTGGGCGAACTCCTCGAAGCGGGCGATCACTTCCTGCTGTCCGCCGCACCGGCCGGACTGCCGCGCCCGAGCCCGCGCACCCGGCCCCGCCCGGCGGCGGGACGGGCGGACCTCGTGGGGCGCCACCGCGGCGTGCTGGCCGGCGCCGACGGCCGCATCACCTTCGCCCCGGCCCTCATCCGCCACCGCAGCCGCCGCCTGCTGGCCGTGACCACCGGCCCGGCCGACGCCCGTACCTACATCCCCCGCCAGCTACCCGGCCGCGCCCCCGAGCCCTGGTACACCGGCGGCCGCAACCGCATCGTCCTCACCCTCCTGCCCGAGGCCGGGACCGGGCCGGTGTCCCTGGACGGCGCCCGGCCGCTGCCGGTCCCGGACGGCTGCGACGACGTCACCGGCGTGAGCCTGACCGCCCACCAGGACGCACTGCACGCCTACTTCAGTGCCCGGCCCGACGGCGGGGCCTGGTCGATCTACCGCACCGTCAGCCACGACGGCGGAGCCACCTGGGCCCACACCCAACTCGCCTTCGCCCCGGACGCCGAGGAAGCCGAAGCGACCGATAGCGAGCACGTGCTGCTGCCGGCCGTCCTGCACCGCGGCGGCGCCTGGTGGATGTGGTACGCCGGACGCGACGGCCACCACCGGCGCATCCACCTGGCCACCTCCACCGACGGCCTCACCTGGCAGCGCCACGGCGTCGTCGTCACTACCGGCCCGGCCGGAGCCCCGGACGCGTACGCCGCCGACTGCCCCGCCGTCGCCACGAGTTCCGACGGCGGCCTGCTGATGGTCTACGGCGCCGGCACCTCCCGCTCTTTGGCCGCCGCGCACTCCCGCGACGGCCTGACCTGGCGACCGCTGGGCACCGTCCTGCACCGCGGCGGCCCCGGCAGTCCGGACTCCCGCTACGCCTTCTACCCCGCGCTTCTGCCCGAGGGCGGCGGCCGGATCCGGCTGCTGTACGCGGGCGAGGACGACCAGGCGCGCTGGACGGTGCTGGACGCCGGTCTGCTGGACGCCGCGCTGCTGGCCGAGCGCCCCGCTCCGCTGCCGCTGACCGACGAGATCGCCGCGGCCGTCGACCGTGTCCGCGACGAGGTCCCCGCCCCGTACTGGGACAGCCCGGACGACTGCCACGCCCCCGCGCCGGCCTACGCCTCCCCCGACGGGGCGCTCGCCCAGCTGCGGCCGAGCAGCACGCCGGTGTTCGCCGCCCGCACTGCGGCGGGTGCGGTCATCATCAAGCCCGGTCGCGGCCGGGCCTTCGCCGAACGGGAGCACACCGGTCTGCAGGCCCTCGCCCGGCATCTGCCCGTGCCCGCCACCGCGCTGCACTACCGCGGCGAGGACGCGACGCTGGTCTCCCAGGCTCTGGACGGCGTCCCCCTGCGGGACCTGGCCGCCACCGACCCGGGGCGGTTTCTGTCGGTCCTGGGCGAGGTGGCCGCCCGGCTGGTCCATGGCGCCACCGCGACGCTGACCCCCCGCCGGGAGGACGACGTCGACCACTCGCTCCAGACGCCCGCGGTGCTGTCCGGCTGGGTGGAGGACCTCGCCCGCCGGCTGCGGCCCTGGGCCGACCACACGCTGCACTTCAACGGCGCACCGACTCAGCTCAGTTGCCGCTCGCTCATCCACCTCGCGCGCCGCTCCCTCACCCCGGCCGCCCCGGGCGGCTGGCTGGTCCACGCCACTGGCGACCTCCACCTGGGCAACGTCCTCGTCCACCCGGCCGAGCCGCGCTGGTGGGTGATCGACGCCGAGTTCGCCGGCCTGCACGACCTCGACCAGACGCTGGCCAAGCTGGCCGGCTCCTGCCTGAAGCACACCGGCCTGCTCGCCGACGCCGCGGTCCGCGAGCACCGCGGCGTCCTGGAGGTCACCTGCCCGCTGGAGGAGCCGTTGGGCGGACAGCTCCTCGGCACGACCTGGCTGCTGGACCGGTTCGACGGCCTGCCCCTGGACCGGGCCCGGATCCTCGGCCTGCTCGTGCCCGACTTGTTCTTCCGCCTCACCCGCGACGAGAACGCCCCCGCCGCCGCCGAGGGCCTGGCCGCCCTCGCGCTGGCTGCGCGGATGACCGGCCACGGAGCAGCCCAGTGAACCCCAACTCCCACCAGCCGCCGACGCCACCGATGTCCGCGGTCACCACCCTCCTGTTCGATATCGACAACACGCTGATCCCCACCCGCGCGATCTGGCAGCACGCCCTGGACGCCGTCGCCGCCCGCCTCGCCGGCGCCCACCCCGGCGTGAGCGCGGCCGTCATCGCCTCCACCTACCTGAACACCTCCGACCGGCTGTGGGGCGACTACGACCGCGCCCTGGCCCCGCTCGGCTCGCATACCGCCGCCCGCCGCCACGTGTGGGAAGTCGCCCTGCGCGAAGCCGGGATCGGCCTCACGCAGCGGCAACTGAGCGCCCACGTCGACGACTTCGCCCACCGGCAGATGCGCGCGATCCGCCCCGTCCCCGCCACCGTCGACGCCTTCCGGCGCCTCGCGGAGATCTACCAGCTCGGCATCGTCACCAACGGCGACGCCGACCACCAGCACGCCAAGCTCGAACAGGCCGGCCTCGACCCGTATTTCGAGACCGTGGTGTGCGCGCTGGGCAACGGCCACCGCAAGCCTCATCCCGCACCGTTCCACCGGGCCTGCGACGCCCTGGCCGTCCGGCCCGAGCAGTGCCTGTATGTCGGCGACGAGTGGGCCGCCGACATCGTCGGCGCCCGCGCCGCCGGACTGCACCCGGTCTGGATCACCGCCACCGGGCAGCCCCCGCCCGGGTCGGCGCCGACCACCCGCTTCACCAGCCTCGCCTCCTGCCTGACCGCGCTGTGCGACCACACCGCGAGCCGGCCGATCCGCGAAACGGAGCCCACGTGACCACCACGGCTGCCACCCTCCCGCTCCCGCCTCGGGTGAACACGGCCCACCCCACCGGCCCCACCTCGCCGGATCCCCGCGCCGGGAGCGCCGTCGGCTGCGATCTGCTGGGGCTGGTGCGCATCCCCGCCACCGAACTGCACCTCGCGGCCCGCGCCGGCCTGGACCCCGCGCTGCTGGACACCTTCCTACCGGCCGCCGGCGGACCCCGGCCCGCGGCGGGCGCGCGCAACATCCGGCTCGGCCGGGGCCCGGCCTACTACCAGCCCCGCACGGCGCTGCCGTCCTGGGCGGCGCTGGGCGAAGCCCTCGACCGCCTGGACCGCCAGGCGCCGGGGCAGACCCCGGCGCTGCGGCACGCGCTGCTCGACAACCTCCACAACCTCGCCGCCGCCGGCGCCTACACCCTCTGGCACGGCCTCACCGACCGCCCCAGCCCCACTGACGATCCGCGCCCGGCCGCGCTGGAACGCCTGCTGGAGACCGCCACCTCCACCGCCGCCGCGCTGCACGGCCACCCCGCCGCCGGCCCGTTCGCCCCGCACCCCGGCGACCTCGCACTGCTGCAGGCCCACGAGGCGGGCTGGCGGACCTTCCGGGAGCTCGACAACCCGGTCAAGATCGGCAACGAGCTGCGCTTCCTCGCCGAACACGTGCTGACACCCCGGCCCGACATCACCGCCGTCCTCGCCCCGCTGTACGGGTCGCTGTCCCTCGCACTGGCCGCCCGGACCGTCCTTCCCGCACTGCTCGACCGACCGGTCGACGTGCACCTTGTCCGCCTCGGGTTCCACGACCAGGGGAACGTCGCCTACCTCGGCGCCGGCGGCACCGTCCGCCACCGCGCTACCGCACCCTGCGCCTACCGCGACCGCCTGACCGCCGCGGCCCGCGACACGACCGTGCTGGTCATCGACGACAACGTCGGCTACGGCAGCACGCTGCGCGCCGCGCGCACCCTGGTCGAACAACTCGGCGGGCGGGCCGTCACCCGCAGCGTCGAATCCGCCTGGACCCTGTACCACCGCTCCGGCCGGCACGACATCGCCGACGCCGCCGACCTGCCGAGCCTGCGCCCCAACCTGCACCACAGCATCCATAAGCGCCTGACCGGACACCTGCTGCGCGGCGACACCGACGCCTACCTGCGCGACGGAGCCCACCGTGCGGCGGGCACGCTGCACCGACAGATGGCCGCCAGCTTCGACCTCGCGGTGAGCACCGGCACCTGGACCACCGCCCAACTGGCCGCCATGCGGGCCGAACTCGCCCACGCCGCCTCCTGGAACGAACCGCCCGTGCCCTGCCCGGCCGCGCTCGCCGCCGCCTGAACCCGGAGGTGCCCACATGCCCACCCCCACCCCCACCTCGACCACCACGGCCACCATGCCCACTGCCGCTCGCGCCGGGCCGACCGGCCACTGGCGGGTGAACGTCGACATCCGCCACGGCACGGTCACCTCCCTCCCCGGCCTGCCGCCGGGACGGCTGCTCGCCGACCTCCTCGACGACGACGTGCCCACCGCCGTCATCGACCTCGACCGCTCCACCGGCACCAGCACCAGCACCGCACTGCTGGAGACGGCAGTGCGCCACCACCCCGGCCGGCTGTGGGCTGGCGGCCGCCTGGCCCCGCGCGACCCGGCCGTCCGCCACCTCCTGGACGCCGGCGCCGCCGGTGTCCTGCTCGGCTCCACCGGCCTGGTCCCCGACGGCCGCCTCGACCCGCACGCCTGGCCGGACTTCACCACCCTCGCCGACGCCGGACAACTGATGCTCTCCCTCGACGCCGTGGACGGACGGATCGTCACCGACGGCTTCACCCGCACCACCA
>Ga0307517_10002823_pt1 | contig 27599 bp, 13 predicted proteins | sample 23_EM_MG_FD_194515 | JGI IMG/M metagenome (GOLD analysis project Ga0307517, IMG submission 194515) | Populus trichocarpa ectomycorrhiza microbial communities from riparian zone in the Pacific Northwest, United States - 23_EM | ecosystem: Host-associated > Plants > Roots > Unclassified | place... | reverse complement strand
AAAATATTTTATTGATAATTTTCAGTTAGTGTATTTATTGCGGGTAGAAAGAAGCAAGCTCCTCCAAAGCCTCATTTCTTCGTACTTTACAGAGAAGGCTGGAAAAAGACACAATTTTTTTTTTTTAGGTTCGGCACTGGAAAATAATATGATTGCAAGATATCTAACACTAGCATCAAACATGTTTATCAGATTGTAAGCATTAAGGCCAAACCCTCGTGCTTAGGTTTGCCAACCCCGTGTGCCTAGGTCAGCAAACCCACGTGTCTGGGTTTGTGAGATCTAAATGTCTTGAATATAGCATGGTTCTCAGGCTCAATACTCTTGGATCTGACATTATCATCATATTTAAGTTTTTTTTAAAATATTATTTTAGTATTTAAAAAATTATTATAAACTCGCCGTGAATAACATTTCAATACACATACAAAAAAAAAAAAAACTAACACAATTATATATTAATAAAAAAACTAGACATTTAATTACTCTTACCCAACCATTCTAAAAGATGCAATCTTGCCTTTCCTTCTAAAATACATAAATCATGCCGTCGTGGAAAATGTTATCTCACTCATTCTTCAGAGAACCGCTTCACGGGATGGCGGTCGGTTAAGTTCGTCATGGAGAAAAGAGACAGAAATCGTAGGCTTGATCAATACTTGACGCCTCTTCCACGACGAAATCAAGAACACCAATTTGATGTGGTTTTTAACGCCTCTTCCACGCCTCTCCCCTCAGCCTTCCTTGCACTTCACGTGCCTTTTAAATAAAGACAATTTCTCGTTTGCATAATTATTATATAAATTATCACATCAAGCTGGTACCAGACGCAATTATATTCTTCATCAATGAATAACCCACCGAGAATCACCGGTTCTTCAGGAATCCTGCAATCTCAACCTCCAAGTGATTCCATCTCTGTTGAAACAGTAGAGCACTTGGTCCAAAATCTGATCAAAAGCCGGCACAGAAGGCAAAAATGGATGCACCTCTGCAATCCTAAACTAGTACTAGACCTGAATAGAGAACCATGGAGAAACCACTTAATCAAGTTCCTGGAATCAACCCCAGTTCATGTTTTTACAATCTCACTGCTTCTCCTTGACGTCATCTTAACTGTCCTTGAACTTTCATCTTCTTTACAATCATGCACCCCGGAAGAAGACCATTATAAGAAAAACAAAGTTTGGTACCATCTGGCAGGGATTTGTATACTGAGCCTCCTTTCTGCCAAGTCAGTTGCTCTAGTTGTGGGGTTTGGCAGCTCCTTCTTCAAGCGGCCAGGTTATGTTGTCGATGGCGCAGTTGTTATCGGAGCATTATTCTTGGAAACGTTTTTGGGGACGAAGGGTGGAGGATTGCTTGTAGTCGTGAGTTTATGGCGAGTTGTGAGGCTAGTGGAGAGCGCGTTTGAGTTGAGTGATGAAGCTATTGAAGCACAGATTGAAGGAATACTAAGCCAGTTTGAAGCACTTAGCAATGAGAATTCAAGGCTGTCGCAGACAATCGCAGAGAAAGATAGTATGATAGAGAAGCTCCAAGAGATAATAGAGAAGCTAGAAAAAGAATTGGATCAGTATAGATCGACACGCTTGTGTTGTGACCACTGATCAATTAATATATCCCATCTTCTTTAAAGAAAAGAAAAATTCCCAAACCTATATTTATGTGGATAATTAATTTGTTGTACTCTTTCTAATTAATGCTTCTTAGCATATGATATTATTGCGTTTTATCTCTGTACATTGTTTTTGGTGTCGATTCAATAACTGTTCCGTTTTTGTCCTCTCTATGTTCACTTCTAAACTAGCTGCTGCTGCTGCTGCTGCGGCCGCCGCCGCCATTGTTTCTTCCCACTCCCACCAATTCCATTAAAGGCTTATTCAGCTAAGATATCTTGAGTCTGTTGAGCCATCACTTACCAATTATCTATTATTTTCCTCTAACTTTGTTTGATTTCATTTTAAAGAAGGTAAAGATTTGATGCTGTAAGTCTCAACTCAAGAAACCTCCTTGTAGATCATAAATAACTTCTTGTATTTGAGCTAATGTAATCTAATTCTTTACTCGTTAACCATTTTCTTTTCAGCTCTAATGATACACTGTTCTTCGTTTTCATCCATGTCCAGATCCATACAACTGATCTTCCCACATAATATTTTACTGGTCCCTCCTTGTTTTCTGAACTCTCCTCAAATGTTCGTGGTAAAGTCTTGAGACTATGTGTGTGTTTGGTATTGCGGTAGCTGTTGTGGTTGTGGTTTGAAAAAAGTTGTTTTATAAAAAACACTTTTAGTTGAGGTTAGTTTAAAAAAATAGGTGTTTGGTTAAAACTGTGGTTAGAATTGAGGTTGAACAAAAAATAGTTTAATGTGTTTGGTTAAGAATGCTTTTGAAATTGAGGTTATAAAATAATTTAAAAAATTATATATTAATATTGATGGTTTTTAATTTAAATGTTATAGATTTAACTATTGTTATTACATCATAAAATAAATAATACTTTATATAAAATATTTTTTATTGTTCCATTATAATATCTACAATTCCATCACATATGAAACACATCCGACAAAGATTACAGTTTTTTTGGTTTCTTAAGCACGCAACAACATCAGATAAAATATAATTAGGAACAAAATTGAAATTACGATCAAATTCTGCAAATATTACGTCATCAATCGATCTTTGTTTAATTTATGTAGTTTTATTAAATAATATTAAACACTAGTTTTTTGAATAAAATATAATTAAAAAATAAAAAATAATTTTTATTTTTTATTTTACTAGTCAAACCTATTTAAATACATTTTAGATTTTAAACCGAACCGGTTCAGCGGGAATAACACAGCATGCGAACAGTGCAGCAATCTGCACTCTTCCTGCTAATTAATTAGGAACAGTGCAGCAGCATGCTGCACTATTCATTCTAATTAATTAGCATGAACAGTGCAGCATGCTGCACTGTTCATGCTAATTAATTAGCAGGATGTGCGCATGCCAGGAACGCGACGAGAAAAGCAGAAAATTTCTGCTTCAGCGAAATAACGTTTTCGACGCAATTAATGGTAGGGTCCATGTACAAAAATCACGGTTAATTTTCTAACCAAACACTAGATGTTTACTGTTATACATAAAACGCAGTTATAAACGTGTAGACAAACGGAGCCTCAGAATCAGATCTTATAAAGATCTTGTACGGTTCGACAAACTTAATTCGAGTTAATTCTTGAATTTCTATGTTAATAACTATGCTTTTTAATTATTATTTTTTTAAAAAAAAAAAGTTGTGTAAAATATCAGAAAAAATATTACAACGAAAAAAAAAACATATACATGAATTATTGAATTGGTGGATATTATTTTGAGATCATGATTCTCGGGTTGTTTATTTTTATGTTTGAAATCATATTTTATAATTTTTTAAAATTATTTTTTCTTTAAATTATTTTTTAATATTTTTGGATTGTTTAGATATGCTAATGTTAAAATAATTTTTTAAAATTAAAAAATATTATTAAAAAAACAAATTTGAAAAACATCTACTACTACATTACCTTAACAACTCATGTATATCTTTTGTTTTTTAAATATTTCACTTTATTTTTTTATTATTTTTAATATCAACGGTTAGCTTTTAAAAGAATTGATTTTTCACATCATAATACAATTTTAAAATTATTTTGAAAAATATTTATTCTTCAAGGGTGTATGGGATAATAGTTGTGGTAGTGATTATTTTTCAAAGTGATTTTTTACTTGAAAATACAATAGGGTAATATTTTTTATTTTAAAAAAAATTATTTTTAATATCAATATATTATACGAAAACAATAAAAAAAACACCAAAAAAAATAAGTTGAAGAAAAAAAATACGAAATTTTTGAACACTTTAGTTGAAACGTTGTCACTTCAATCGCTATATAAATAAGCTTGCACAAGAATATATCTTTCTTATGCAAAAATAAAATAAAAAAAATAAAGCAAAAATAATGAGATCATCAAAGCTGTTGATGGATAATATATACATGAAATGAGAGACAAAGATCTTGTTAAGCTGATTTGGGCCTCAAAGAAGGTGGTGTAGTGAGTCCAAATTTCTTGGATAAGTTAGGTTTAATTTGTGTTTGTTATGGCGGTAATTTTTTAGATTATAGTTTAGAAAAATTATAAATTATAGTTTTTTTAATGAAAATATCAAAATAAAATTCTCAGTGGAATCATGCAAAACAATAAAATATATTAATGAATAAATACTTATAAATATATGATTAAAACAAAACACAAACCGTAGCATGAAAATAAACAAATACTTTGTGTAGCTTTTGACTAAACGTTTGGTACATATAAACGAGATAATTTAATGAAACGAATTTATGAGAAAAAATCATTAAAATTTTAAACCCTTTGCCAGCTACCATCCAAACCACAAATTAATATAAGGTCCAGTCATGATAATTCAATTATTATTATTATTTTCTCAGACTCTACTTAAATTTCTTGTATCAAAGTTTTACTCCCATGTGATCTCATGTTCAAACACTAAAGTTGCTAATATAGATGGCTACTAGAGCCTTACCTGATCGTTAACTTCAGGATCCGTGAAGATTAGTCGAGATCCGCGTAAGCTGACTCAGACACCCCACGTGAATAAAAAAAAGTTTCTTGTATCAAAGTCCTCGCACCCACGTTCCTAGGTCAACAAAAACTACTCTCCTTAATACTTATAATGTTAACTGGATGGCTATTTCATTGTATATTATTTTACTGTTTTTCCTCTCATGTTTTAATGTGGATTGTAATAGTGATATTTTTGTAAATTTTTAATTTAGTCCTTGAACTTTATTTTGGCGCAATTGAGCTCAAATTTAAGCCTAATTAAATGTTTTTTTGTGGCCGGGGGTTGAATTGAAAGTCAGGGGACTAAAGTGTAAAACAAAGGTAACATAGGTGGCACATTCAGATTTATTTGCAAAGTATATTTTTATCCCCCATATTTGTTTGCTATAAGGTGATCGGTCCTTTTAATTTTTAACAATTTCATTCTGGGACTAAACTTTATTTTCATTATTTTTCAGTTCTTAGTGGGTAAGATGAGAGAGAGAGAGAGAAGATGGCTGAAAGGTGGCTGAAATCTAGCCTAGAGAGAGAAAAATATCATTTCTTCAATTCCAGCCACCAAAATGTTATATTTTTTTCTAAAATGGTTCCATATGACGAGAAAAGTTTGACTTGGGTGTTTTTTTACCTTGAAAGTACCTAAAAACTAGATTTGAGATCGAGAAGAAATTGGTTTCTGAGTTAATTTTGGATTTTTGACTAGTTTTTTGCGCTTTTGGAGGTTAAAGATTGGTTTAAAAAGATTATTAGGGTGATTTCTAGGTGTTTTGGGTTGAAAATGGATTGAAAATGAGTTTCTAAAAAAAACATCAACCTTGATTTTTCAGCCATTGTGGTGGCCGAAATTTGGGTATGATAAGCGTCTGACAACCACGTCAGACCCAAGCAGCTTGGGTATGGAGTCGTTCCAGACCCATGACGCTTGAGCTTGAAATAGTTGCTAGATCCAAGCTGTTTGGGTCTGGCGTGGTTGCTAGACCCAAGCGTTTTGGGTCTAGTAAATACCTTGGGTTTGACATGGTTGTCAAATCCAAGTCACTTGGATTTGGAACAAAAAAAAAATAAAGGCCCGCGCGACTGGACCTAACATTGCAGGCTCGTGCTAATAATAAGGTTGGGTTGAGTTAGTTAAAAACCATCGATTCACCCCCCATGCGCTCGAGGCAACGCCTATTCTATATGTACATTACCTTTGTCTTTACCATTGATCCTTTTGCGCGCGAGCCTGCTATCTTTTCTTTTTTAGTTACCAACCCTTATCAAAGTTCACTGTATAAATACTAGAAGAAGCTTTTCATTTCTCAATATGGGATTGAAAGCCCATTATTATATATACTTTATGTTCATAAGAAGAAAGTTGTGTTTTTCCAATATGGGATAAAAAAATCTTTTATTTTAAATACTTCAACTTAAAAGAAGAAGATAATATCTTTTCAATGTGAGATAAAAAAATCTTTCGAAATAATCTTTTAAAGTTTATTATTTACAACATGTATAACCTACATCCACATGAATTGTTTCTTAAATTTTTAATGTGGAAAATTAAAACCCTATTTTTTTTATTTTCTTGGGTTCATCGAGTTAACGGGCCAGGTCTGATAACTATAATGTTAGGTTGGTGTTTTATTTGTTAATTATTTTTAATAGTTTTCTCGATTTTATCCTTTAATATTGGATTGGTTGTGGAATAAACTGAATGATTTATTTGTTTGTTTGTTTTTTATAGGATTATCACTGTCTCAAATAAGTTTTTATTTTTTAGATTGGTGCTCAATTTTGTTACCATATATTTTTATCATATAATTAAAAAATATTTTATAAAAAACAAATTAGTAAACTCAATAGAGTTCATGAAACGGTTTACTGAGGGACTGAGATCAATCTAATGAACCCGATAAAAAGTTATAATCTTTTTTAGGAAATGATTTTATTATTATTATATATTTCATGACACGGTCTATTGTCTCAATAGTTTTTGTTGAAAAAGTTATCATTTTAAAATTTTCTTTAAAGTTAAGCCATGTTTTTAGTACCAATTATCAAGATTGTATTTGGATCCATGAAATCAATCAATTTAATTTGAGTTAATTCCTGTAATATTTAGTTTGAAACTTAAGTTAGATAAATAGTTAGATTGCGAGATTTTAAAATTGACTCATTAAGTTAGACTAAATAAAACAATTAAAGAATTCTTAATGCTTTTAATATATTTTTATATTTTAAAAAAGATTATTTAGCTCTCAGCATAGCTTGGAATATATATATGCTTCTTAGAATTAATTCCTCCCTTTTCTAATCAGGTAAAGACATGGTACATCAAGGGGAAATGAAAGTTCAACAACCTATTTTTTAATCCACAGAGAAATAAAATAATAATAATAAAAAATTACAAGTCAGAGAGATCACATGACACAAGGAGCTGCAATTATTTGCCTGGTGTAACGGGGTAGCCGATCCCATGCCTTCTGGTAGGGAAAGCCATAAACAACAAGCTGCAGATGAGACCAATCCCAACAGGGATGACATCCAAAACCTCCTGAGTCTCATGTTTAGGCATAGGATAAAAGCAACTCAAAACGTTCTTATCCCTCAAAGCCACAGCAACAAACACAAGCACTGATAAAACTGCATGAACCACATCAATGAACCTTAGCTTGAGCTTGCTCAGATCAGACAAGCCTGAACCAACAGGATCCGGGCAGTCAAACAGAAACATCCCTTTAAGGGTTGCGAAACCATAGTAGACTTGTCCATCTGTTGGTGACTTGACACTGTCCGTGAAGGAGCCAAGAAAACAAGAAACAGCGAGGAGAGCAAGGAGGACAGAAGTCATGGGGGCTGTGGCAGAATCACAGGCACCATTGTTGGTAAATATAGGGGTGAGGATCTGGAATGCTAAGAGGGTGCCTGTGGGAAGGAGGTTGGCTAGGTTTGCTGTACTTGTTAGGGTTTGCGAGATTGCCCTTTGAGAGAAAGTGGGTGGTCTTGATGGGGATTTTGGAGTTTCAGGCTCATTCTTATTGATGTAATTATCGTTGCTAGTAGCCGAGCTTGAACTTCCTGTGGATATTTCAGCAGGTATGGATGATTTCTTTGAGGAAGGTGTTGTTCTTGGTCTGAGAGACATGCTGTTGGGTTTTTGGGTGTAGGAAAATCAATCAAGGATGAATAATTTAGGGTTCTCAAGCTTTATGACCAAGAAGCTGATTTGAAGGAGGTTGAAGCTAATTATGCGTGTATTAAAATGGGGATTAGGTATTTTTAATAAATCAATTACTTGTCGTCAAAGGTTTTAAGCTTTCATCATGGAGTTTCTAGACGACTGCATCCTAACTTGAACAGGCATATTTTAGTCTGAATTTGTATGCGTGAAGTTAGCTAGCTATGGAGTCAATGCCCAGCCAGCCCATCTGACATCATTGCTTTTAGGTAGCTGTTGAATTATTATTATACCGGAACAATAATCCCACTATTTATCACTCACCATTGTTCATCATCTTTCTGCACGATCGTCCCTTCGTCCAAATGTTAATTATTTTGGTGTGATTTGAAATCTTTCTTTATTTATGTTCCTTTGCTATTCTTATGCCTTTCCAAGTTTTTAAGAGTATTTCCCAAAAAGGAAAATCATTATGCCTTCTAGAAATTTTTTTTTCTGGAGAAGAAAATGACCAAATCCTTGAGTTTTAACTCCCACGAGAAAAACAAAAGGATAGCAATGGAAGAAATTCTTTTTCTTCCAAATTTTCCCAGTTGACTAAGCCTATTTTTCTTGTTTAGTTAATGATTGAAAAACTTTGAATTTTTTTCTTCAAATTAATATTTTTTCGATGCTTTTAAATAGTTTTAACGTATAACATCAAAAATAAGTTTTAAAAAATAAAAAATATATATTATTTTAATGCATTTTCAAGCAAAATATATTCTGAAAAACAACATATGTCACTGTCACAAACACCCTCCTAAACCGCAGGTAAATTAGGTGTAGCACAATAAAAAACAATGACATTAAGCTGAAAAGCAAGTTTCTGAACCGGGATAATGCCATTATTTTTCATGGTTCACGCACCATAAATGAGGAACATAATGTGCATGCAATGTTTACAAATTGAAAAATATTACCCCATAATTTGCTTTCAAGAAAAATAAGCTGCCCTGACAGGTTGGTTGAGCTTGCACGAGGTTCCAGCATCTCTCTGCACGATCCAACTGATCCCGTAGATGATGGTCCTCACAATCCCAAGTTCGTGAATCGGAGCATTCCATAAGAGATAGTACCATGTTTCCGAAGAAGGAGCAATTTCTCGGTAATCATGGATTCACAGCGGCTCATACTTAACATGTCCGAGGTAGAGACCACATGCAGGAGCCATAGGACTTGCAGCAGTAATAGACCTGGAATTCAGTATTCTTTCAACTGGAAAAGAAAAAACAATTGCACAGGCCAAAGGTGAATTAAGAAATTATTAAACTCACAACTATGTGTGTGCATGTACAACTGTGGGATATGTAAACAGAGAACAGACCATCTGAAACTGTTAGATCTCCAGTGCCCACAGATTTAAGAACACCAACAAGCAGTCTAACCTGAAAATATTCAACTGAAGTTTTAAGTTCGCCAATCACAAAGGCTTAAACAGCAAGAAAAGTTTGTGATGCCATTTGAAACATGGATACGACATGAAAACATGATGCCATCAACTTTTGTTGCTACCCCAGGTCAATCACATTGGGTTCTCATTTCTAGTGCATATCATCAATTTAACAGTGTCACGTGGCTACCGGCTCCAAAATACAGTATTCACTTCAGGAACAGAAACGAAAGAATCAAACCAAAGAACACAGGACACAGACAGTCCCAACCTGGTGGTAGAGAAAAGAGCGAGAACGAGCTGTTATGACATAGCAGCGATGCCTTCTCCTTATCCCAAAACCTAAATCAGTTCCACTATTGGAGCCCCCTGCCAAAAAACCATTGGAAATAGATCCAGTTGGTAAGCCAGTCTTACACTTGTTATGGAATGAATGAGGACCTTCCCCGTTTGAACTGTTCTGTTCTCTTTCTGTGATAGATGGAAAATATGGAGTTGAAACCACCTCCAAAACAGAAAGTTCTTCTAAGGTTCTGAATGGTGATTTTGCCTGAAAAAAATCAGCAACTGTATAAGATCATAAACAGTTCAAAAAATTTTAGCATTTGAACATATTGGCTAGATATTGTGTTAGAGTTTTTTCCCTCAAACAATGCACAGAGAGATACAGCACTTTCAACACTCGTGTGATTGGGTTTGAAAGTTTATTATACAGAAATAAAAATAGTGAAAGGTACTTAAGCTCTGGATAGCTCATAATCATAAAGCTCTCAAAGCTACTCTTAGGAGTCCTTGCAAAATGGAACAGCTTGCCTTTACATATTAAAGCTATCAAATAGGCAACAAATGGACAAAGCAGCCAGAAGCAATGCATCTAGAAGATAGGGAGCAACCTGACAACCAGATGCCCGGAAGGAACTAAAATCATGATGTCCAACAAGAACTTTGCAAGCTTCCTGCATTGTTATCAATTATTAATTCCATTTCAATTGACTAAACAAGGTAACAAATTCGTTTGGCAATGGTTTCTAACCTGCATGGAAACAAGATCTAACTCCTCTGATACATGCCATGCCCGGTCTTTTTCAAAGGTGGACAAAAGCTCTGGTCCAATCAGCAAGCGGTAGAAGTACCTAAAAAAATAAATGGCATATTTTGAACATTATCCTCTGCAGTACAAGTTGTTAAGTATGTCTAGCACAGCAGACCACAGATTAAGTGTTAAGGTGGTGTGTTATGACAGCATATGTCTTACATCTATTTTGAAATTCATTTCATCATCTCAAAACTATACAACTATAGCCAAAGTCATCTGACACACAAGCATATCATCTATGGCGGATGGTCTTCCATGCAAAAAGTCTTTAAATTCAACACACCATCATTTCAATCAAGCTAATATACACATGCCTCAATTGGCGGTTGCAAACTTGCAATTTTTACAAAAAGAACTAAAGTTAATCAATACCTACGTGCGCTCTTGAGCTTTGAATCTCGCATGGAAATGAGCCGAAACACTTCGAACATCAGTCACCATAATATCACCTTCCTTCTTCTCACATAACCAAATGAAAAAAGTGTCATTGATGCCTATCTAGTATCTAGTAGCACATGAGGATGTGATCCAATATGAATAAAAGATGAACGTTTTATGCAATTTGTATAAAAGAAAATGCCAACATATAAATCACTACTAGAGCAATCCAAACATGTCCACACAGAAGGTGATGCACATAATACAATCAGATCTTTTTTTCTGTTTGTCGCACTATGCAAGTAGCAAAGTACCATGTCCAAAAGTAAATAAATGCAAGTATAATTAAGTGTTAAAGAATTGGTGAAAGGGAAAGATGATGCAGAGGTTCACGGCTTAAGTGGTTAACAAACATACCTGCAGGAAATGGTTCACGGCTTTTCTGACTACTGCTGGTTCGTGAGGCGGTAACTGCAAATTGATAAAAACAGAAACAACAATTGTGCAGTCGTAACAGAAGCTCAGGTAAATTTTAAAGGCAGCTGTATAAGTATGAACTATGCACCAGAATAAATGAAATGACTCTAGTGATGTAGGACGGATGAATAAAATCACTGAGCCTGTCGAGAAGAAAAGCTTGGTAGCATTGTTGAACAAGATGATGAATTTTGTCCATTATTTACATCTCTCAAGGTGATACGAGAACTCATCATACCAACAAACAGATTTCAAATAACCTCTATATGAAGATCAAGTTCTTAGGTATAGCAAATAAAAATCCTAACAATGTCCTACTCTTCATAGATTTACAAACCCAAAATGTTCCATGAAGTTAAAAAGGAAAAAACTAAGAGCACGAAACGGGATTTCCTATGAATCCATAACATTAGCAGCATCAAATGCGAAACAAAATTAGCCAGAAATCGACTGCGACATGAATTGCAGATTAGATACATACCACTTCACCTGGCTTCCTTTTGCTTATGCGTTCCACATCAACATGGCAAACATTAGACAATGCATGTACTCCTGCATCCTAAATTTTATATTTTTAACAGAAACTCAGCATCTATGCTGCCATCCATCAATTAAACCATAAAAAGAATTCAGGCCAGCTAGAAATAAAAACTCACAGTCCTGCTGGATAGACAGATTGTTACAGGCTGCCCAATGAATTTATGAAATGCCTCCTGCATTATTCAACACAATTATTGTTATAATTTCGAGGTATTACACAAAAAAAACAAGTTGAGTGATGATTCGAAGAAGAAAGAAAAGAACCTGAAGGACACCAACAACAGTTCTATGATTAAGCTGTTGCTGGGAGCCACAGAATCGAGTGCCTATGTACTCAACAGCTACCAAGTAACGTTGAAGTCCTGGCTTCATTGATTTATCTACAGCTTCTTTTTCTTCTTCTTCCTCGCTCGAGTCTCCTTCTTCTTGAAGGGTTTTAGAGATCTTTGAAGGTCTTTCGTTCGGAGATTCTTCAGGTGAGGCTTTTGGGTTTACTTCTGTCATCTGTTATTTTCTTTTTCCGGGATGAATCAGTTTCTTTTCTCGGAGTCCAAACAACACCAAAAAAAAGGATTTTTTTTTTTAGGGGGAGATAGAATTATGCTTTAGGGTTTAAGGGTTTAGTTCTGATTCTCTTGAATGGATATAAAGTAGGCTCAAAGGCATAGCCCATGATCCAAGCTTAAAGCCTGTACCCAAGACCCCACAACAACAATATTATCCTTGATTATTTTTATTCATGGATATAATTGGGTCAAATTTATATTTGTAATTATATTTAATTTAATTTTTAATATTTTATAAAATATAAATCTGATTCATTTAAATTTTTTTTATCCTTAGTAATTTGAGCTAAAACTTTTAATGAATATTACAGATATTCACGAGTTGAATTTATGTTGTTAATTTTAATGGATCTATATTTAGAAATGAATCTAAAGTATGGAACTTTCAGATATTAGATTTGATTTTTATATATTACATCATCATTAAATTATAGTTAACTCCTCATTCTTCTCCAACAAAAAAACAAACTCTTTTTTGTTACGTTAAAGAAATATAATAAAAAGCTCACTAACAAGAATTATTATGCCGAAACATTTATAAATAAAATATAAATATAAATATAAATACTCAATCCATAAACTATCAAATATAAAAATAAGATTAGTAGAAGGTATATAGGTTGAGTCAGGTTGAGCAAGTTTCAAAAATCTCGACCCGTCACCCGAATCTTAACATCTATTTTTTAGGTTTTTTGATCCACTAATATTTATAATATCCACATTACTCAATTTTAACGGGTTAGGTTGAGTTATATAATGCAAATATTATAAAATGGACCGATTTTTTTTTAACACCCTTGGTTATTTTGTTACTTCAAATACCATAATGGCATAATTATTAAATCTAGTTTAGTGAATTGATCCAAAAAAACCAGGAACTTAGAGCTTGGTTTGGACTAGATTCTTAATTAAGCTGAACAAAACATTGATTTAGATGAACCCAGTTGATCTAAGTGAGGTTTCAGTGACGGGATTGACCCGATTCAAACCTAATTAAATCAATATTTTGTAAAAAACAAAACACTATTGTTTCAATAATTGGAAAGTATTATTTTTAAAAACAGCCGACAAGGGACAAACCCCACGATGAAAGACTTACTTTTGTTTCGTTCAAGTACATTAGGAATCGAACAAAGCAAAAATTTACCAAATTTGGTAGCATGGCCATTTTGCAGACATGCCATAGCCATTGAATTCCCTATGCGGGGTACTGTTCTTTCTGCCATGCAAGAAGCACCAGGCAGTGACCTTCTATTAACATAAACAGCAAGGAGATGATAGCTTGGACGCACAGGTTCATGCAGGATACGAGCAATTTAGGCTGCTATTACATTTTGCATAGAAAATTGGTTTTTAACTTCTTTGTCATCAAGGATCATACATTGATTGTCGGCACCTCCAAGCATATCTCCAATAAACCAGACACTTTCTCAGCATTCCAAGTTGGTACGAGAATCAAGTTCAAAACAAAATTAGGAATAGATTATTATTATTGATAAAAAAAAGGCAACACCTTCAATCACCAGCAAACCCACCTAACTGATAGTCCAAAAGACGCTTTTGGAAAATAAACACCCATTTTCAAGGGGGGAAAGCCTGAAATAGAAGGCTCGGAATGAAGGGATTAAAACTGTGAGCTACAGCACTGCAACAAACCTACTAATGCCCTAAAAATGCCTATGGTGAAGGAACAGGTGGATCTGAATTTCCTATTGGCTTCTTTATAGGGTTACTCTTCTGGATGTGACCACTGAGTGAGAGATTTTTAGTTAAATTGATAAGAGATGAGGGATTAGTAGTTTTCTTGGTCCTTGAGTCATCTTCAGATATCCCTTCTTCGGCTGTTGTATGCTTCTGTGCAGCAGAGGAATGATACAATGTTACAAAACTACTACATTAAGTAGATAAATAAAGCAAAAAACTTCATAGCCAAATTTCAGGAGAAGGGAGGCACATGGATAACAAGAATGTTAGTTGGCAAGAACCTGAGAATAAAAATCAGTATGCTATCATATTGTCATGGTCTTGGTCTCAGTTTGAGCACAATATGAAAAGAATTGGGGGTAGCAGTTCAAAGTTAAGGATCAAGAAAAATAAATGAGGTATTAACAAGGAAAGAGGACATGGAACTTACAGCGAAATCACCGTTCTTAAATATTTCCATTTGCAAAGTAGCAGGCTTGTTGCCCTTTTTGGTGTTAAGAGATTTCTCTCGCTTTTCATAGAAGTTGAAGTCATCTAACAAAGACGTTTTTGCAGAATAACTCTTGAAAATATTAAGCATTTCCAAACCTTGCTTGAGTACAATCTGCACATTTACATGACAGTCTAGTCAGACCAACCATGAAAACATTGAGCACAAATGTGCGGAAGGTTTCACTTTGACCAGACTAGGCACAAGATTCCATTTACAAGTAGGGTTTCTTGCAGAGATATCAAAAGTTTAAAATCTCAGATCATGGTAGACAATGAAAAATGTCTTTTGCATCCCCTCTTTCTCTTGATCGTTACCCTTTATATGAGCAAAACACTAAATCCACCCAACAAACAAGCCAACTGCCAACAATAGGGATGAAGCAGCTATTCTTTTTCAGTTTCCCTGTTGGTTTTAAATTCTCTTTTTAAAAATAGAAGAAATAAAAAAAACTAGGAGTCCTTGAGCCATTTCATGTGTTTATCAGATGACTTTTAATTAAGGATTTCTTCTCCAACAAGGATTGAGATTAAGGCTTTTAGCTGGTCTAAAGTAGGACTTTTACAAGACTTCTGTTTTCTGATAATCTATATAGACTTCTAATTTTTTTTCTCCAAGCCCTAAACTTCATCCTCTTGTTCCCGATTAAATTTTATTCAAGTTTAGCCATAGTTCTGCTCTTTGCTGTCACTGCATTATTTTCTTCTTCCCACCCTGTATCAAATAGAGGGCATACAACTATGATTTGGTATATTCAAGTGCCATATCAAAACTTTCCGAAACAAGACTTTGTGAAAAGACGAGTTTAGTAAACTTCATTAAAGGACCAAACCAAGTTCCGCAGAGAGATGCCATGTGCACTTAAATGAAAGAATAGGAGATACCTCTTGAGTGTCCCGGCTGAAAGTTACAGAATGTCCATCATTATTTTCAAGCACAATATGCCGCAGATGACCATTAGGAATGTCTTTTACTACATGCCACTTCACAGGGAAAAAACCGTTCCATTTGTCAATTTGCCAAAAATCCATGTCTTTGTTAAAGTCAACCTGACCAACCATCTCAGCAAAGCCAACAAACTGTCCACTTCCATTTACCTGACATTATGATAAATCAAGGAGGGGAAAACCAAACAAATAAATGAGGACGTGGTCATTTAAACTTTAGTTGTATATAGGAGCATTATGAGAAATTGCAGAAACATTTCACAAAAAGGAAAAAAGTTTGTTTCCAACTTACTGAAAAAAAGAGGAAAATTGGACATTTGTACCCGGTATCACTTGAAACCTCTTCTGCATTGTGGAATGCAGCATCTAGCTTCTTATTGCCATTTGGGGTACTTGCCCATACATCATATTTAATACTCTTGTGAATGTCATCTTCACTATAAGATTTGATAACAAAAAACTTGGCATTAGCATACTCGGTTTCAAAATCTGGTAAGTTATATTGCTCTTTACGCATTGCAATTCCCAACTCGTCCTTTACTGAGGAGTCCAATGAAGCATTTTTGTTGACCAACAAATCCAATGGAGCATTTTTGTTGGATGCCCTAGGACCACGAGTTAATTCAGTTTGGTTTTCAAAATCATAATTTTTATTGAATCTGTCTCTTGATATGTTTCTGTAATTCCCAGTCCACATTCTTCCATTTTGCCTGTAGTTCAATGGACCATTGTGTGGGAATGGACCTGGTTTTTGGGAAGTAAATGGAGGAAACTTTCCCATAGGTTGGTATCCCTTAAAAAGGCCTGCTGAAAAATCTGAACCCGATGGAGAAACCTGTAATTTGATTGTTCACATCAGCAAAACACTTCCAAGGAGAATCCATTCACACATTGTATAACATACAAAGTTCAATTATTCTTGAAACAGCTTTTATGATAAAATGAAAAAAGATGTTCAAAGAATACTAAGAGCATCTAGCAAAAATAATTGAACATATGACACTCCCATCAAGCTTTGAGATGGAAAGAATTATAAAACAAATGCACTTCTAAAAACTCCACAAGCGATTTTCATTCAACAAAACCACTGCTCTGATAAAAATGAGAAAAAAAATGCTGAAGTTGAATTCAGAAAATTTAAACATGCTCTGAAATTCTGGAAAAATTAAACATGCTCCAAGAGGGTATATACCTTGGTCATAGGTCTGACAAGTTGAGTGTACATAGGCTTGGAAATTTTGCTGCCAATGTTGCCATTAGATTTTGTAGAGTTGAAGCCATTTGACTGGGCAAACGCAGTGGAACCTGAGCCACCTTTTCCGTTTTCAAAAACAGCATTTCCATTCGAGACATCACCGACATATGCTGAATCCCATGAATAACAAGGCATGGCTTCTAACCCATAGGACACAGGATGCTGTAGATATCCCGAGGAAGAAAAATATGGCTGTTGAGCAACACTTTGCCCATCAACACCAACTACCGTTCCTGAAGCATATGGATAGCTAGGCCAATAATAAACCATTGAACCATTATCCGATTGCATGCCCTAAAGAGGCAACCAGAGTATAAGAAGTAATACTTCATCACAAGGTAATAACAGTGAAGAAATTTGTGGTAAAATATATGTAGCAGCAGCAGCAGAAATGGATATTGAAGAACAACAGACAACGCTCAAAGTTTTTACAAACAGATTTAAAATTTCAAAATGAATGGATGCAAAACCATTACAAGGCAAGTCCCTTTGTGCTTCCATGTAAAAGTTCCAAGGAACTTACTGTTTGGGAACCATCTGCTTGGTAATAAACTTGATCATCCAATTGCGTGGAGGAACCACTGTAGCCTGCAAAATAGAGTTATCCTTCTGAAATTAAGTATACTGATAACATATTAATGCTCAATTATGAATTCAAATTGGAAATAACACTGCAAGGTGGATAAACTAAATGAAATTTTACTAGACAGCTTCAATTGTTAACAAAGAAACCAAATGATTATAAGAATTTTCCATAGTATTATTTTCAGGCAATGCACCAGCATGGGGATGCTTCCATGATGTCTATCACACAAGGCAAGAGAAGCCTGGAGCTATCTCAGTTTCTTACCCAGCTATTACCCTGGCCACAGCAGTGATCTTGTTGAGTGTACCTTTTGACATTAAATCCGCAAAGACCAGGTATCAATCAGGTGACCCAGTAGCTACCTGATACCACCTTAACAATAGAATCTCATCGACCACTAATGTGATCTGGCCACTAAGACTTTCGATTAAGCAAAAGTTGCATGTTCACCGCCACTAGATGCTCAAAAATCCTGACCTGTTCATACTCATTGAGCACACCTAACCTGATCCCATTAAATTAGTACTTTATAAGTACTACTACACTAAATCATAGTCTAAGCTAGGAAAAAATCTGTTGCTGTCCCAGCTACCCAACCCAGAAAGGAAACCGAGGACTGATCAGGCGACCGAGTTGCTACCTCCTACCACTTTAACAATAGAATCTCATCCACCACTAAATGTGATCTGGCCACTAAAACTTTTGATTAAGCAAAAGTAGCATGTTCACCGTCACCAAATGCTCAAAAATCCTGACCTGTTCATACTCAGTGACCAAACCTATGCTCAAAAATCCTGAAATGTTCATACTCATTGACCAAACCTAAGCCGATCCCATTAAATTAGTACTTTATAAGTACTACTACACTAAATCGTAGTCTAAGCTAAGCAGAAATCTGTTGCTGTCCCAGCTACCCAACCCAGAAAGGAAACTGAGGACTGATCTCTAGTTGTACCAAAAGCTACACCTCAAATATGAAACACTTATTTTCCTGGAAGAAGGCTAGTTCAGTGAAGATTATTTTTTTGCTCACTGACTCCATATAGCATCCCAAATATGACAACACAAAAGGTATTTTGATGTTCTAATGATTGACTACATCCTAAGGTGAAGAAATTTCCCTTTTTCACATAACTGCACCATGCTGTTCAACACATTCTGACCCTATGGAAATGAAGTACTATATCAGCAATAGAGATAAAAAAAAATCCATTAAAAATGAGTTCCATTAAATGCGTAAAAGAGTCCAAGTACAATACTTCGCATGGCTGAACCTGTGTTAGCATAGTATATTTGCAATGGGAATTATAAATTTGTATTGAACGAACATCTTTCCCAACTTCCAACATAAATGCGAAAAACAAAAAATTATCTCAATATCTAACCTGGGTATTGATAACTATAACTACTAGCAGCATTTGGCTCTTGATCAGCCTCCCTTTTGGTGATAGATACCGCACTGCCATTAACTTTGGTGTCAGAAACACCATTCCCAGAAGCCGAAATGGTGGGAGTCGAATCTGAAGGGAGTCCATCTATTCCAGAACCCTGACAGGTACCATTCACAAAAAACAAAAACGAAAACAAAAAAATCCCTTTAAAGCCAAAGCTTTTTCATCCCATTATACCATTTTTTCCGCTCAAAGTAAACTCGGACCAACCCGGTTTTAACAAAAAAAAGAAGAAGAAAGAATTAAGGTAGGTAAAATGTAGCATACCACATTGTTGTCAACTGGCTTAGCAACAACAGGGCTCGACTCCAATCCTGTCAAGACATTCTCAGCTATGTTACATTATACACTTGAAATAACATAAATAATCAATCAAACATGTCACGAAAAAATCCAAAGAAAAAAAGGAAAAAAGGAAAGACTTGAGAGTAAGGAAGGAAGGATACGTTGGTCAAGTTTGGTTTCGGTGGCCATTGTCGATCTTCAAAACCCGATTAACCCTACAAAAAAACAACAACAAAAAGCTGAGACACCAAGATATTAAAATTGAAAGGAAAAAAAACAAAAGAGCCCAGCCCTTGATTGATTGATAGTGATTTTCGCGATAAAAAGTGATATTTTGAGAGAAAGATTCGATTTTTTTAAGACTTTTTTTCAAAACTTTGTTTGTCTCCAGAGAAAAAAAAGGGGGGCTACTTTAAAGTTCAAGAAAAGAGAAGGACGGAGCTCTGAAAATTCAAACTTCCCGAAATAGAAACGGACCTTAAGGAAAGAACAGATCGCCGCCGACCCGAAACCGAGAGACCCGATCTGACAGAGACAGGAAAGCTCTGTGTTTAAAAAAAAATCAGAGAAAGAGGGAGGAGGAGGAGGATGAAAGAAGAAAAGAAGCAGCAGGAAGGAGGAGGAGCAGTGGCAGTAGTAGTAAGGGGTGATTGGAGTGGAGGAGAGATCGCACGTCTTAGAATCCCATGTTTTGTAATAAATAACTCTCGTTAACCGTTGGATGTTTGTAGGGGCTAGCGGCTGCTGGAGGTATGATTGTTTTTGCGGCGTGCCCGTTTATTTTTAAAATTTTTAAATTTTTTTAATTTGATTTAAAATAATTTTTTTTTAATGTTTTTATATTGTTTTAACTTACTTTTATTAAATAAAAAATAAAAAATAATATTTTTTAATGTATTTCTAAATAAATAATAATTTAAAAAATAACAACTACCACATATCAAACACTATCTAACAAGACTCCCTTTTTTTAAACCATAATAATCAGTCTGATAGTTGACTTGAAGCTTGAACCGGTCCGAGTAAAAAAAAATAAAAATAAAAAACATGGTAACTTGGTCACGAATTCGAGTTGACCGATAACCTGATCAAATTATAACTAACCTAGTCAAAACCTGACCTTAACTCTTTGACTTTTGAGTCAAGACAAATCCTTTTAAAAAAATAGGGTATACACTGAATAATGTTTTACTAACCTTGGTGTTCTCGCTTCATTACGAGGTCAAGCTATTTTTATAAAAAAAATAATGTTTAGGTAAAATAAGCATGTTTTTAAAAACAAAAAATTTATGGCTCAAGTCATAAATTCGATTGTGTTGAATAAGTTAACTTTATTTTAATTAGACAAAAAATTAAAAAATGATACTATGTGGATCAAATTAAAAAAAAAAAAGATAAGGATAGCCTGGTGAAAAAAATATTTTTTAAAAGACAACAAATTATGCATCTTAATTCACAAACCATTAAATACGAATGAACAAAATAGGGTAACAAAAGACATTGAAAACTTAGCCCTGATCAATATGAGTTAGCATGATAAATTTGTAATTCCAGTAATAAAGTTAAGCCAACCTGGGATATCCTGCCAAACTCACACTTCCAATCATGAGATTAGAATAACCCAATATAAAAAATAAAAAGATTATAAAGCATATTTTTAAAAAAAGAAAAAGAAAAACATCAACTCGTGTTAACTTTTCAAACTCGTGACCCGAGTCATTAGACTCGAAGCAACTTATCTGGAAAAATCATGAAGTTCAATTCCTAAAAACTAATTTTAATTATATAAAAGGATTAATAAAATAGTAATTAAAATAATGATGATCAAAATTAAAATGCCAAAAAAACAATTATATTGGATTGAATAGTGAAATTGAAAAAAAAATCAATTTAGCAAAAGGAACAAAAAAATCAAAAGAATGAGATCGAAATCAATAAAAAAGATAAAATATTTTTTTTATTAAATGGTGAAATTGAAAGGAAAAATCGCTTTAACAAAAAGAAAAAAAAGAATGAGAACCAAATTGATAAAAATAATATACCATAAATTTAGATTGAATGATGAAATAAAAAATAAATTAAATGTTTACAAAAGAGCCAAGAAAAAGATTAGAAATCAAAACAATATTGACCGAATTGAAAAATATAATACCATAAATTTGGATAGAAAAATAAAATTAAAAATCAATAAAACTTTTACAAAAGGGCTCAGGAAAAAAAATAAAAATCAAAAGAATAAGGACCAACTTGAAAAAAATAATATATCTCAAATTGAAGTTGATGGAAAAAATTGAAAATAAATAAAACTTTTATAGAAAGGTTAAGAATAAAAATTAGAAATTAAAAGAATAATAATTAAATTTGAAATATCAATAACAAAGAGGACCAAGTTGTCAATTTAGGGGAAAGAGAGAGAAAATAAGAAAAAAAAGCCTCGCCAATGACTAACCGGCCACCCAACACTGATACGCACCACCCCAAAAGAAAGAGGATATGAAGGTGTTTCCAACACCATTGTCGCACATGTGCGGTGTCGCGACGATTGTCCTCCTGGGTCGGGATCTTTATAGTGATGGGGAAAGGACAATGAATTCTTGTTTCTTATCTCTAAAAAAAAGATGGAGCCACCACTTAGTATTTTGTTCGTTAGGAACCTTAACCGGTCTTAAAGTATGGATAAGGGGATTGATTATGTATATGAAAGATGCATCACTCCTAATACATTTTACCTAAAATAATCTGCATTGTTTGTTTGTCTGATATAAACTAATGTACTATTGTGTTTTCTAGTTATTGGTTCATCTAAGATTTAAGAAAAATCCTCATCGGCAAGGAAGTCATTATCTTATCAGGTTAAAACCTATCCATTTTAGAGTCAAAATATATATTTTTATTTTTTTTCTTTTAATATCATAGATTTATCTTACGTTTAAGTTAGGGATCCTTGATATTAGAATAAACAAAATATTTTTTTTTGGTATTTTTAAAAAGTAGGCCAAGTTCTCATAGTTTTAATAAACTGGTTACTAAATTAAAAAATACACGTAAAAATAAAAAAGACTATTTTTGTGATTTTTTTAATATGCTAAAATATAAAAATATAATTTATTTTTGAAAGATTTGGCTATATGCAAATTAAAATAAAATTATATTTTTTAAAGAAAGATTTTTGTTGTTGTTATTTTTGTGGAAGAGAACCGATTCGTTTAATACCAAAAAAGTACCTCATGTGTAGGTCACAATTGCAAATATTAAATATGTAAGGGTTGAAAAAAAGCAAGGAATTCAAAATTAATTGCAAAATTGTCTTCCAAACATTTGTAAAGTTGACTAAAGCCATGTTTTGCAAAATGCAATAATGTGTTTTAAATTGAACAAGATATCATTTTATAAATAAATTATTTACTAATCAAATTCAACTTAATAGCAAGCAAACACCAAACCCAAACATAATTCATGAATAAAAAATTAAAATTTAATTAGAAATCACAATCCCAAAAATAAATGCACAATCCAACACAAATTATCAAATAAAAAACACACGTGAATTCAAATTTAATAATGTCCAAACAATCTAAATATTATACAAAATAATAAGCATTTGGTTCCAAAAAATCATAATTTTAGCAATTTGTCAACAAAAATGATTTGAGGCTGTAAATTGACCTTCCAAGGACTGAGAATTAATTGGAGAGACTGTTGTGACCAAAAAAACAATGTTGGAAAACTCTGGGAAGCAAAGGAATAGTGGCGGTGTGTGTATCTATGCGTCGTCATTGGTGAAGACAAAAAGGTATGGATCTAGGACTGCTTTTTCTCCCTTTTCTTTCTACTATAAACCTTTTCGAGATCATTTCATGTCACCACGATATCATCAATATATACAATGAGAATTATAGTATTACCTGGGTAATGTTTGATGAACATAATGTGGTCTTCATTACTTTGTTTACACCCGAGATTGCTTAAAGATATATAAAGATTTTCTTAACTTGAACATCGTACCCTTTGTCTACTCATAAGAGAAATCTGGAGGAATTTCCTCTAAGTTCGTATGTAGAAAACCATTCTTCACATCTAATTGTTGCAAATCTCATCCTAAGTTTGCTACAATAGATAATAATACCATAATTGAGTTCACTTTTGCAACATTAACAAATGTTTCCTAATAGTCAATTCCATAAGTCTAAGAATATCCTTTTACAATTAGCTTTGTCTTGTATTTATCAATACTTTCCATCTGACTTATGTTTAATAAAGAAAACCCATTTGCAATCTACCACGCTATTTCGAACATGAATGATAAGTTCTCATATGTCATTTTTAAGAAAACTCTCATTTCCTTTGTCATAGTTTCTTTTTCACTTGGCATTTTTAACAGCTTTCACTTAATTCTTTTGAATAGACACAAAATACAAGAAGGATATAAAGCTCTAAATGAAGGTAACAATCAGTTATATGATATAAAATTAGATAAATGATGTTCAATACAACTTTGAACTCTTTTTTGAAGAGCTATAAGAAATTAATAACATTTTATGTAGAAGTGTTAGGAAACTTATTATTAAAAGTATGTTGCAAGGTTGAACTTAAAAATGGTTATTCGGTAGGTATAGTAGATTCATTGACATTTTTCATTTTTTTTACTGCGAGTATAAACCTTCAAACCTTCTCCTTTTATCCTTTTTGGTTTTCCCATTATCTTCCCGAACTATTTCTTTCTTTTATTATATTTTCTCATCACTCACTAGATTTTCATTTCCTTCCTCTCTCTCACCCTAGCTTGCTCCCTCCAATTATAGTTTAGGATTAAACATAATAAAGGATACTAAGAACATATCCTTACTTTCACTTACCTCTTTTTAAGGTGTGAGTTGACAAAAATATGATTTATTTTCACAAAATATTACATCCATGCTAACAAATATTTTTTTACTTAGAGGATGATAAAATTTATACTGTTTTTGAGTAATAAAGTATCCAGTGAAAACACATTTCAATGCTTGCAGATCTAACTTACGAACAACTTATCGATGATCCCAAACAAAGCAAAAACACCCTAAGGTTTTTGAGGGATAATGTAGGAGCAAGTTCCTTATAAAAACTCAATTGGAGTTTTGAACACAAGAACTCTCAATAACATCCTATTAATGAGATATGCTACTATAAGAACCGCGTCTTCCCAATACGTTTTAGGCAAATTCCTTGTGAACATAAAGGTTTGACAACTTGTAACATCAATCATAATTTTCGTCCCATCATTTGGACTTTCAAAACTCAAGCATATATCAATATCTCATTTTTTTTTCTCTATAGAACAATTATTTAAAGCTAATTAATTCATAGCATGCATCGTTTTTTTTAAAAAATATTTTTTTCTCAAATATGTAAACAACCAACCATAATTCAACCTAATAATAACAACATCATAAATTACATCTTACATAAGTTAATAAGTTAAACATTACAATTCTTAAACATAAAAGTGTATTACAACAAAATATTAGTTCTTTCAATTACATCAATCACTTAACAAAATTATATATCCATGCATCTACTTTATGGTATGAGGGTGCGAAGTACCTAAAAACATGATCACATTAAACATGATTAAAATTGCACATTTCAACAAATAATTGATAAAGGAATAACTATTCATGTACATTGAAGTAATTTTCACATCATTGAATAAATTATCTTATCCTTAGTAATTTAATAATTTCATAAATTATTTTCTAGATAAAAAGATAAAATTTACAAAAATACCAAAAGTGTCTCCAATAAACCCACATATTTAACTTCAATATAAATCGATTAAATTTTACAATTTATCTATTACACCGAATAATCATCCCATTAACCCAAAAGTTAATTCTTTTAATATGTCCATTCATCAAAAGATTATTTCCAGTAATCAGGAAATAATCTTTTTGACTCACTCATTCAACATAACATTATTTCTAGTGACCAGGAAATAATCTTCTCTACTTGCCCATTCAACATGGTATTATTTTCAATAATTAGGAAATAATCTCCTTGACTCGCCCATTTAACATGGCATTATTTCTAGTAACCAGGAAATAAGCTTCTCGACTCGCTCATTCAACAAGGTATTATTTTGTTTCTCTTTTTTTAACTTTACACTAAAATTACAATCTACAAAAAAAATCTTCTATGATCATTTAAAATAAGATATTTAATTATTTTAAGGTATCGAACACCTACCTGGTGTCTGTGTGAGTGAAGAGATTCCTTGTTGCTGATTAGATCCCGCAGCTTTCTTTGTACCAACACAATTTACTACGTTATTGTTTATTTATTTGAACCGGTAAAATTCTAATACCAATTACATATTTATTGATTAAATCCAACACCCTTAATTAAGCTTAATTAAACTTTTAATTCGAGGAGGATAAAACCCCTTTTTTGAATTATTATTCTTTTTTTTTTTTTACAAAAATCATTATTCAATTTAACCTATCAACATCAATTATCTTCAATTTGGTAAGATTTCTTAATAATATTATCAAAACTCATTTTTCTAATTTTTTTCTTCTTTTAACCGAAATTAACCTAAGGAAGAAAGTGAAGATTTCTCTTTTCTCTTTGAAAAATTCTTACTCCTTTCATATAATAACACTTATAAACCTATATCTTCCCATATTTTCCAAACCATTGTATTAAAACCTCAAATCTCCTAATTTTTTTCTCTTTTGGCCGAAAGTTCAATAAAAAAAGGGAAATTAATTTTGTTTCTTTTATTTAAAAATTAAACACTTACCCAATCATAATTCATCCTTTCTAACATGGTTAAATCATAATTTGCATTATTCTCATAATTTATAACATAAACCCACAATTTCACATGATCATAATTGTACACAATCCTCCATCAAACATAAAATTAGAGGAATTAATCATTTGTAGTATGTTATTTACCTCACTTTGATAAGGATTTAAGGAAGGAATGCAAGAAAAATCAAGTTTTCTTCTCTTCCCTCTTCAAACCCTAGCTTGAATTTCTTCTTCCAAAGCACTCACCACTTTAAAATCATCCCCTCTTGATGTTTAACTAAGTTAATTACTCTAATTACTCACTTTAATTGGTGAAATCAACAAGAATTTAAGTAGAAAAATCACACAATTTCTCCCCCCTTTTCGTTTTAAACTCTCGGCTAAGAGAGAAAAAGATGAAGCATTTATAGTTTAGCTTTTACATATTTACATATTAGCCCTCATCACTTCTTATTTTTATTTGTGTCACTCAACTCTTCTTTTTACTTAATTTACATCATAACACCTTATCTTTTATTCTATTGTATACATTTACAATACTTGAAATCCTTTTATTTAATCTATTCGATATTTTATTTATTTTGTTTAGATTATAATTTATCGGGTTTTCATAATTGGCATCTTTAAATGGTCATCAACCTATGTTTGAACTCACTTATGTTTCTTAGGCCAACAAAACCAACTTCTAACAAATATAATTAATCTTTAACTCCACCACAACCAATCACATTCTTCAAGTCTGTTTGGTATTGTGGTGGCGGTTGCGTTTCAAAATACTTTTCACTCATAAATACATTAAAAAATATTTTTTTTTGTTTTTTTAAAATTCATATTTGACATTAAGACATCAAGATAATCTAAAACACAAAAAAAATAATTTAAATTAAAGAAAAAAATAAAAAAAATCAATTTTTTTTAAAAGCGTTTTTAAAACGCAAAAACAAATAAGCTTTTCATGTTCAAACGCATAATGAGTAGATTGAGACTTTACATTTTAAATCTGTATTTATTCTACTAATAGATAGAAGATTGGAAGAGAACTTGGGAACATGAAGGATTGAGGTTAAATACAAAGAAGTACATTGGATCAAACCTTTACCAGAAATGGGGGCTTGGGAACCACCAGCTATACAAACTTAATCTTTACCTAAGAAAGCATTGCAAAATAAAAAAATCTTTTAAAGATGAGTCAAGTGATCATTGACCTTGAAATCTATAACCCAATGATCAGAATCATAAATGGTGGAAAAAGTAAAATCTATTACTGGCATAAATGTATATGCAGAGTTAGTTGAAGATGGACGATTAAGCTTGGCAATTAGATGTCTAAATGTCTAAACTTTCTCATTGGACAAAGTTAGGGTGTTTAATTGACTATCATAAGCTGAACTTTCAATTGTCTCTAATATAAGTGCTTATGATCTAGGAAAACCTATTCCTTTTCCACCTCGTTCTTTTAAAGGACATCCATATAACTACCAACATGTCTCATTAGTATATTTGATTTGTCTACAACAATCACACTTCAATTGTTCTTTGTCTAATAAACTTAATTCACCAACTAATCTTGATTCACCAAGATAGACGTGTAAATCCCCTTATGGAGTAACCTATCATAGACCTCTTATGAGTATCAAGATGCAACATTATATTTGACACGACCAAAAGATTGATGTCTTCTCCCAAGTGTAGGAGTGTCGAAGTAATAAATAACCCGGCAAGACCGGGGTCGAACCACAGGGAGGTTAATTGTATAAATTATAGATAACAATAATACAACAACAACAATAACAACAATAATAATAATAGTGAAGAAG
>Ga0307517_10002822_pt1 | contig 27600 bp, 26 predicted proteins | sample 23_EM_MG_FD_194515 | JGI IMG/M metagenome (GOLD analysis project Ga0307517, IMG submission 194515) | Populus trichocarpa ectomycorrhiza microbial communities from riparian zone in the Pacific Northwest, United States - 23_EM | ecosystem: Host-associated > Plants > Roots > Unclassified | place... | reverse complement strand
GCGAGGAGCATAGTCGTATTAAGATGAGGGCGTCTAGCCAACTCAAGGAATTCAGAATAGAATTAATAGAAGCAACGCTTAACAGGTGCATCTTGGCGATCAGGATAGTAAAACACATCGTGACAGCATTTGAAAGAAGAGAAGTGCCTAGGTGTAGGAGCAGGATGGCATTAGACTAAGTACACGATGCGTCCGGATGAAAACGCGGCGTCAGATAGAGTCACAATCGGATCAGGACGCGGCATATATAGGGCGTAAGATCAGGAAGAAGTGAGCAGGCGTCAGGAAGGGAGAGATGCAGATCGTGGGATCCGGACGAGGTCGGCAGGGTGTGAAAACATTAGGACGCGAGATCTCAAGATGAGCGAAGCCCTGACATTCACTGAGAAGGAACCGGCATCAGGGTGGGAGAGTCATAGATCCGACGTAGTCAGAACGCAATAGCGGAGGACCCGACACAGTAGGAACGGAAGAGTGGTAGATCAGGAGGAGTCACGAGATAATAGAGGAGCACCAGACGCAGTCAGGACGCACAGGACGTAGGGGTCCGTGTCCGGATGGTGTCAGGACAGATGGCGCTAGGTGACGCAAAGTCAGGACACCACATCGATCCGACGTTACGTCCTGATTCACGATTAGCATTCCGACGTCCCGGGCGTCAGACGCATGGGGCGCACAGGACACAAGGTATTATTTTTGCTCATGCAAGCCATCCCATAAGTGCCCGAAAGCCAAAAATAGCACTCGTCTGTCCAGATAACCCGGCACCAGTCCTCAGGTGTCTAATAGCGGTGGGAGAGGGCAAACTGAAGCTGTTTCTCTTTCTGGATATCTTTGAGAAACAGCCTCTTTCTGGCCTTTCAGCGGTGGTACCCTTCAAGGGCAAAAGTTTTCCACAAGGTCTTGTTCCAAACTGTGCTGACTCCAAGATTTTGATCTTGGGCAATCATTTGATAGGTCCGGCCTGCGCTAAACTGCAGTGCCTGGACCTGGCAGCTCTGTTTATAGGAGGTTTTGTGGGGTTTAATGGGAGGCATAGTCTGTATTACTAGTAGTTAGCCATAAATGTCTGATTTTCTGAAAATACACACATGTTTCACCTTTTTTTTTCACTCTCAATCTCTCAGTGCAGGCAGGAATATGTTTAAAGAAGTCAATCTACTATCATTAAGGCGGGCAGCAGGCTACTTTTACCTATGTACATGGACCACTACCTACGTACAAGGCACAGGGGAGATGTTTTCGTACAGCCAACGCCAAGCAATTAACTGAATGAGAGCGAGAGAAGACAAAATAGCGAACGGTAAAACATTAGAGATAAAACAATTGATATGGGTATTAAAGGCTGGACAGGAGTTGACTTTTTTTTTACATTTATATATATTCATAACTTATCCTTATATGTTTCTCTCTCTCTCTCTTATTTTTTATTTTTTTTCTTAGTATTCTTACCATTCATTTTGTTTGCTGCTTGTTTTCTGGTGTTTTTCTATTCAAGCAAATCTATGTGTTAGGCCACCCCTGTATTTGTTGGACCGTACGAAAACATCCCCCCTGGCACTTGTACACGGACCACTCATGCTCTGTCTCATACCCCTGCACCAGCAGCATTTTACGACCCCTGTTTTTGGGTCCTTCTTTCTGGGGACTAGTACTATCCCAACCCCGCGTTCCCTCAGCCCCCAAGTGATTTCTTCAATCAACCCCTCTCCACCCCTCTTCCCTACAAAACTCAATCGATGATAAAAAATGTTAGTGGCTCTTTAGCATGAGGAAGGGACCGGGTTTGGAAAGTTGGCACTAATTTATCCGGTATGATATCATACCGTAATTGACTGGAACTGAATGCTTGCTATGTTGCTGGGTGGATGGGGGTTAAAAAACTGGATGTTCATAAACTGAAATAGTTAGACTAGCTCCTGACTGATCTGTACTTTTGCTGCGAATTTTCCTTTTTCAGGCCTCTGAATAGATAATAATTAGAATAAAGTACGGAGGTCCCTTATTTTTCTTTAAAAAAAAAAAACTTTCCGAGTCTCACTATTATTCAGGATGCTGTTCCGGATGCCCTGTTGCCCTACTGCACGAGTAGATGAAATCGGTAAAAGTTGGGTAACGTTAGCAGGGGGCTAAGGTACAGTATCATATGTCCTCGGGGCGATGCTTAACTTACCACGTTTCTCGATTATTTTTGGGAAAATATTTTTCCAATTATCTATCATACGTCCGAGCACTTGTAGCTCTTGGTTCTATACCTTCGGGTCTGTTCGAGCACTTATTTCTTTCCTTTCCGATAGAAAACCTCTGTGAGTTGTCACGACTTGGCAGCCGGATTATCTTGCTCTCCTCAAGCATATCTGCAATCTTAAGAAGTAAATTCGTAGATATCCAACACTCAGCTATTCAGTTGGCAGCCGGCCGACAAAGGCCTGGTGATTGCGATATAAATAAATAGTAATGCCAACGGGGAGAGTAAGGAATGGTTGGTTGACAGAGCAAGTAGGTCCTATTGCCAGTCCAGATGTTAGGAAGGATTTCAAAGGGGCCATAGCTTCATAGCATTTTATCATATATAGTGTGTGGCTCCAAGCATCTGATCGTCTATTACAAACCCCCATTCGAGAGTTATGATATGTCCGACCCGGCCAAGGTGTTGAATAGTATCAGGGGGAAGTGAGTCAAGGGGGTGACCAAAGAGAGCGAGTAATCTGTATTCCTTATTTATTAAAGGGAGCGAAACGAAGATTAAAAGGAGAAGAAAAGGGAGGAAGAGAGGAGGGGGAAAAAGGAGGGGTATAGATATAGGTGTGGAAACAAGTGGGTGGCTCAACCAGCGGCGTGGTGTCATTCGTGACTACAGAGGATATGAGAGCGCAAGTATAGTACGATTTCCAACACTAGGATAGCACCCGGAGTGGTTCCCGACGATACCGAATCTCCGATCGCTATAGTGACCGTGTTCTAACGCGACCTTTGATCCTCGCCGCAGTTACTTTTGTTCAGTCGGACGCCCCATCCCGTGCTAGCAGTGACTATTTATATCTGACCTTTAGAGTGGTCTGGTAAGACCCCGAGATGGTCTAAGGTGGAAGGGCAGCTTGAGAGTTAATTGCCATCCTGGAGGGCCATTTGAGCCGTCTTATGATATGATACCATCATACATACCTAGGATCGGATTCCACCTCCTCCTAGCTTGCCCTACAGCTTCATTGAGGAAACCTAGGGCACGCTGGAGCCTCCGAGTGATAGTTCATGCCCAGAATCGGCCACATCCTGAGCTAAATACTATTTCCACACGCCGCCTATTCAATAACCGCCGCTCACCCCTCCAGGCGCTTAAGCGCAGATAATCCCCAAGCACTATCCCAATCACCCCTCGCAAAATAATCAACCTCCCTCTGCAAACGAAGGCCACGAGTAAACTTTTTTAAACTTTTTTTTGTATTTTCATATATAATTTTTTTAACACACATACATGCATACATGCATACATACATACGTACATACATACATACATACAAACAAGCAACCAAGTAGACAAGTAAATAAGCAAACGTGCATACGAGGGCGCAAACCGACAGACAAAACGCTAAATAAGACCGCCAAATCGCATGAGGAGAGAAACAATCACCAATGCAAACGCCACTTAATGTCAAAGTGGTATTTGACCAACAACACGCCCCGGGCAAAACATCGAATAAACAAACGTACGCTAAGGAAACGACATTTTGTTGGCCAATAATGCCAGCCGCCTGCGGTAGCAGTTGAAGAAGAAGAAGAAAAGGAAGAAAGAACACAAGGAAAGGTATGAAACATTAATATCTCAACTCAACAACATAGGAGGAGACAATAGCTTGGTGTAAGCCCCCTCGTGTGGAAAAATGGAGAAATCAAGAAAAGGAGCAAAGAAGAGAAGAGAAAAGAAGATATATAAAAATAGGAAATAGAAGAGTGGAGTGGAGGATTCTGGCCACGTTCCAGATCCCAAGGTTCCGGCAGCCACGACCAAATAAACAAATTTCAATTAGAATGAAAACCCATCCGTCCCCCCACTGATATCCCGGTCAAAGTGATCTAGCCATTCACTCCCTGTCATGAAGTCGATTCCGGCCGCTTCTGCGTTCTCATCCATATAGGGAATACTGGTCTGGAAGATGTTGGAAGAAGCCCCAGCAGAGGAAGAAAAGGTGGTGTTGGTGGTGTTGGTGTTGGTAGCGGAAGAGGAGGGTTGGCCTGAGCTTTGAAGCCAGTTCGGGTTGACGTATTGATATGGGGCCTCATAAGGTCGGGCGGGAAGCTGGCCAGCTTGGAAGAACTGTGGGTTACTGGTTCCGGAGACTTGCTCGTTGAAGTTGAACCCCTGGTGTCCTTGGAATGAGGGATTGGGAATGCGATTGACAGCAACGTTATGGGCCGAGGAGAAGTTGTCCCGCGGCATCTGGGTGCCGGGAGCCGCCCTTATCTGGGTAGAATTATAACGAGGGCCTCCGCTAGAGGCGCCAATTCCAGGTCCGTTGGCGGGGACTCTCCCAAGTGCGTTATTGAAGGATTGGGGTGCTCCATGCCAATAGGCGGTGCCGGATCCAGAACCAAAGAAGTCCATATCCCCGACTTGACCGCCGCTGGGAATGGTAGTGGCGACGGCGGTGAAAGTCTGGCCATTATCATTGCTAGTTCCAAAGAAGTTATCTAGGGAGTTCCTTGTGCTATCATCTTGAGCCAAGAATCTAGGGTCCAAAAGAAAGTCCCAAGAATTGAAGTCGGAATCCTGGACAGTCATAGCCTCCATGTTATTCATGCCAGCTGCGAAGTATTCCTGTGACCGGGCTGCAACGTTAGGAAAGACGGCCACCTCCAGACAGCCATGCTCAAGACGGGCTTCTTGAGCTTGCTTCTCCAAAACCTCCGCCTTCTGATCCTCGAGAGAGAGACCACTGGCCTCTTCCGGTTGAAAAGCCTTCAAAGCCAAAACTACCCCTGCATCCCCAATAGCAGACTCCTGAGCTGACAGAATACCCAGAGGCAATTGAGTCTCTACCTTGACCACCGCTGGTGCACTTAGTTCGGCCGCCCTAGCTGCCAACTGTGCCACCTCGCGCTCCGCATTGGCCTTTCTAATAGCCTCAATAGCCCTACACTTCGGGCCACGGAGGATCCTCTTCGGCGAGCCACTAGTCCTCCCAACATTGACGCCCTTCCTGGCGAGCGGCTTCTCCGGCGGTGCCAAAGGTACCCCGCGGGGGTCGTCGAAATACTCCATTCCAAGTTCTTCGAGAGGGACCTCGGGCCTAGATTTCGCCAAACGGCGCTTTTTAGAACGGACTCCTGTTGCCGCCTCTTGTTCTTCGATCTCCGCGTCCCGGAGCTTGCGCTTGCGCCCTTCGGACTTCTTTTGCCAGTTATTTTTCTGGTTGTCGACAAAGCGCTAGGACACGTTAGTTATGCTGAAGTAAAAGGGAGTGGGGGGGAGAAAAATGATACAATCTGCATCCCGCGGGGATCTTTAAGGCATTCTTCGTAGAGACTCATCTTCCACATGGCGTACAGGGTGCCTTTGCATTTCTGTTGGATCATTAGTACTGGCGGATAGCAAAAAGAGGATATATTTTAAACCTTCAACAGATCTAAGAGGTCTTCGACCCTCTCCTGGCGTGTCAGAGCCATGAACTTGTTGTCTTCATCCGCGTGCTCATGCATGGCATTGAGATCGATCTGTCAACCCATTAGCCTCACAAACACAACCGCTGCCGCCACCACTCAGGCGGGGGAAGAGAGATAGAAAACAAAATCATACCACAATACGACGAGCCAAATCAATGAAGTCCTGATCACTCATGCCCCCCCAATGGTCAACGTAAGGCTTAGTGTCCAAGAAGTCATGAACAGATTCTTCGTTCTCCATCACGGCGACGAGTTCCTTGACGAGTTGCTCGTCTTCCAGTGAGAATTCTGGAATATGCTTGCCGGAAAGGAGGAAATTGGCGATTAGTTGTCCTGGGAAACCGCAGGCTTGCTTCGCAATGTCACGCTTGCAGAAGTAATTCGGGGTCTGGCCCCATAGTTTGTAGTTCTCGGCGATTGCTTGGATTTGTCCGAAGAGTTTGTGGATTCCCTATGATGCGTTCCTCCACGATTAGCTTTTTGTGCAATCGCTGCAATAGCAGCAATAACTGCTTAAGAAAATTTGCTTGGGTTTACCTGGATTTGCTCTTGGATAAATTTCCCGACGGATTCCTCAGGAATTTTAAAGTGACCAATAGCTAGATCGTGAACCACTTTCTCGAATTGGAGCAGTGCAGTATCAAAGTCCTTATTTGTGCCTTCTCCATTGCTGAGGAAGATCATTAACTGTGAGAGGATTACTCCTTCCAACATTGCCATTGCTAGAGATTGGGGGTTGGCAGATGGAGAGTGAAAGTAAGAACCTAACTTCCGATGAGATAAGCGTACAATGATGACGCCCTAATAGTAGAACTTTTCCGGTTGCGCGTTGATGTTTTTTCTTCGTGGTGAGGGTGTAGATGTGTGTGTTGGAAGACTCGCAGAATTGGTCTTATATTCCAGGCTCAGAGCTTGGAGCTTCCCACTACTGAGTTGGTGGGTCCCATTGACTTGGTTGTCTGAAAACCCTAACCAGGGTCATAGTATTTTCTTCATTAAATTATTATTTTCTGTTGAAATTTAAAGGAGCACAGTCTTTGTGCGTACTATGGAGGATCAGGGTTGAGGTTTATACGAGACTTAGCAGAAGATAATTGGGCACACTGCTTTCTCACAGTAACGGGATCTCTCGAGGCCACACCTTTCCATTAAATGCTTCCGGATACAAGTTTCTAATCTCACAACAATAGTGCAATCGATCCCTTTATATATTTCATAAGATCTATTCGAGATATACCTTTCTGGAACCTAACATTCCAAGCAATACACCACCAACTATACCCTATCCAACGGCCAGGATATCGTGCCGTTTGACGAACCAGAACACTGCAGCTCCCAACGGCGTCATTTAAGAGAGCATAATTCTCCTCGTCAATACGTTCGTTCTTCGTGGCGTCACTTGAAGATGACTGCATCCCGGTCACACCCTATCACTCGGCTTCTCTCATTACCGTAAAAACTGGAATAATTGGACCTCGCGCTAAAACGTCTAGAATCCTTCGGATTAGGGGAGAAAACATAGCGAAAAAAACTGCCTTTCAGCCCTCCCCTGACTCGGAGGCAAATAAAAAAAAAACCACCAAAATTGCTAGGAGAGGAAACTCCAACGCTCTAGAGTGAGGTCCAATTATTCCAGTTTTTACGGTATTCATGTGAAGAGGAAGAGAGAAAACGCTTGATCGTTCACTAGGGGCGCTTGAGGGCGCTTGCATGGGCAATCGAGGAAGAAAAGAGAGAACGTCTAAGAACGGCCATACATGGAGAAATAGCGAAGGGGAGAGAGCAAGAAGGATATCCCAGTATATGGGAGAGTATCAAACGATAAATTTTAATGCAGGAAAAATAATGCCAAGTTGGATAAGGGATGACCGTGAGGCCAAGAGAAGATGGAAGGAATGAAAAGGGCTCAGGAAAAACTAGTGATGAAAACATTGGTGGTGGAGGAATAGTTGGGGAAAGATTGCTCTGTGCAGTGGACAGACACCAAATCCAACACTCCCTTATCTCTCCAGTCCAGTGGTAACTCCCATTGCTTTTTGCTCCACCCACCCCCGGGGGGTGCCCTGGCTGGAGGATGTACGTAATTGATCATTCTTTCGTGGCCTTTGAGAATGTACGATAGGTCGCTTGTTGCAACATATATGTGCCTCTAGCACAGCCCATTTCCTGCGGAGTGCGTTGTCAGGGTTGTGGATTTCCGATAAGTGACGGGAGTGAGGGTAAGTTGGACTCAATACATACTATTGCTATCGTAGCCTTGGAGGCCTTGGAGCTTGTTTTTGGTCCGGGTAACCAGGCCCCTCTGCTAATTGTAGGATCTACATCCGTCCCTGATTCACCTCCGCCTCCTCTCAGTGCCCCCTTTACAGGCCAATCAACAACCACAAGTCCGGCAGGTATCATACTCGGTTATGAATACAGGCCTTTTGAATACAAGCAGTGGTAAAAGCAGACGTGTGATCCCGTGGACCACTGGGCCTTCTTGTAGTGTGACAATACTGTCAGAAGTTGCAAAGTGAGCCCGACTTTTGTCCTTCACCAGTAATCATGAGAAACCACCCATCGTTCCTAATTTGCCCAAGCTTCCACACAGGTTCCCCGCCCATTCGGGAAGTGCACCCAACTTATGTTTACCCCCGAGCACAGGCACAAGATTTTACCAGGTAGGCTATCCAAGGTCTGAATTTAGATTTACCAGCAACACCCTCATTAATAGTCACTTGATAATATTATAATCTTGAAAAAAAAGCGTGGAAGGAGGGAAAGAAAAGAGCAGAAAATTAATAAAGAAGAAAATAAAGAAAACGAAAAATATTTAGAGCCCTTGAACCTAAATGATAAATCCAAAGATAAAATCAGTCCAACCCCCAAACATACTAGATAATATTGCCTGGCACTAAACACTATCATACCGTAATTTCTTGTTGCCTTTTATGTGAGCTCCGGGAAAAAATAAGGGGCTGTTTGATAGGCAATATTTGGACTTTCAAGCCATAGTTTAAATCACTTATGTAATCAATTTGAAGGCTTTAACTGGTTTGAATAGACTATATACTAAGTGTCCAAAAATGTTACTTCAAACAGCCCCTAGGCGGCTTAACACACTATTATTATTAAATATGATATTACTCCAACAGCACTCAAGAAGGAAATAATACTAAAAAAACCCCTAAGGTTTTAAAGAACTACATGAAAAGGGAATGAGATTTAGTATTATAGAAAGCATAGAAAAGAAAGGACTAAGGCTCTGTCTGACATGTAGTCGATTTAAAAAAAAATACTATATTTTTGCAAATAGCATATTTCCTAATAATCAAGGTAGGCAAACTTTAAATAGAAAATTCATGTAATGGTCAAATAACAAATGCCCTTCCACTCATTCTGAATGAATAGAAAGCCAACTAGGGGGGTTAAATATTGAGAAGTGAGGAAAACTATCTTACTATAAAATACTCCACTTGTTGTCTTATGATACAATATTTTGCAACTTTACCTTTTTTCTTACCCTCTCCATAGACAAGCCCTGAGCTATTTTTTCTTCTATAAAGATGACCAGAAGAGTGTTCACTATTTGACCATAGCATGAATTTTCTCTTTGAAGTTAGCCTATCCTGAGTATTTGAAAACACACTATCATATACCTTCAAAAATACGACATTTTTATATATGGCACCATGACAAACACGGCCAAAGAAACTTAAAAGGAACTTCCTACAACATACTTAGTCCTGGACAAAATCCATTTCAGCATGAGGTTCATCTAATGATAGGTAGACTATTAGCCTGAGTCTAATATTCATTACCCGTGGTGGCATCACTACTTTCCCCTTTCAAGAGCATAAAATCCCTCAATGAAGGCATTTATAGCATACCGGAATAAGTTCAGAGGGTGACTTTGCTAGGAGAACTCCTTTAGGGCTTAACCTAGCATTGGAACATGTCATAGGGTAGGACATTGCTTCTTTCAACCCTGTCAAGTGTTATTTATTGTAATCTATCGCCATGCAGTGTTGGGTCTGTGTCTAGATGCTCCAGCACAATATCAAACAATCTTGGGCTAAGAGCACCGCATCGTCATATTGCGGTACACAAGGAAAGTGCTGGGGGATGAATGGGGAGTACAGTCTCCGGGACCTACTAACTATCAGTGAAAGCACCAATTACGATCAAATTACGCTTAAACTTACAGGAGCCAAACCTAGATGGTTCTCGGAAACACTCGAATAGATCCCCGTTCCCAAATACACCCAGGCAATGAATGGCCCCAGAGCTTTACCTCTGCTCCGAGTGCGGGCTTGGAGACGATTTCATATAAGGCGTATCATAGAGATACGAGAATACACTAGAGAACTCTTTGCTTGACCCCGCATGGCAGATACTTCTATCGTCCCCGGGCCGCCAAGTATTGCAGATTTGCCTACTCGAGTAGGGTACTACTAGTATAGTACCGCAAGAGCTTCAATACCGAATGCGCACTGTACCCGCGGTGTTGAAAAGCATCCGGATTCCTTGGCGCCAAGGCATCCGGCAGCTATCGAAAACCGCAATCAATCACAACTCGAACAGCTCAACCGTAATGCCAAAGCTCACCCAAGCCTTGGCGCCAAGAACTGAAACTCGATCCCAAGCCACACGAATGTTGTCTAATCGTTTAGTCAGCGTAACTAAACTCATTCACGATCCAACCTCCACTCCGACTGAAGCCCTCCCCATCCCTTAACCGTGCCGCATCAATACCCTCAAGAATAACCACCACAAACGCGTCAATTTCCGGTCCAAGGTCCGACATTGCCACATTCTTTTGTCCGACCTTTACACGAAGCTCGTCAGCGTCGACTACAAACTCGGATTCCTCCCCTCCCCTTTGCTGGTCGCTTCCGACCGACACATCCCCCGGAAATCTCGCTCGCATGAACTCTCCCGCTCAGGATCCCGCCTACACTCCTCTGGAGGCCCTCCTCCTATTTCACTATCTTTCAACACATGGCACTCATCCATCATCTTTTGCTCTTATCTCCCAACTTATACTAAAGAACCCAGTCATTAAAGCCGAAGCTACATTCGACCGGGGAAGGCTATCGCCGGATGCACTTCGCGAATTTTACCATGATCGGCTGGCGGAGGCAGAATCAGAATTTGCGCTCAGTGATAGGAATTCCAATGGGGACGGTAAACCGGACCCTCAGACAATCCCACGAAAATCTGAATCCCAAACTAATACGACAGCGCTCCAGACAAATTGAGACTGGTCAAAGTTCTCACTTCGCGACTCTACGAACGGTACCGGAAAATCTCCCTTCACCAGATTCGAGAATTGGAGGAGAAATATAAGCGCCTGAATGACGAAATCGACGAAATCAATGAGGGGAAATGGGATGAACGCCTAGAACGCCTAGAGGAGCAAGCCAGGGCAAGGGACAGGAGTAAGTCGAGGACGTCGTTTGACTCTCGCGACAAAGTCTCTTCCCCACCATCCGATAGACGGACCACTCCAATTGACAGTATGATCGAAGGGTCCCCAGCAATCACAAGGTCCAGAGAAATGGCACCTCTACCCACCAAGTCACCTTTACCTCCGGTTGCTGCGCCCACCCCGCCGCCTGTACCTGGTCCTATCGTGGCCTCTGCGAAACCCGAAAAATCAACACCTCCTGTCCTGCCGAGTGTTGTAACCCCACAGCCGCAACCCCTACCTCTGCAATTCAGCCAAGCACAGCTCCCTTGCCCAACACCGCAGATGCGCTACGAGCACATGCAACCAGCCCCAGGGATTGGGACGGGCGAGACCCTCGGTCATCAGCCACCATTTTTGCCTCAAAAACCACTTGCGCACAACAGCACATCGCCTTTCTCCGGGCGGACATCCACCCCCAAAATTTTACCCGGACCGATGCCAATTCCACCTAAGATGGAGGCCATACCCCCTCCTCCGCACCCGAATACACCGCTGCCCGGCGCTCCTCCCCTAGCCAGGGCTCAGGCAAAGATCGAGGCACCGGTTCCAGTTCCACCCCCTGCCAGGCTAACCCACCCACCGATCACACCGAGAACCCCTGGACAGTCCGTTTGGCCGGTTACACCAGCTTCCGTACAGCCAATTCAAATGACTGGGCAACAAGTACAAGGGTCACCGCCGAGTATGGGTGGTTTGCATCAGTTAGCAGACGTGGCAGATTCACGCTGGAAGCAAAAGCATCCCCCACCACCACGTCCTCCTTCATATCAACAATATCCTCCTCTGGGTTTTCCTGACCGCATTCAGCCCGTTGACTGTACTCCTGTTTATGATAGGGCTCTGGCGAGCGCCGGATCAGCACCTTCGGGCAGAGGTTATGGAATTCTATACCCTCCTCAAACCCCCGGTACGCCGGTTCCCGCCCAGCAGCAATACCCACAGACTCAGCCAAGGCAAATTGCTGCCGCTCCAGTGACCACTTTCCAGCAATATACTCCCACTCCTGCCGCGCCCGTCCAGCAGCCACGCCAACCGGCCCAGGCATCACCTATTCCCCAAAAGATCGCACCCCGACCTTCGCCTATCTCACAGACATCTTATGTCTCACCTAGGAAAGCTCCGCCCCCACCGATCAATACCGGGGCTCCAGTTCACGCGCCATCAATCCCTGTCCAACCAATGGCTAATGAAGAGGAAGAATTGGCGATTCCCGGTTCGCCCATCCCTCCAAGACCGGATGAGATCTCGCCAATCAGTACGCCCGGAGGTTCACCAACAGCTGAATCGCCGAAACCAATCGTCATCGAGAGAATACGTAGTAAAAAGCGGTTATTTGGCGAAAGCAAATCTGGAGAAATCGGCCCAGAAAATAAGAATGAAGGATCTACAGAGAAGTCGCCGAGTGGAAAACCACCCCCCAAGAAGCAGAAATATTCAAAGATCGATAAGAAAGCTATTGGAAAACCTCTAGGTCGTATGAGTGTCAGAGCCCCCAGCGCCGAACCTCCTCCTTTCAGGGTCACCAGGAGCGCCAGTTCAGAGGCGGAGGGAAGGGCACCAAGAAGTCCCAGTGCGGAGCCTCCTCCGGCGAACAAACCGAAAGCAGTCAGACCAGTTGTTTCACCAATCTCAGAAAGGGGTGAAGTTAAGGACGAAAAACTTTCTGAGAGCGATAACGATGATGCGACAAGGGCTTCTCCTGTGCCTGTGCGCAAGAGCAAAGATGTTGAAGGGAAGAAAGCCGGGAATGGGAGAACGACTAGAAAGACATCCGCAAGCGGTCGCGAAGGCACCGTTGTCCAAACACCAAGAAGCAAAACTCCGAAACGTAAGCGCGATCCATCTCAATCAGATATTGAGGAGGAGAGCAAGGAGGGAACTGCCACAGTTTCCCCAAGGAAGCCATTCCACAGGCCCCCGAAGCTCGAACCTCAAAGTTCTAGCACTAATGTGGGCATTGGATCACCTCTTCCAACGGGTATCACTATCGAGCAGCAGCAGATGGTCGTAGCTACCAAAAAGTTTCTCCAACTCAGTGCTCCACTTCTGGGCGACATCAGCAGCCACAAATTCGCCAACCTATTTATGAACCCCGTGAATGAGCGAATGGCGCCCGGATATCGCAACCTAGTCTACAAACCCGAAGATCTCAAATGTAACCCCCTTCCTTCTCCTACACAACAAGGGCTCAAAAGCTAACATGTTCCCAGCCATCAAAGCCGCGGTCAAGGCCGGTGCAGCAGCCGTAACCAACGCTTCGACCGGCACCCCAGCAATCACCACGCCAACAACCGAATCCATCGCCGCCTCGACCCCGCCGGCAAACACCTCAACCTTCACAACTCTCCTCGCAACAACCTCAAACACCCCTCCAAAGGGTATAGTAAACTCAGTCCAGCTAGAAAAGGAGCTCTTCAGAATGTTCGCCAACGCAATGATGTACAATAAGTCCACCAGCGAAATCGCGAAAGAGACCGTCATGATGGCCCGGGACGTGGAGGGGATGGTAGATAACTTTCGCACAGCTGAGGAAGCGGGAATGAAGAAGGCCCTCAGCGCCAGCTTTGGGCATGCGAGGAAATTGGGTGGTTCTGGCAGTGGTAGCGCCGGCGGAGGCGCGGGAAGCGAGAGGGGGCGGGAGAGGGAAAGGACAGCGGGAACGGTAGCAGAGGAAGGCGAGGAGGGTGAAGGTAGTACCGTCGCCGGAGCAGAAGAGGAGAGCATGGCTGGTGAAGGCACAGAAAAGGAGACGGAAGACGGAGGCGGCGGCGGGCAGGAAGGCAAGAAGAAGGTTGTGAGGAAGAAGAAAAGACGTTAGTCTCCCCATGCACGTATGCATACTCACCTATCGTAGCTACCTGTACTATCTCTTGCACGACTCTTTCACCCGTTTCCAGGTACCTTCCACCCCTCGTCCATCCATCCATCCATCCATTCATTCATCCTTCCTTCTTGGTCGACACGGCGCTTTACAATTTCTTAATATTTCCACTCTTCCCTGTTGTATTAGTAGCGGGTTTTATTTCCTTTCTTCTTTATTCATTCATGTATAGTAGTATGATTCCATATGGGTTTTGACTGATTGATCGACTATACGGGTTGGTATGCGTGGGTGGATTTGCACTGTATATAAATTATCGAAATGATAGGGTAGGTTTTTGCAACGGTGTACAGTATAGTATAGTATTCCTCGCCAGAGTAGCTCAGGCAGCCGTATGCTTCGCGCGCTGTCCAATGAAGGATGAATTCCGTAACGGGAGGTCCCTAGATTTGTGAGATGTCAACGGCCAAGATCGTGCAAGCCATCTATCATCGCCAAGGTGGTTCCTCAGTGCTTAGAAGTAAGTAAGCGCAAGCAGGTGAGTGTGACGGGAATGCCACCTAGGACACCTTGGTACAGCGACGGACTATTTGTCGGGTGATAAATGTGATTCCAGCCAGTCACCACGCTATCAGACCATCACTCCTGAACTCTAGCTACGCTCGCATCTCAGTCCTCAACTACCCTTGTTGAGCCCGGTTCATATAATACTATCCCCAAACCACCTGTCACGTCGGTCGACAGCTGCTCTGCCCTCCTAAGACACAGTAATATTCTTTTTCTCCAACCATGTGCCGTGCTCTTGAGGCTCCGATGGAAGAAAAAAAACCCCGCCTTCCTATCAGCCATTGACTAACCGGACCCCCCGGTGGAATACATTCTACACACTTTCTAAGTCCACCTTGCTCGAGATCTACTAACGCGCGACAGACTCCTTCACGTGTCCAAGCAGTTCACGGCGCCACGAGCAGATGCACAGTGAGTGTTGGAGGACGCACGATCAAGGTCAAGGTCGGAATCGAAGTACGATACAAAGTAATGGGACTGATTGAAGGAGGGAGTAGACGAATAGTAGTTATTGTCTTGCCTGTTGGTCTATGGACGCGCCTGAGACAGCTGTACGGTACTTATAGCTATGCGCAACATGATTGTGCATCAATGTGACCGCGATCATTCCCTAGATCCTTAAGTCCTAATTAAGCGGCCAAGCAACTGGCCGAAAAACACTTCCATGTCTGAGGTGACATATCCGACAGTCGAGTGATTTCCTATGATGCTTGTTATCAGCCTTTTTTCTCCATCTGAGGGGTCTCTCCGAACTTTCTCTTTTCTATAATGCACCCCTAATACTCTGTGTTACCGTTGCCTGAATGGTCGGGAGCTGGGCACAGTCGCCTCGTGGCGGGATTGGTTTTCCTTGGGGGGGGTATTCGGAGAAGAAGACAAGTATGATAGGTGGTGGGTCTTTGAGCTCCGAGTATAGTGCAGTACTATACTTGGAGAGCAGAATTTTCTTATAATAGATGTATGGGGGGTCAAACGGCTGGTGTCTTACTGATTGCGCGGAGGTTATTGGCTAGCGGGATCTCGGCCGTTATCTTCCGGATGGATATTTTTCGCATGCTATGAGGGGAAATATAATGCTTATCCTATGATATGATACCATAATAGCATTATTATTATTATTATGATAGGAGGTGGGGCTTTTTTGTTTGTTTTTTCCCCTCCCCTGCCCTGGCCTAGGATAACTTGATACCGCCATTATGATATGATATAACCGTTGTTTTTCCGCATGACTTTATAGGAATCCCGGATATATTAGCCCCAAGGTGGGTTTGTCAATAGCATCACCTGAAACTAGGAACGCGTCACAGAGCCGGATCTGCCAAGGAAAATATGCTCTGTATGATACACGTATGATATTTAGTCGCAATATCCCCCCATAGGGACCTTAATACCTCGTCGTAAACCTCAAAGCAATAGCGCCGAATGTTATTTTTTGCGACTTCCCTGTCTGGCCACAGGTACTTGATCGAAAAGAGACGAAGTATTGGGGTAAGAAGTACAGTAGAGCACTTACGATGCTTTTCCCCTTACAGCACATTGGAACCTAGAGAATCTTTATACTGTGGTACTCAGAATTTGCAGTTGCTCTTTTTCCCCAAATCAAAAGAAGCAAAGCAGCTTTTAAAAAATAAACAAAAAAATTTCTTCTTTCATTTTAGTTCTGCTATGATACCCCGCCGATCGCGGACCGTGAGGTCTAGAGCTGGATTCTACCACCTCGCAGCAGGTCTGAGTTGCGCTACACCCCCATTGAAGGGAGCTAAGGTCTTCAGTCTCCCAGAGGATTTCTTAAATCCCCTACGTGACGGATTGTTCAATAATAACTCTATTTGAGCGGAATCGAACTCCCGGGCTCCTGTTAATTGCGCAGGAGGTTAATTGTTTCTTGACATGTTAACCACTGCGCCAGCTAGGAATTTTCACGCCATGTCACCAGGAACTAACACTTGTCCTATTGTCCTTAGCTTTTGCGTCTAAGGTATGGATAATTATGGTATCATATAATATCTACTAAATACCGGTATCTAATGCATCGCGGATAGACACATGCTTAAAAGAAGGAAGTTTATAAACACTAATCACTGATAGCCAACGGCGGGGCCCCCCCGTGCGCAAAGCGGCAATTCGTAGCTAGAATATCAGTGGCGGAGAAATGCGAGTTTGGCTGTGGGAAAAATATGATCTTGGAGGGGAGACTTAGTACACGCTTCACGAACTTCATAAAAAAAGACGGGAATGGGCACAGCACGCCGGGGGGGGAATCGGCAAGGGTTATACCTCTTATATTTGTCTTCTCTATCAACCTCTCTAGAACTCAAAGCTTTTATGCTATCACGGAAGAAAAAAACGCCTACAGTACCGCCACTCTCTGGATCGCCATCATTGAAACCCATGTTCGGACAGCCTTCCCCCGCACCCGACTCACTCTTACCCAAGAAGAGCACCCCACAAACATACAACAGACGGTGATTCCCAACCTCCAACTTCCAAGCGAGTGACAAACAATGACCCACCCCCCTGGTTCCATCATATCTTATCACACCCATATTACCTAATCACAAAAAGCAAACACACTCACGAGGGAAAAAAGCAAGCGAGAAGATGAAACGAGCAAAACTGCCTCGCGTTCCAGAACTCGGGTAACTTGACAGATGCACTGAAAACTGGTGGTGTCGGTGAGTGGCAGACGGGTGTGATTATTACGAGATCCCTTGTCTTTGGGGGTGCGTACGTACCCAGTACGCAATAGATAACCTCTTCGGGGGGAGAATCGGGTGATTGTTCGTGAAGCGATGTTGCCGAGAGCGCCCCTCGTACGGTAAGTTAAGCCAGGCTTAACTTAGGGCCCGCCCGCCCGGCCGTTGGCGGGGAAGGTAGTGAGTGGCATGTGTGGTATTGGCAGACTGCCGGCCCCGTGCGATACTGGATCTATCAGTAATCGAGTACGATAGGGGCCTGCTCGTGAATGGTTTCGCTGTGCTGCCGATGCAAGACCAAAGGTGGACGAGGCGTGTGGAGGGGCGGGATCGGAGTTGATTGCTTGATTGACGGCGGAATCGAGATCATATCGGTACATTGACTTGCAGTATCGTGCGTATCATTGAGTTTGTGATAATTGAAGCTGATATAGGTATCATAGATGAGATGCAACTGTGAAGGTGGAATCTAAATGCGATGCCGGTACCGTACTGGCGCTGCACTGTCCTCCCATATTACACCTACAACGCCCCATCTAGCTATTCACAACCGACCCATCCACGGTATAATGCTGTCTGTATCCATCCGTCAATCAATCCCCGACCCTGAGCGCTTCTATTTTACCGTGCCCACCGACCAACCACCCTCCCACATCACCATCACAACCGTCACACCACGCAGCAACGTTCAGATCCGCCAAGCCCCGCCAGGGCACCCACTTCCGTTCCTGAATTTTATTTTTTTGCCCTCTTCCCAACTCCCGCCCCGTTGGATGGATGGATCCCAAAAACTTGACAGTGCGCATTGCCAATTGGCTCGGCTCCCCACCCGCGAAAGCTGTGCAGAAAGGGGAATAACCCATTCACCATCCCGCGTTTGCGCTTTGGGCAGGTTTGACAAGAGGGGGGAAGTCTAGGTTCAGAGGTTTGGAGTCGGAGGGGGCGAGGGTGGATGGCAGGACAGGACATGAACAGGACGGGACAGATTGACAGTGCGTGAGGATCTTACAGCAATGGATTGTCGGGGCGCTCGAGGAATTAGGGTTAGGCTGGAGGTGGAGGAGGTTGATTGCCGTATTATTCTTTTTCTGCGAGTAACTTATCTTTTGGCTGTGGTCTCTCGTCTGCTTTTGGCTATTGGGTTGCTCGTCGTGGCAATTCAGGGGTTTTTTTTTCCTGCAGGCGATGATATGTGCACGTGAATTAATCTTACCGATCGGGAGGAAAGATGTTGGCTACAGTATCATACTCGTACTGTACCGCTACCATACTCGAGTTCAGGTATAGCGGTCTTGTCTATTCTGCCGGGACATACGAGTGCTACACAGTGCCTTGGTCCAAGGGTCAAGGGGTGAGATTTCATGGGGGAATTTTGGCACTTTATTCTCATTGCTTTTTTGTGGATGGGAGAGCTGAAGTCCCCCTTCCCTTTTGTCTTTTCCCACCAAACACTTTTTGGAACGATACAGTTGACCTGTCAGCCTCTCTCTCCCTCTCCCCCCATCTGTCTGTCTATCTGAGCCTCACCAAAGGGGGAAAGAGGAAAAAAGTAAGGGACAGGGGAAAGAAGCACAGATCAGGGACGGAGGGGGACAGCTTGCCACCGGTACTTTGCCCACCCTACTACTAGTACAGTATCATATTGTAACTCTGCCATACGGTATGATATCTCACTTTTCCTTCTTTTCCACACACACACGATCCAATTAATTCAATCATTGTATTGTGGGTTTGCCCTCTTAGGAGTCGTGTAATTGAGAGGTATGATACCCGTAGTCTGAAGAGCTTTCTTCCTCTCTCTCTACAACCCTCTTCTTCAACTCCACCACTCTCACTTTGGGACACTTTCTTTCATCTTTGATCCTCTTTTTCTTCCCCCTCTCCCTTTCTTCTCTTCAATCTGCAGCAGAGCGCCTTTCTCCTGCTCCTCCGCTGTGGGCGAAGCCGTTCCTTTCATCTTTACAAGTTGTATTGCTGTGCTGCTATCATACCGCTGCTATCGTCCTCCTTCCAGGGGGTTGTTTCCTTTTTCTCCTCAACGTCCTCGTCTTGCTTCGATTCGAAACCTTCTTCCCCCCCTTTGCTCGATATTAACAATCCGTCTGTGCAATTATCACAATCTTTCAACTCACCCTGATAGTGACGCCTAAGGCGGACACCTTTTTTCCCCCCCTACCCCCCATCGCGCGTCAGTTCCAAGCCCCCCAATTGACCTGCTAGGGAAATTTCACCCATCAGAGAATCCATTGTCGTAAAAACCGGTAAACCCTTACAGCTCGTTCATTAGTTCGTTCGTTCGTTGTCATTTGTCCGTTCCAATGCCTTGGGTTCCCCTAGCTCGCATAGCTTTCGCGATAGCAACGCACCCCTTCAACCCTACAACACGAGATGACCTCCCGCTAGAACTTGGCGACGAGCTTTACATTATCGAATCTTGCAATGATGGTCAATGGTTTCGTGGATACCTTGTTGCGCCTCCATCGCTGCTAGCCGGTCTGACAAGTACTAAGGGTGCTACTCTCGAAGCTCGTGTGTTTTCGGGAATCTTTCCTGCTGCGTGCGTCGATATCAAGGAGTACTTGACTACGGAGGTGCCACTTCTACTTGATGATTCCGTGGAGGGCGGAGACTACGATTATGGTAGCAATGAGGCATCCAATCGACCGGAGAGCGTGGTGATCAATGGGAACCGTCATTCTTCCCAACACGGGGACTCGAGTGGTGTAAACGGTCATTCTAGGCACAGCGCTGATTCAAATGGACGTCGGCCAAAGTCTAGCGGTAATGGTAATAGTAATAATCGGGTGGCTCGGGCAAAGTCAAAGAGGAATCGCCGCTCAATGATGATTACTCCCCCGCCCAGACACCCCGGCGAGAATGGATATAATCGCCCGCGACCGGCCGCCCCAGTGCCCATGTTGAAGGTTGGTGATGAGACTTCTTCGTTCGAGTCGGAGCCGTTGGTGGATGAGATTGCTTCCTGCCTCAGGGAGTGGCATGCAGCGAATTTGCATGAATTGCTACTAAACTGCGAGTATCCACTTCTTGACGAGATTTCTTCTCTGGTGCACCAGCTCGACCTATCCCGACGGCAGTTGCTACATAGTGTTCTGACAAAGGCAGAACTGGTGGCTACCAGAGAGAAGACGGTTTGGGCGCTTGTTAGAGGGAATAAGCTACTCTCTCGGGAGATCATCGTTCGGGATCCTAACTCTGGGAGAATACTGACGGGAGATGACTCCAGTGTTGATATCACTACCTTGCAGTCGCAGATGTCGTTGTTGGAATACCCGCCTACGCCTTCTCAGGATGGAATAACGTTACATCACTTATTGATGGAGCATAAGGCTTTTGTCGGGGTGGCAAGTGAATCAGTTACACTCGTATTCTACCTGGCTACCAAACAGAATATCCCCATTTCGGAGTCGTTCGCCGTATCTCTCAATGCGCAAGGGGCGCCGTTGGATCCAAAGAATTTGGGCAAGATGCAGACACTTTTCACCGACCTTTCTTCAAGGGATGCTACGGAGGACATGTTTTTAGTTGTTAGAGTTTATTCCACCATGTCGGTTGTTCCCAGCCCAGTTACCTCGTCTGGCAAAGGCCACCATGCGGCACCTTCGGAAACCACGTTTGGAACTATCAAACATTCAGCCATGAATGGAGCTACCTCACCCGGTAAAGGCGAACCGAAGCTCAAAGGAAGGGTGAGTGTATTGTTTAGTCCGCGGCCGAAAACTTCGGGGGACGGCGGCTCACCGATCGAATCGCATGGGAATGATGAGAATCTCCCTCCCCATCCTGTCCCTCCAGTGCCGAACTCACCGATTGTCGTAGTACGCGATGCACAGCAGATGCCCCAGCGAGTGACGTTCCAGAAAGCGCTAGGAGTGGGGGTTCTCGATGTTGGGAGGTTTGTAAGGCAAGATCAAGCCATCGAGCAGATTGTAAGGATATTTGCTCCGGCGGGAATGGGGTCGGCAGCCGGTAGCACGGAGAAGGGCCACGGGGGTTCAGCTGGTGAAAAGGGTGGCGGAAAGCCTGGAGACGGCGAGGATTGGGACAGGCTGATTAGAGATGTCATTGAGTCCCGAACAGGGAAATTGTCGGTTCCCGAGATGCTGGAGGGGGAGTCCTTTAGTGATGACCAGCCTGCTGATATGCGACTGCATAGTGAGAAATCACCAAAGGCGGATCGCCTTCATCTTTATCTCCGTCCATTTACGTCTCCTGACGCGGACTCACTGATCAAGGCTACGCCTACTTTGTTGCACAATATCAACTGTGCTCAGAAGATTGGGTTTTCCGGGGCGCCGACAAAGCCTAGGTCTGATATATACATTACTCTTGGGAATCCAATCTTGCCAAGACACGCGTTGTTACTTCATCCGAAGCTGGGCTCCTGTGCACTTCCGGCGTCGTCTTATTTCAATTCTCTTCAGATATCACTCGAAGTCCGGAGGCCAAATGGGGAGAGGATCAAGGATTGTATATTTTCGGCTTCAAACGCCCCGGGAGTAACCGTTTGGAAATCCCTTGTTGTCGCCAGGGACGAATCCTGGAACCAAACCATCAGGCTTGCTTTGGATGAGGAGGACGTTCCTAGTGCTCACTTGTTCATGGTTCTCTCGAGTGTCCCGCATGCGTCTACCGCCTTGGCGTGGCTACCGCTATGGGATAAGGGAGCTTTCTTGCGGGATGGAGACTACTCACTGTTATTGCACAAGTATGATGAATGGACATCTTCGCCTATATCGACGGTTTCAGGGAATGGTAATGGATACCTGAATCAGCCTTGGGCGCCTGGAGGCGAAGGGTGGGCAGCGGCATTGCCGATTGGGGGCGCGGCTGCTATGATAAAGGTTAAAACTTACCTGTGCAGTACCAAGTTTTCTCAAAACGATGTTTTGTTATCTCTATTGCAGTGGAAGAATCTGAAGGAGTCTGAATTGATTTCGTTGCTGAAGAAGGTTGTATTCGTTTCCGAGATGGAGGTCGTCAAACTGCTTCGAGAGGTTTTTGATGCACTATTTGGGATTTTGGTTGAGTATGCCAAAAAGACGGAGATGGAGGACCTGGTTTTTATCGCGCTCGTCACGGTTCTTGGTATCGTCTATGATCGGAGATTCCATTTGGAGCCTATTGTGGATGTTTATGCTGGGGAGCATTTTGATTATCCGTTCGCTGCGTCGTGTCTATTACGGTCTTTTACTCGATTATTACAGGATCCGACTAACCCCGAGAGCTCGAGGAGACTTCGATCTACGTTTAAGGTCGGACGACATATTTTCCAGTTTATCGCCAAGGCAAGGGAGCAGCAGATTGTGAAGGAGGCGACTATCGGGCTAAATGGCAGCAACGGCGGGAATCAGACATTCACGAAGGATCTTCAGGTTATATTCAAGCTGCTGGAGAACCTCATGCGGAATAGTGCTGCTATGCTGGTAGGCAGTCAGACCCTTGCTGTGCAGCATTTTCATACCTGGTTGCCGGAGATGGCGGGGCTTGTTAGTCGGGAGCAGATATTATTGGTTGCTATTGACTTTATGGACGCTTGCTCGGATGTGAAGGGGAAGCTGGTTCTCTACAAGTTGGTCTTGATCATCAATTACTCGCGTAGTTCGCTATTCTCTCAGCCGGAGGATCGACGGGCTTTGACGCTTAACACTGTTCGATGGTTAGCCCCACATTGGGGGAAGACTGACGATGTGACTGGACAATGGAGGGAGCAGGTTCGGCTTTGCTGCAGTGTTCTTGCGGCACAGGTTGAAGAGCTTGGGGAGGAGGTATCTGAGTATATCCCTAAAATTGTTGATTCGTATCGGGCGATTCAGGCTACTGGTAGACACGAGAGGGAGACTTTTTCGTTACTATTCCCCCGTACCTATCCTTTCCCCACCAAAAATATCACTGGACGGCCGGTCTTCGATGAGGCGCTGATAGAGCTTGCCGCTATCTTGGCTGCGGTATCAAGCATTCCTACCGGATTACATCTCGATCTTAGCGAGGAGGACTTGGCAAAGTTTTTAATGGACGACCTACAGGTTCATATGAGTATTCTCTCGTGCGACGCTTTCCCGGACTCGTGGCTCAGTGTGCATATCTACCAGCATAAATCGACCATGCGGACGTTGGAGACATTGGCAGGAATTCTAGTGGATTCGTTCCTGCCGGACCCTGATGACGCCGAGAAGTTCAATACGGAGCTTTGGCAAGCTTTCTTCACGACATTGCTAATGCTTGTTGGGTCGGATGCTCTGGCGCTGGAGACATTCCCGGAGCAGAAGAGACGGGCGGTGTGGAAGGTTGCTGGAGATGTCAGAGAGCAAGGAGCGGATTTGCTGAGAAGAACATGGGAGGCCATTGGCTGGGAGACTAGTAGTGAAGATAAAAGGAGGTTTGGGATTGAGAAGATGGGTGGGTATCAAGTACAATATGTGCCCGGGTTGGTGGCGCCTATCGTTGAGCTTTGCTTGAGCGTGCACGAGGGGCTGAGGAGTGTGGCGGTGGAGGTGTTACAAACGATGGTGGTGAGCGAATGGACGTTGAGTCAGGACTTGAGTGTTATTCAAGCCGAAATGATTGATGTATGTGTTTTTTTTTTGATTCTATTGAGTGTATCGGTGCTAATGGATCATCATAGAGTCTGGATCGACTTTTCAAGTCTAAGAAACTTACGGAAAGCATCACCCAGAAGCTCTTTATCGCTGACTTGATCGAACTCTTTGAGCCGCTATCACAGATTCCGAATGATCCCCTTACGGTCAAAGTTAGGGACTTGTTACATACCATTGATCAGTTTCTCGATCTGTTGGTTGCTGTTCACAATACGCCGCTGGGAGAAGCTTATCATATTATGGATACCCTTCGATTAATGGAATTCCTGAAAGATATGCGGAAGGAAGATATGTTTATTCGCTATGTTCATCAGCTTGTCGGTGTTCAACTGGAGTCTCAGAATTACGTTGAGGCGGGCCTGTCATTACAACTTCACGCCGACCTGTATCCATGGGACACGACTGAGAAGGTGTCAGCCTTAATCGATCCGCCATTCCCGGACCAGACGGCATTCGAAAGGAGGGAGGCGTTATTCCTGGAGATGATAAAATTATTTGAGGACGGCAAGAGCTGGGAGAACGCACTGGATACGTATAAGGAACTGGCACACCAGTATGAGAATGTAGTATTTGATTACGCGAAGCTGGGCAAATGCCATCGAGCTATGGCAAAGATTCACGAGGATATTCTCAACGGCGACATGCGCAGTCCCCAGTTCTTCCGGGTGGCGTACCTGGGTATGGGATTCCCAATCGGTCTGCGGGATCGTCAGTTTATTGTTCAGGGTAATCACTGGGAGAAACTCGTGCAATTTTCGGACAGGATTCAGCAGCAACACCCTGCGGCTAAGATGGTCTCTTCTGGCGAGGTCGATAGTGTTGAGGGGCAGTTCATCCACATTACCGCTGTCGGGCCTGAACATGACCTTATGCATCCGGTATTCCAGAGGGCCAAGATTCCGCCAAATACGAGGGAGTTTTTGCTGCAGAAACGACCGAGATCGTTTTCTTGCTCGAGGCCGTTACCCGGGAATGATACGGGGCGACCTTCGTCTTGGTGGAGTGAGAAGACCATCTACAATACGGCTGAGCGATTCCCAACTATTTTGCGGAGATCAGAGATTCTGAGTATTTCTACTGTAACGGTTAGTCCTGTTGAGAATGCGATTGAAGCGGTCACTGCGAAGACCAGGGAGCTGTCGCTGCTCGAGAAGCGATATGCTGATATGAAGAGCGGGGGGGATGGACATAATTTGAATCCGCTAACTACGAGTCTTACTGGAGCGGTGGATTCGTCGGTTAATGGTAGGCTTGGAGGGTATAGAGAATTGATTGATGATGAGGGGGTTGCTATTGAGTTGAGGAATGCTTTGAGGATGGCGATACTGGATTACGTCTTTGTGTTGAAGAAATGCCTTGCTGTTCATGGTCAATTGGTGCCTAATCCGTTGAGGTCGATGCACGAGAATATGATGCGATGTATGTCTTCTCTTTTTGTCGATTGACATTGGGCTAATAATGAAATAGTCTTTGAAAATAATTACACTGTTGAGATAGCTGCGCTCGCTCCAAGTACTCTTCCGCCTCCTGTCCCCGCCAGCCCTGGCCAATGGAGAACACCACTCTGTTCCCCGTCAACTCCCATCCCATTACCGAAGTCATCGACAGACACCACCCGACCGACCCCTCTTGTCGGCAGCGCAGTGACTGGCACAGCTCCCTCAGCAGCCGAAGACACAGTAAGCGTCGTCGGCAGCACCCGCGGCCGCCTAGCAAACATGATTTTTGGCGCCAACACAAACCACGCGAAGGATGGAATCCTGACCAGCATAACCGCAACTGCGACTGCAACCACAACCGCAACCACAAACGGTCATCATAACCAACACCGAAAAGAAGAATCATCATTCCAGCCTCCCCCTGCGCCACCTAAAACCTCCTCCTCACGCTCCCACAGCGGTAGCGTGTCCACCATCAGCAGAACAACAAGTACCTCCCGCAGCCGCTCAAGAAGTAAATCCCTTGGCCGTCGTCGCAATGATTCCGAACCACGTCCTCCCCCACCGCCCGTTCCGCCAATGGACACTTACCACGAAGAGGTGACTAAGAGTCGGGTGAGCACTAGTAGTGGTCGTCCGCCAGGGAGTAGTGGCAGCGGGATTGTGAACTCAATGGAGAGGGGGGTCGGAAGCGTCCGGAAGAGGTTTTCAATGTTGAAGCTTGGTAAGAAGCAGAGTCGGTCTTCGGTTAAAGATGGGGGAAGTGATAGAGGAAGTGATAGGGGACATGGGCATGCCGGGTGGGGGGGTGACCCAAGGAGAAGTGAGGTTTCGAGTGTCGCTGAGGAATAGGGGGCTTTCATTTGATTCATAGTCTTTTTCTTCTTATATCTACGGGGCGAATTGTAGGGGTTGCTTTTACTTTTTTACTTTTTTTTTCTATTGTATCCACTCTATCCTTTTTGTAGTGTATTTTTTTTTATATTTTTCACTTCTTGCCTTTTATCCTTTTCTTCAGCGTATTTATATTTATATTCCCACTGCTACTACTACTACTACTACTAACGCGCTGGCTTGGTTGTCCACACGCCTATCCCTTTTGTCCTTTCTTCCCCATCTTGATTATTATTTCTATTTCGTTTTTCTACTTTGGACTTAAGTTACTTGCTGGACGCAAAACCCATACCCTTTCCTTTTGTGCTCCTTTTCTTTTCTTTTCTCTGGTTTTGTTGGTTCGGTGGGGGGTTCGTTGGACTTAAAAGGGTCGGGTGTATGTGTGTATGTACAGTATGTAGCTATCATAGCAGTTTGTTCTTTTTTTTTTTTCCTCTAGAGAAAAGAAAAAGGCCTGCTATCATAACTTGACTTGCGTACGGTTGTACAATACGGTATTATAGCTACTATCTTTGATGTCTAGTCTAGCACCTGTGATGTCTGTTTATTGCACCTCTTGCTGCGCCATACTCTAAGCATGGTACTGTGTAGGCACCCATACGCGTAATAGCACAGTATTAACACATGCCAAAACCCCAGCTCGCAACCCCACCCTCAAATTCCAGTGGAGCTCCAAACCTCAGAACAAGAGAGCTCAGTCGAAAATTTTCATAATGGGACTGGGGGGATGGGGGAACCGAATACTGAGCATGAGCGGACCACCTCTCCTATGTGCTATGCTACAAATCTTAGAAAGGAGAAGGGATATACGGTACATAGGAGCTTCAAACGGGCACAAGCTAACATATAGCAATTCGCCGTTGCGCACATGTAGTCCCGACCAACTATCATACTGCATCATAGCTCAGACTTTTTATCAAACCCCAAGCACCGTGCTACCATAGTACAAGTACAGCCAGTACGCTAGCTCGAGCGGGGAACCTCCAGGAGAATTGAAAAAGTTGCACTCGGTGTGGGGGGTACGTTAGCCTGGATTACTCCTCTCTTTTGAGGTTGAAATTCGAAGCGTTCTTTATTTATCGCGGCACCACAGTTACCGTAGTGCAAAGATACGGTAATTGACCAGGTTACCCTCCTCATCCGTCCTTCAGGCTGTGCAGTCACTGTTCCCGATAGTACCCGGCACATTAAAACCTGGGGCTTTCCAGGTATGGTACTGGCATGCATGGTGGTACAAGTGCCGTATGCACATTAGCACATATCACCCAATCCACCCTGAGCAGCGCGGGATGAGCCGAAGCTTAACTCCCGTGGCGCTTCGGACTTGCTTGTGGGACGGTGGTTCTTGTGGATGGCTGGTTGAGGTTGTTCGCTGCTGGTATTGTAATGTCATACCTCAGATTAGGGTTTGGGGGGGGGGGGGGGGGGGGGGGGAAAAAGAAACAGGGGG
>Ga0307517_10002821_pt1 | contig 27602 bp, 36 predicted proteins | sample 23_EM_MG_FD_194515 | JGI IMG/M metagenome (GOLD analysis project Ga0307517, IMG submission 194515) | Populus trichocarpa ectomycorrhiza microbial communities from riparian zone in the Pacific Northwest, United States - 23_EM | ecosystem: Host-associated > Plants > Roots > Unclassified | place... | reverse complement strand
GTCGGTCTCGAATGATATAAACTCGAAGCACAGAGAACCAAAACTTGTCATTAGGGAATATGTAGTAAAACTAGTTTGGGTCATCTAAAACGTGGAACCGGCGTAGATAAGAAGGAAAAAAAAAAAATGAAGTCCGATGATCATCCGATCAAATAGTTTCTCAAGTTCTATTCTTCTTCTAGATCACAAGGCAAAGCCAAGGGAAGCCAAGGGGAGCAAGAAGGCCGCGAGCCCGAACTTGATTTGAGAAGCGCCGCTGGAAGAGTTGGTGGCGGTAGACGAGGGTGTGACAGCAGACGAAATGCTAGTGCCGCTGGAAGACTTTGCGCGATTTTGGAATGCCGTGAAGTTCCAATCGCTACCCTGGACAGGATTTACGGCACTGGTTGGTAACGTTGGTATGAATAATAAATACAGGAGCGGGAGAGAACTTACAAGACCATTCCTTGGGAGCAGTGATTGGTCTGCCTGCAATATGCATAGATGGGGTCAGTGTTTGTGATGTTGAGGGTGTAAGTGGGGAATGCTGTGGCATTTGCGTCAGCAGGCTTGCTATAAAAGGGGTGGAACGTTGAGATTATGCAGGATTATGGATTATAGGAGTAAATGAAAACTGACAACCCAGAGTCGAAACCACCATTGGATTTGCAAGGGTCTAAGAAGGTGGATTGAGTGACAGTGTGGTTCTTTTGGTGGCTGTTGGGTGATAGGAAAGTCAGTTGGGTTTTTCAATTTTTTAAAATGGAGAACGTACAATTCGAAAAGGATGCGATCGCGGGGTTTAGCGACGACATAAGGGGGGTCATATGTGAGATTCAGACCACCAACAATGACCTTGTGTTCAACACCTTCTTCAGAGGCGGGTGTAGGTCCAGGAGAGTCGGGGTACGAGCTGTATGTCGTCGTCCAGACACTGGTACCGAGGGAAACGGCCTGAGTTAAAAGGGTAGCTGTGGGTGAAGGGGGGATGGTAAGACCCCCCCCATTGGCGGGTGTCGTATTGTTTGTAAGAGTAGCCTTTGCAGCGGCCTTGAAGTTGGAGAAAGAGTTTGCGGAACCGTCAACACCACAGTTGATGGCAAAGACCATTCCTTGACCACAATGGCTGGCACTCGTTTTAGCTCCCTGAGCACAATAGATCCAAATGGGTTGTGTCTATTGGTGGACGTAAGTGGGAGGAAAATGATGAGTGACTTGAATGTAAACAATAGAAAGATTGCCACACTAACATCGTTGACGTGTATGTTGAAGGTTGGGACGTCGGCACCAGCTGTGGTTGGCTTACTATGTTGAAAAAATGATTAGTCGGACGAATCTCCGAGATGAGGAGACGTACAATCCAGAGTTGATTCCTCCAGTCAAAAAACCACAGGGATTGTCAAACGATGACTGTGTGACCGAGTGGTTCTTGGGGTTGAAGTGGAAAAGGATGTCATCACCAGGGTTTGCGACCTTGAAAAGCGCGCTCAAGTTGGGGATCGAGGGGAGGAATGAAGTTGATACTTACCACATTCTCAGGGGAAAACACGAATTGGCCGGTAGGACCGACTTGGACGTCGATGGTAGCTGCGGATACGAATGCTGGGGCGGCAGCGAGGAGAAAGGCAAGAATTGCGACCATTGTGGGCGGAGGAGGGATGGATGTTGGGAGGAAAAACAAACAGGATAATTGAGGCATTTAAATAAGGTTCAAGTATGGATCAAGATGGGGCTATTGATCGCCGGCGCTGGTTCCACTGGGCAGTGAGCACAGCGGCATGTTTTGGATCCTTACCCCGTCCAACTGAGATGGCGCCGCACTACACAGTCGGATGCTACAAGTGTGCACGCACGTTCAATAATCATACGATATCTTCCTGTCAAAATAAGACAGGTGCCCAGAGAGAAAAACGGTATTGGGAATTGGGAGTTTTGACCGAGATACCCGATTTCTTGCGCCAGGCAGTGCGTTAACCCGAGAGCGATGACAGAGCAATCCGCGATCCAGTGGCCACGGATGGAATTCATCCTGGATGAACCGCAATGATGATCGATGATCTCTTGATCTACCCCTGTGTCCGATCGGTTCATGCAAGCCCGAATCACACCCGAATTTTGAATCCGTTAACAGTCTCGTTCACGCAACTGGGCCATGGGGATGGTGAAACTCCTGCGGTACAGGTCTTTGCTATCTTTACCGTGACTTGTGAAATGGAACTTTCGAGGAATCAGATTCCAAAGCCTCTGAGAACCAGTATGTTAGTCCGAAAAATGATCATCACATAACAAATTAATAGTCACAAAGGAGTTGAACGAAGAGCAACAAGACTGTGGGTCAGTAATCAGGCTTATATTAGTTCGTTGATTAGATCAACCTCGGCGCAATGAGCAGAATTTCCTCAAATTGAATCCATGATATGTCCTGTGGGTTTCCAGGCGTACACTGTCTCTGAGAGGGTATTGGCTGTCTGGCAAGTATTTTTAATCCATCAAGTCACACTGTCAGGCTGTGGGCTGCTGTGGGAGTGGCAACCAAGTGAACAAGTGATTTCGGGTTGGACGGTGTGCTGCCCAGCTATATTGCCGCGATGGCGATGACCAAGACAACGGCGGTTACGGGACAACCCTCTGATGATCCAATGACGGGTTGTGTCATGTAGGGTACGAGATTCCTTTTTGTGTTCGTAGATAGCCGCAGATGGCACTGCCTCCATCTGGGGAGATTGATCTCAATTTCGCCATTGTGAATTCGTCGGAACACAGTGCTGTCAGAAGATAACAACAACAGAGGCCCGAGAGCAAACTACATCGAAAGCACATGCACCATCGTAGCCCAACGATCGGCCTACAACTCAGAGCACCGATATTATGACCGAAAGAACCCTTCAACATTCAGAAGCTGGAGAAGGCAAACTAAAACTGTGCAGTACTTTTGGCGAGAACCCAGTCGCCATGGACATAAACTTATCAGTGTGCTATCATCGACAGTTGGATCGTTGTAAAGCAGCCTTTTGAATCACCCAATCGAGCCATAGAGCAACCCCCCTGAAGTAGAATTTCCCAGACCTTGAGAGAGAAAGATTTGAGTCTGAAGGAGTTGTTTTTCGGCAGTTAAGTAGTCTGGGAGCCAGCGCTGTTACATATGGAGATTCAGACAATTACCCAAAGGCCAGCGCCCAATTGAGACATTTTCGTCGTCGAGGAGACCAATTTTCGTAACCACGTCGGAATAGACATGACGAACATGAGTTGATAGTAGCAGAGCCCGAGTCCGAGTCACCGAACTCGAGACGGGAGTTTTCTAATAAACCTTCGAATTGAAATTTGAGAACCAAAAAAAAAGAAGAAAAAAAGGAAAGAAAGAAAAAAAAAAAGGCTACAAAAGGAAATAAACGCCTGTTGGTTGGCTTTGATCGTTGTCTTCGGTTGAAGTTTCTTTTGGAAGATGATAGCGGAGTTGTCTCCGGCCCTATTGTAAGGTCATCGAATGTACTTAGGATCCAAGGTTTGTTGATGAGTGCGAATCATTTAGTAGTCATCAAACTTGAGTCATCCGGAACTCACCAAGATGAACGGTCCAAACGACTTGAACAAGTACAAGAATATGTCCTGGCACGAGGGATTCAAAGGTTCAACGTTCCCTGCTTGTTTCAACCGTGTATGTGAGAAGGAGTGAAAACCAACTCACTTTCTATTCATTAGATGTCGTCCCTTCTTGAAGCACTTTTGGATGGTGAAGTATCTTGATACAATGATAGCCACGCGTTCAGTTTTGAGTGTATCGGCGGTTTCTTCTGCCATCCTGTCTCAACAATCGAACCAATTAACAAACTCCGCACTGCTCATCCGAGTCGGATGATATTATCCGTGTATCCGTCTTGGTTGTCACCTTCACATATCGTCCTTAGGCTTCCTTACCAGGTTGAATATCATCATAAGCTTCGAGTCGTGGGTTATCGTCCGCTGTTACTAACACTGTTAGACCATGAAGTAGTCGCTTATGTAAGGTGTGTGGCAGACTTCTGTGCTCCGACGGCGGACGTGCATTTTCTCTTGGGTTTCTGTTCGTAAATTTGCTGCCTTTCTCCTGGCCAATGCCTTCTGTTTTCTACTCTGATTACAACATCCGGAACTGCTTCGCAATCTGCCTCTTAGAGTATCTTGTGGCCCGGACCGCCCGGTCTCGACTCTTAAATGGCTGCTCTTTGGCTTTTCATACACCTCTATCTTAATTCACTTAAGCTACTAGGAATCTAGCATTTTCCTGATGCCAGGGTTACCTGTGTATGGCGATGGTCTGAAGCTATAGATTTATCCCTGCCATCTGCTTGTTAACGCTGCATGCTGGTCACTTACACTCCCTTTCTGATCCTCCCCCTTATGTCACAGAATCACGTCGCAGATGCGGGCCCTCGTCTGGAGCAAGGACTCAAGATCGCCTTTGCCTTGGAGTAATTGAGGGCAAAGGAGGCGTCCTATGGACAATGGACAAAGCTCTTCTTGCCGCGCAACGTGCTTCGGACACATGGATCATCACCTCCCTCCTCAGACTTGGAACGGCCAGTCCCAAGTGGAGCCTCAGAATTCCCCTCCCTATAACGCTGAATGCTTAGCACGACCTTTGATGCATGATATTTGATGCACTCCGTGCCAGAATCCGCGGAAAACTGCCATCGGATGGACAGGAACCATATGGGTTGCTCGACTAGGACTGAGATTCGGATGCCCTTACTACGGAGTTCTATTCTGACAGCATTACATGAAACCGAGGTGCAGTCCTCATCCCAAACATGTCGGCCGCTTTCCTCTTCTTATTCGAAGACCTTCAATACATCTTCGCCAGTCGAAAGGAGTAGTACAGTACACTAACACTCCCCCAATCCTGGTCATATTCATACCAATCCAGACAGGCTATGTACCGTTGTGCATCGATCGAGGAGGGTTCGGATTTTCTTTGGTCGGTGTTCGTCCAACCTTGGTCAGCATTTTTGGCTGTACACAACTTCTCCGTCAAAGCGCCTCATTTGAGATTGGGGAAAGGGTTTCAACTCGCGTATATAAGACTGCTGCATTCAGGGCCTCCTTCAGGACGACAACCTTCAGCGCTTGTCCCTGACACCACTTTTCCACACCGGCGCAGAGTAAAGTATTCTTTTTTTCACTAATACTTATATTTGTCCCGAACACTTCATTCTCGCCAAGTTGAAACATAGCATCCATAGACAGCGTCAATGACCCCGGATGGCGAGGACACGATTGCGGCAAGAAAAGCGATACGGTGATCTCAAGGATGCTTGCTATTAGCACTCTTTGGATATTCCGCCAGTGGCTTCTCGATCACTTCATGGACCGCGTGAAGCACTCAAGCAATCAAGCAACAGAAGACCGATTCTGTGGCACTGCGGCGGTCCGTACCGCTGCTCAACAAAACTCTGGAGGCGAAGCGCAAGGCATTGCGTCAGCCACAGACGATACAATTCCCTCCTACCCAAGAATTCAAGACCGATGAGATTCTGTCTCTTCGAGAGGGTGTTTTGTCACCGTCTCGGAAAACCAAGAAGCACACGACCCTTTCCTTAACGTCTACGGAAGGTACACCTGGTTTAGCATGACAATCTCAACCACATCTGCTGAAACCTTAATGCATTCGGTTGCGCATCAGGGTAGAAGGCGGGCCAGTGTATATTACTTGCGGCCGGCCTGGTATCATAGAAACAATATTAGTTGGGCTTTTGGGACGTGCCAGTGGTTTAGTAATACGAATGTCAATATATTACAGCCGACTCTTTATGCCGCAATAATCAAATTCCTCGATCGATCCTGTCAAACAAGGAGAGGTTCCTGGTTCTTCAGGAAGTGTCGACACGTAGTATAAGTCTATGGCCAATTGACTGTTGACAAGTCAGTGAAATCTGTTTCATTTCAAAGACTCCGGAACCGAGTGTTGATGCGAACAGCCTGCCCTCAACAATCCACACAATTTTCCGGAGTCACAACAGTTATCTAATAACCCCCTTGACTTGCCAGGCGACACACGAGTTCTAGCAATCTCTGCTCGTGGTGTGCATTTTGGCACTAAATCTAGCAATATATCTGATATTTTTTACTTAGGTTAACAATATGGCACCTTTCTCAAAACCAGAAACTGTTCTCAAGCAAGCAGAAGGCTTGGTTTCCGTCGGACAGAGCCACGCTGCGCTACAGTCATTAACAGAAATGTTCTCTTCAAAACGATTTAGGTCGACTCCATTGACAGCTCTTGAACCAATCATGCACCGGTTCATCGAGCTTTGCATTGAGATGCGGAAAGGCCGGACGGCCAAGGAAGGCTTAATGCAGTACAAAAACATCGCTCAGAATACGAGCGTGCAGAGTATAGAGGTTGTGATTACTCGGTTTGTGCAACTTGCCGATGCAAAAGTAAAGGAGGCCCAGGAGAAAGCGGCTGTGAAGAGTGCTGTGGACGTTGACGACCTCGAGGCCAGCGAAACGCCCGAAAGCATTTTACTTGGTGCAGTTAGCGGAGATCAGAGCAAGGACAGGACGGATAGGGCCCTTGTTACTCCATGGTTGAAGTTCCTTTGGGAAAGCTACAGAACGTCGCTGGAAACACTCAAGAATAATGCCAGGCTCGAAACAATTTATCAAGTTCGTGGGGATTCTGTTTACAGATTAATATCTCATTATTCCTTGTTTAGCAAATTGCCCAACAAGCATTTAAATTCTGCCTCAAATATCAACGTAAAGTCGAATTCCGCCGTCTATGCGAAACCCTCCGTCTACATCTCTCCAATGTCGCAAAATATGCCCACCAACAACATTCCATTAACCTCTCGGATCCTGACACTCTTCAACACCACCTCGATACCCGTTTCGCTCAGCTCAATACTTCCGTGGAGCTTGAACTATGGCAAGAAGCTTTTCGTTCCGTCGAGGATGTCCACAACCTGCTCACTTTGGCCAAGAAGGCTCCACGGCCAGCGATGATGGCCAACTACTACGAAAAGCTGACGAGGATTTTCTTGATGAGTGGAAACGCATTATACCATGCGGCGGCTTGGACCCGGTATTATGGGATTGTGACGAGTATCGGTGGGAAGAGTGAAGAGGAGATGAGTAGGCTTGCGGGACAGGTGTTAGTAAGCGCCCTTGCAGTACCCGTCGGTTCGCATACAGAGGGAGTGGACGAGTTGAAAGGAAAAAATGTTAGGCTTACTTCCCTGTTGGGACTCTCGCGAATGCCTACTCGTTCGGGTTTGCTGAAAGATGCAGTACGTTTCTATATCATTTATTCTTCAGAAGTACCAATCGCTTCTCTCAGCTCTCCCGCGACGTCCTAAGGTTGTCACCTCCCGTTATCAAGTCTTTGTATAACATACTGGAAGTCACTTTCGACCCGCTTACCCTCTGTCAGACGATCACACCATTGCTCCAATCATTGTCGACTGATGAGGCATATTCACCGTACCTTTCCCTTCTACAACGTGCCCTTTTATCAAGGTTATTGTCCCAACTTTCTCAAGTGTATTCAACGATCCAAATTTCCAACTTGTTGTCCCTCGTCAAACCACTCAGGGAAGCCGGACTAGAATGTTCTTTTGATGACGAACAAGTGGAAGCGTACATCATGGGCTGTGCTAGAAAGGGTGAGCTGAATGTGAGGGTGGACCACAAAGAAGGAAGCATTACTTTCATTGACGATCCCTACGTATTGAATGACGAGCCGCCGGCCCATCCCCCTTCCAGAGAATCGTCGATACAACCTTCCACCGCCGAACTAGTCCGGACAAGACTTAGCACGATCGCTAACTGCTTGCACAAATCACTTCAAGTTATCGATGGGTCGCCTTCTACACCGGCTGCAGAAGACCAGCAGGACAAATTCAAGAATCTGGTTGCCGCTGTTGAATCCGAGCGGAAAGCTCTTCAGCTTCGCCGTTCTCTGGTAGCTCGGAGAAAGGAATTGTTGAGCGAACTGTCAGTTAGAAAGGAGAAGGAGGAGATTTCACGGCGTGCTGAGCTGTCGCGGAAGGAGAAGGAGGAAGAGGCGAAGAAGGCCAGCGAAGAACTGAGAAGACGCAAGCAGGAACAAGCGAGGAAAGAAATCGAAAGTATTAGGAACGATGAAGCCAAGAAATATGCGCAGACTTTGGTGGATAATGGGATTTTAAAACTGAACGATGTTGAGGTATGGGTCTCTTCATTCTTGGCCGCTCTTGGTCACCGACTGTCTATCCTTAGAAAATGGACAACATGGATAAAGAAGGCCTTATTGGTATACAAGTTGCCCAGCTGGAAAAGGAGAAGAAGGAAATAAACGAACGACTGCGGATTGCCTCAAAACGAATCGACCACGTTGAGCGTGCCTTCCGCAAGGAAGAACGTCCTCTGTTGGATCAGGACTACGAAAAGCAACAGAAGACGGACAAGGAAACTTTCGAGGCTATTCAGCTTGCCAGACGAAGTGCCGCTCGTCAAGCTCACCAAGACGATCTTGCGACGAAATTGAGGTTGGAGAGGATTATGGTCGACTTCGTTGCTAGGCGAGAAGTGCTGTATAAGAAAAAGGGAGACGAGTTTGAAAAGAAACAGGAGGTTGCTAAGAGGAAGATTGCAGAGGAGAAGGAGAAGAGAAGAAAGACAATCATGAAACAGAGAGAGGAAGAGAAATTGAAGCGAGAGAAAGAGGAGCAAGCAAGACAAGAGAAGGAAGCCGAAGAGGCAAGAATAGAGGCAGAGCGTCTTGCTGAAGAGGAAAGGCTGCTTTCGGAAGAAGTAGCGAAACAGCAAGAAGCAGAAGAAGCGAAACGCAAGGCAGAGACCGAGGCAGCCGCACGACGAGAACAGCGCGAGAAAGAACGTGCTGAAGCTGCTGAGGTTGCTCGCCTACAAGAAAAGAGGGCAGAAGAAGCGGAGGCGAGGAGACAACAAGCCCGCCGTTTGGAGACGTCCGTGCGGAAGCCGACTGTAGCAGCAGAGGAGCCCCAGGCTTGGCGGAAGCCTTCTACTACGACTCGGGAAGGACCCCCATCACGCTCGGAGAGCCCCGCACCAAGTGCTGCTCCTAGCAAGTATCGACCTGGAGCGTTTGGTGGTGCAGGTGGCGGATGGCGTAGTCGTGAAGCTGCCGCGAATAATGGACCTGCACCAAAGGCGGTAGCGGGAAACGGTGCTACGGGATCCCCCATCCCTCCTCCGCATGTTGTCACGGAGGAGACAAAGAAAGACGATGACGGTTTCCAAACAGTGGCCAGTCGGGGGGTTTGGAAGCCCAGAAGGGGTCGTGCATAATTTTTGAGCGCCTCGTCGTCTACTCGATATGCTTCCTTAGTTTATCCCATTCCTTGATCAGTAATCTATACCATTTGAGCCTGGAAGTATAATTCATATTACAAAAGATTAGTCAAGTCGATCAAAATACTGACTTGCTGACTGAGCAATCTCCACCTTCTCTGTTTCACCCCAGTTTAACATATGACGACTCAAGCTGCGAAACGTGTGTTGGTTGTTGCTGGTAGGTTCTGTCTTCTGACAAAGTACTTTGATATGATCATGCCATTACTAGGTTTGGGAAATGGCTTCGGAACTGGTGCTGCAACTGCGTGAGCTTTGTAAACCGAATCATGAACCCCAGGCTTACACTGATAACAGACGGTTATTTGCCAAGAACGGGTTTAACGTCGCACTGGTTGCCCGAGGCAATGAAATTGTAAACAAACTAGCTGGAGAAATAAACTCCTCTGGTGGCGAAGTACGTATTATTTCTCACATATGTTGTCATACTGAAAGACATGAGTAGGCTACACCATTTCCCATTCCTTCGTACTCGCACGAAGATATCACTTCGACTTGGTCTGCCATCCAGGCTCGCTATCCCAAACAAGAATTTACGATCCGTGCGGCGGTGTATAACGTCGGGGAACCTGTTTTCAAGAATTTCCTTGACATCACTCCGAAGGAAGTTCAGGCTGTGTTACAGACAGGCGTGGCGGCTGCCTTCTCTTTTGCCCGAGCAGCCATCTTGGCGTTTAAAGATAATGATATTGAGCAGCCCACTGGAAAGAGGGGAACATTGATTTTTACAGGTGCTACTGCGAGCTTGAGAGGTGGTCCGCTTACGAGTGCGTTTTCTGCGGGAAAACATGGGGTTCGGGCGTTGAGCCAGAGTTTGGCAAAGGAATTTGGGAAGGAAAATATTCATGTCGCACATGTGAGTGACTCGCGTGTGTTCTGCATACTTGTCCTTCCTGATGTTGGTGCTTGATGTAGTCAATCATTGATGGGAGTAAGATATTCTTTACCTTGGGAGTTGGATTCACGATATCCTAACGATATTTAACAGTGATCCTTAGTAATCGCACTCCAAGTGACGCAGATCATCACCAAAATGACCGTCTCCGTCCAGAGAGTATTGCTTCGGTAAGCCTCCACGACACTAGGTTGTTTTTGCATTCCCTTAACTTGTATGAATTTCAATTAGGCTTACTGGTATCTGGTTCAGCAAGACCGGTCAGCGTGGACTTGGGAACTTGACCGTATGTGGTTTTGAATTTCCTTTGCTGGTACTTAAATCTCACCTAATATGTACTTTTTTCAGTTCGACCAGCCCACGAAAGGTGGTAAAAAAAAATTCGTGTCCGACGTCCAAGCAGAGAAAAAAAAGGTTCGGTTGAATCATGTGTTCTTTTGTATAATAATCATTTTGCTGAAATGAATGGCGATCTTATTCAACTTGGTTAACATCCTTCCCACTAGATATAGGAAGTAATTATCCACATCCGGTATGGTAGACACGGAATCACGTCAGAAGGTTCTTTCAAGGCAAGAATGACGGCATGAGGATGAAGTCCCTGAATTTCAGGATCGGTGATTGCGATTGACGTTTATGAAACCTGACCGCATAGATGCCGCTCGACTTCCATAGATTGTAATAACTTGAGCCTACTATTCATTAACCAGGTCCTATGGCTGGTATATGTGGGTATTATGACAGAAATTGCAATTGATTGGTGCAATGCGTACCAGTCAAGGATGTCGATGGTCTTCTCAACAGAGAATTTACGATCTGATAGGATAATGGCCCCCTCTTTTGGTATCGACTACACGATCTATCTTCAGGCCAAATGCGACCGACAAAGTCCCATATCCTCGGCCAAGACGTAGCAGTATTACCCAGCGTGGATGTAAGCATGGGATGAGTATCCTATTCGGCAATTTCCATTCAGAGATTGATTTCCTTTTATTAGACAGCCAATCACTGATGGGAACAGTCCCTTTGCTACGTGAATGAATTCCCTCAGCGATCTTTCGGTTGTAACTTCGAAGCCTTTGCTTCCTCATACACATGACGACTCGTAACTTACAATCCACCTTCCATGTATGAAATTCTGAGTCAAAAAAAGGTCTTGTCGTGTCGGATAGGTGAGTCTATATTGCCTACCAATTCTTCAGGACTGACCGACTCCGGGTAATGATCAAGTTCGAAAATGTTACCCATCGCGAATCTCTGCGTGATGCTGTGGATAATGGAAACAGGTTTAATAAATACAAAAAGGTCGTTCAAGTTGGCACTTTCCTTTCGATTCCGACGTTGTTGTCTTCGCTCTGCAGTATGGCTTCTCTAGACACTGCAAGTACCCTGTTGGACCTTTTCGAGAATACTGCTCGCTCAGAGGCGGATCTTGATGCTGTCGAGTGCGGCGAAGAGCGCTGGACATATGGTGAACTCGATATTATTTCCAGTGGGCTTGCTTTGGAAATGCACAAGACGTACGGCCGGAAGCCTGTCGTCGTAATCGTGAGCGAGAACCACCCGTATACCCTTGCTATGGTACTGGGGACTTGGAAACTTGGTGGCATTGTCGCTCCTTTGGATCACAACATTCCTCGCGATATTATGGAACGAATGCTCCTCGATATCAAGCCAACATTTGTACTGGTTCCTTCAAATCAGCTTCATGTTCAGAAGGTCATCACAGGTAACATCAAACGTCTGTTCCTCGACTTTTTTTTAAAACATCTTCGTTTTAGACATCTCATGTGTATGCGTTCCTTTCGATGCTAAGAGTAGCACAATCACTGCGCTTATGAAGAGGTATCTCGACCACTCTGCACCCCTCCCTTGCGACGATTTTCCCCCTCCAACTTTAGAGGACATTGCCCTCTACGTCCATACATCGTCGGCGTCTTCCGTAAACAATGTCAAATGTGTCCCGTTGAGTCACAAAAGCATCCTTGCTGGTTCTCGAGCTCGTCTTGCCTGGTGGAGACGTACCTGGCCGCAGCAGAATTTTGATCACTTACGCGTTCTTGGTTGGTCCCCCTGGTCACACATCATTGGCATCTCGCACGACATTGTGGCTGCTACATTTCTCACCCGCGGTACGTATGTCTTTGCCATGATCCCTTCGACATATGGGGAAGCGGGCAAGGCATCTCGATTTCTCGATGTTCCTGGCCAGCTCCTAGAAACTGCCATAGAGAAGAAGCCGACGGCCTTCTCAGGAGTTCCGTGGGTTCTCGAGGAATTTATGCGTACGTTCTCACAAGAAAAAGACCTCGAAACCAAGAACAAAATGAAAGACGCGATTCAACACTTCAAGGTTTTTGGATCTGGTGGGGCGGCAACCAGCACAGAATGTGTAGCGTTTGCGACAGAACTTGGGATTCCTCTTGTTTTTGATATTGGCATGACGGAAATCGGGTGTATGTGATTCGTAGGCTCTTTTGTTTTGGTAGACTGATTTTCGGCAGCACCTATTTTCCATTCGACCATTGATGGTTCGAAGGGTTGGAATGTCCGGGATTGCTTAGTTTCCGATGCAAGTATCAGTATCATCAACGAAGATGGTTCGTCCGCTACCGATGGTGCGCCATGGACTGTTCTCTCGTTGGATTCTCACTCACGATCCGCCTTAGAAGGCGAGCTTGTCATAACTAGTCGCCTCACTTCGAAGGGATATCTTAAATACGATAATTCGTCTTTCACCATTGAAGACGGCGATTTGGTTAGATTCCGCACGGGCGATATATACGGTTTCGTCGATGCCGACCGACTCATCTGGAAGGGTCGTAAAGAAGACTACATACAGGTACGGTGCATTTCTGAGATCCAAAACATTTTACCAATTTGCCCTCAGATGAGTTCCGGCGAATCTCTTGATCCTCGGGTTATCGAAGCTATCTTAAATCAATGTCCCTTGGTTGCCAGGAGCTGCGTCGTCGGCAATAATTTCCTTAGGACGTCATCCCAAGTTGTCTGCGCTATCATTGAGCCCATTCGCGATGAAAACTCTTCTCTTTCCGACTGCCGTTTGGCTGAAATCATCCGGACCATTGCGGTTGCGAACAGGGGTCTTGCCCCACCTCTCCGTATTTCCTGGTCAAGAGTGCTCATCCTGAAAGTAGGTCATCAGATCCCTTTGACGAGGAAGGGGGCTGTTTTCAGGAAGAAATTGGAGGGAGTCTTCGGAGAGCAACTGAGCAATTTGTTAAATCAATCGGATGGCGTATCGGTCAAGACAACGACACCAGCCCCGGGCCCAGCCTCGACGGTCGGTAAACACGCCTCTGGTCTGAAAAAGGATCAAATTGCCTCTATTATTGCAAATATTGTCGTCGATGCATTGGGAATAACCGCTGAAACTCTGGAAAATAACCGTGATGCAACTTTTGCAGAGGTATGTCGGGTTCGAAGATTATCCTTTTTTTGCTGACACACCCATTAGCTTGGAATGGATTCGTCCATGTCTACGAAAATCGTCAACAGGCTGAACCGAGAACTGGGGATGCACCTTCCACTGAATACTTGCCACACCTACATCGATCTCGCTTCCCTTACGAACGCCATCGTCTCCGAGCCTGGGATCGAGGGCCCCGCATCGTTGGAAACTCGTGCTTCTCGAAAGCCTTCTCTAGTGCACGAAGAAGTCGTCATCGTTGGCCAGTCAATTCGTTTACCGGGTGATATCCAAACCCCTCGTTCGTTCTGGGAGGCTCTTATCGAACAACGAGATGACATCATGACACCAGTACCCCCTTCTCGATGGGACCACACCAGTTTCTATCGTGCCCCTGATTCGAGCGACCCACCTTCACCTTGCGATATCTCGCTTGACAAGGCAGGCTGGATCGACTTGGCTTCGTTTGACCACTCTTTCTTTGGTCTCGGATTATCCGAGGCTTTCTTTGTGGCCCCTACTATTCGTCTCGCGCTAGAAATGGCGTTTGAAGCCCTGGAGAATGCCAATATTCCATTGTCGAAGATTAAGGGATCTGATATGGGAGTGTTCGTCGCGAACGCCATGGATGACGGGTATATTCAGTTATTGTTTGCTGATAAAGGCTGGGGTGGTATGTTGCAACATTTTCTTTTAATACTGGCCAACTAATTTTTGTTCGAAGCCTATTCCCGTTATTGGGCAACAGGTACCGCCTCCAGTACGGCCTGTGGACGTCTAAGTTAGTGAGTGATCTTTCCAGATGCCATCTTCTTCATCCCATGACCCCTTTTCAGTCTTCTTGATATTCATGGCCCATCAATCTCCGTTGATACTGCCTGCAGCTCTGGTTTGATCGCACTTCATGAAGGTGAGCTGTCCTTGTTTTGATATACACAACCTTTGCTTATCTTACTCCAGCTGTAAAGTGTCTACAATCTGGCGAGGGAGAATCAGCAATTGTTTGTGGAGCCAATGTACATCCCTGGTAATATTTCCTGAGACATTTAAGTTCGAGTTTTGAATTCGTTGCAGGCCCGGCACCCTCGGCTTCTTGACTGCTCAAAAAATGACTTCACCTAAAGGACGGTGTGCTACTTTTACTAATGAAGCTGACGGGTTCGTTTTCCGCATTCCTGGATTTCTCAATCAAATTTCATCAACTTTTTTCCCCTCAGATATGTGCCATCTGAAGGTGCCGCAGGCCTCGTTTTGAAAACTAAGCGCGCCGCTCTTCGCGATGGTGATAGAATAATTGGTGTAGTACGATCAACCATCACTAAACACGATGGGAGGTCGCAGGGTTTGGTAGCTCCGAACGTCAAGGCACAAATCGGAATGCAAATCGAACTTATCCAAAAAGCCGGACTTTCGCCCTCAGATATCGAGTAAGTCTCCGTGGCCTATCTAACAGAAGTACGACTTACGATAAAACAATTTCAAGTTTCCTGGAAGCACATGGTACTGGTGAGATTGTCTAGCAATCTTGTGTCATGTTGAGTAGCCTAATTGAGAATCTACAGGAACCTCTTTGGGCGACCTCATCGAAATTCAAGGGATCAACGAGGTCTTCAAGTCTTCGCACACCCCGGATGCTCCTTTAGTCGTTGGTGCTTCCAAGACCTGCGTTGGTCATACAGAACTCATTGCTGGTCTAATCGGTGTTCTGAAAACGATCGGATCCCTCAACAACGGCAAAGTCCCTGGGTTGGTCCAGCTGACCGAAAATAACATGAACCCATCTCTCGACTGTAGCGTGGTGCCGTTGCTTCTCCCACATGAAAACGTTACTTTGAAACAAAGCCCTAATCGGCCACTTCGTGCTTTGGTCTTGTACGTTTTATTTATTTTATTATTTTATTTGGAGGAATTAAATTATCCAGGTCAAATGGCTTTGCAGGCTCCATTGCTGGTGCAATTCTCGAAGCACCACCCAACGACACGAGAGACGAGGCCACCACGCTCCTCATTCCCGAGAACACCCCCTTGATGTTCGTTGTCAGTGCAAAGAGTCCCGACGCACTTGTAGACTACCTGAACAAATATCTTGACTTTTGTCTCGACGCATCGCCCTCTCTTTTCCCTTCCATCTGTTACACGAGCTGCGTTGGTCGTGAACACTATCGCTACAGGTTTGCTTGCGTGGCCCACAATATCCAAGAACTCATTGCTCGTATCGAGGAACGAATTCAGAATCCTCCCCCTGCATCAGGTCCCACTGGCCGCCGCATCTTGTTCGGCTTCCCTGGTCAGGGTTGCCAATACCAAGGGATGGGTCGATACCTTGCAAACCAGTACTCTGGCTTCCGCAAAATAATTACTGATGCCGCCACCAAGGTATCCAATCTTACCGGTTATCCGGTTTTGCCCTACCTCGTTGAAGACTCAGCCCTTCCTGGATCGATATCGATCGACAACAGCGAGGTTGCACAGGTTTGCATCTACACGTTCCAGTACGCAATGGCCACCTGGTTGGAAACATTGGGAATTCAGGCTCATTCCGTGATGGGACACAGTTTAGGCGAGATCACCGCTGCTGGTAAGGCTCATCAGCATTTCTGCGCGTTGAGAAATTCACTGACAATTAATTTCTAGTTATATCTGAGGCTTTCAGCTTCGAGATAGGCCTTCAATTCGTCTTTACACGAGCTAGAGTTCTCCGCTCAGATCCGGCTTTTCCAGGTGGGATGGCCGCAATTGCTGCAACAGAGGATGTAGTGGCAAAATATATTGCAGAAATGGGCCTGCAACACGAAATATCTATCGCCGTCTACAACGCCGTCGACAATAATGTGGTTTCCGGCGACCTAAAGGCTGTCGAGAAGCTCATGGCTGCTGTTAAACGCGATGGAATGCGTGCCACAAAGTTGGTTGTAGCGCAAGGTGAGCAACTAATTTCCGTGTTATGATAGCCATTGACATCTCTTAGGGTTCCATAGTCATTCTATTGCCCCAGGTCTTCCGGCCCTTAGGCAATGGTTAGAGGAACACAAATCGATGATGAAAGACCTCGAGAAAACATTTTTCTCGACTGTTCTTGCCAAGGAGATTCCTAAGCATCAACGAATCGATACTCAGTACTGGGCACGTATATTGGTCATATACCATATCAAGTTGCTAAAATTTCCTCAGGTTGACCACGCGCAGAATGCTGTACGCTTTCTTCAGACGGCCCAACTGGCAAACAAGTCCACCAACATCGATGTTATTGTCGACATAGGACCTCAACCTACAGTTTGGTCTAACATGCAAACTGCAGAATTTAGCGGTAAAACGCGCCTTGCTTTCACAGGCAAACGTGGCAAGGACCAAATCGTTGCCATGCTCACAGCACTTTCGGGCTTGTTTGAAAAGGGTTTCAATATTGATTTCGACGCATTGCACAGCCAGATGCCTTACAGGATGAAGATGACCGATATACCTACTTATCCATTCCAACGTGTGCATAATTACCCTGCCTTCATTGCCAACCGTCATCATCTCCTTGGCTTTGGGACTGCCGCTATCCAAGCACCCAAGACCTCCACTAGTACTCCGCAGTTAGTAATCGACCAAGTTCTGTATGACTTCTTGGACCTCCATCGCATTGAAGGTCGGCGAGTTCTTCCTGGCGCCGCCATGGTTGATTTGTTTGCCCGAGCCGCTGACAAAAAGTCACTGAAGAGTTTTCGTTTTCATGTTCCTTTGGTGCTCGACACCCCCGAAATCGAAGTCCGTGCCGAAATCGATGAGAAAGGTGTTTGTCAGTTACTTCTGCAGAACGACTCCAAGGCGAGGATCTGCTCTGGTGACGTTGGCGAGAAATCTTCTACGTCCACCCCTAGGCAACAGAACCCTTATTGTACTCCAATTCAAGTCATGTCGAAAGCGGAAATCTATGAATGCTTCAAAAACGTTCAATTTGGCGACCTTTTCCGCACGGTGCAGGAGGTCAAATTCTGGGAAACCCATGCTGACGGTGATGTCAAGATCGATCAAACGACCAACCTTTCTCACGACCGCATAAGAAAGATAGATGCCTGCCTACATATGTTCGGTGCTCTGTCCTCGCAGTTGGCGCCGCCCATGGACGATGATAAAGGCTCCTATGTCCCGACCTCTCTAGAAGACTTCAAACTTCATACCGATGACATTCCTTACAACTTCACTTGCCGTTATTATCTCCCCTTGGAAATTGGTCGAGGTGCCCGGACACTCAGTGCTTCATTCGAAGTATTTGCGGAAACAGGAGAGCTCCTCCTTTCTTGCAAAAAATATTCCGTTGCTTGGGTTCCACGCGGAGTTGTTCACAAAGAACAAGAAGTGGTTCCTCTGATCGAGACAAAATCTTGGTATCGCACTGCGTGGGTTCCTCAGCCGCTTTCTGGTTCGGAAGTTGCCATCCCCACGTTCGAGGACATTTTATATCTTGGAAACAGTATCAATTCTCGAATCATCCCGGCTCTCTCATCCTCTGCAAAGAATATGGTCGCGCTGTGCCTCTCCGATGTTTCCGATCAGACCAAAATTCCCTCCGTCCTTTCAAATATGCAAGGTCGAAATGTGCTTCTTGTTGTTGATCTTTCTGAGGCGAATCATTCCCCCGATTCGGACGAATTCATGTCCACTTCTGTTCATATTCTTTCGTTCCTGAAAACCCTGCTGGAGAATAAGTTTCGTGCTTCCTGCTTCCTGGCCATAACGTCTTGGTCTGCTCCAGTCGATTTATGTAAGGAACCATTGGTTCTATTTTCTGAATCCAAGGCATCAGCCAGGTCACTTGTAGGTTCCGTTGTCCACGGTATGCTGCGAGTGTTCCGCCGAGAGACCGAGTGTCATACAGCTGCGTGGTGCGTCGACCTCCCAGATCTGGACACCCTTGGTCAAGACCGAATTAGCAAAATCATTCTCAACGAGATTCACGCTCGTCAGAAAGGTTTATTTTCCGATTCATTTGTGAGCTACCGAGAAGATGCCTCAAAGGAGAAGATTTGTCGTCTTGTCCCGATCCTACATCCCATCGATTTGGTCTCGACCAACCCACCTTGTGGAACTACGGTTATTTTTGGATTGAGCTCTTTTGCCATCAAGCTGGCGATTGCTCTCGTTGAAGCTGGAGTTCGTCAAATTGCTTTCTTGGGTCGAAGAGCGGAGGGCAACTCAGAAGTGTGTGTTCTTTGTCTGGCTTTTCTTAAATATAACGCGTTATCAAGGTCCAGAATGAATTCGATAGCCTCTCTATGGGCATCGCGAGTTGCTCATATCGCGAAGTCGACGTTCGCGACATACAATCTCTGAAGCTTACGTTGGCCAATATCAACGAAACCCAAGGCGATATAAAGAACATAATTTACACTACGTCTCTTGCCAGTGATGATTTGATGGAGTCTGTCGATATTACAACATACAAACGAGTACTTCGTCCAATGGTCCTGGGGTCCTGGAATCTTCATCTGGTTAGCCAGGAACTCTCCTTTGCTCTCGAGTCTTTCGTTCTATTGAGTTGCGTCAGGTAAGCAGCCAACCGGTTCCCATCATGCCTTTTTACTGAGTGCGGGTAGTATGATCTCGGGAAAACCAGGCCAGGTAGCAAATATTTCTGCCAATGCTTTCATGGACTCCCTCGCGACCTTTCGACACAACTGTGGACTGCCTGGTATCTCGTTGCAACTTAGCGCACACGACCTATCAAAGGATGACACAGTGGAATGGACCGCAATGATTCTGAAGGCAATGTCAGTTCCTATCGCTTGCCAGATCGTTGCCGAGCCAGAGTCAATTTCAACGGCCCCTTCCCTGGCTCAAGATCCAGTCTTTGCTCACATCCACTCAACCGTGCCATTATCGACCAAGTTGAAGTCTAAACTTTCTCTAGATGAAGCTAATGAGCGCATCGTCAACATGCTTCGAGTTGCGATGGAACTCCAAGCTACTGAGAGGCTGGGTACGTGCCACCATTTTGAAATGACCTCTGGTTGACGAGGAAATTAGATACCAACGACCCTCTAACATCCTGCGGTGCGGATTCTATCACGTTTGCTCAATTTAAAGGCCAAGTCTTGAAAGAGCTGGATGTTGATGTCCCCGTTATGTATCTCTCCGATGACTACACCATTAACGATATGATCATCAACATTGTTGAAACCTACGCAGCTGCTTAGAAGTATAGTACAAACAATTCCCCAGTACTTTATTCCAAAAAAATCCTGATACACCGTGAAATCGGCTCATTTACATTTCTCACACAGTCCATAAAACCTTGACAAACGGATTTGAGTTACCTTTATATATAAATCGGCAGTGTGGGGTTGAGAACAGTCCATTCAGGACCAGTGACAAAGTCTTTATCTTCGATGAGGAAGTCCTGTGTTTACATGTCAGATGAGCAACACTTTTTCGGCACGACGGTACAACGCAACACTCACGAGAGGGGCTTCGACCAACGCTCCTCTGACTTGTTCCAACAGCTCCTTAATTCGTTCAATAGGGATGTCAGGACAAACATGTCCAGATTTGATCTTTGGCTTATAATTCTGCGATATAGTTTACGAGTAAGCGTGTGGTTACGAATGAAAAAAAGTAGGACTGACATCATAAGCAGACCAGCTCCTGACGAGGTTCGTTGGCAAAGGACGGAAGACCTCGGTGAATATTTCACGGTTCTTCCTCGCAGTGCTATTCCACAGTTCGTCTGTGTCAGGGGAGAGAGGATCGGCAACGAGGTTGTCATTGTGAGTCCCGAGTTCGTCTTTATTTAAGATGGGAGCCGGGCGCATGGCTGGGGTGACTTCTGGGTTTCGACTATCGCAAGGCTGAGGTGGGATCAGACCAAGGTGCTCTAAAGGTATTTTGATCAGTGGAAGCAGACAAAGAACGGCGTTAATGACCTTTGTAAAGTTGTCGACGGAGTGTGGTTGCAAAGCGAGAGGCACTATATGGATTTCCGTTCATGCATGTATCGACGAGATCATTATCCTCGACCACGACAGCGATCTCGGAGTCGCCGTCACCCTAGAGTCGAGTTATAAACGCGTATTTGTCAACTCAAGAGAAGAAAGTACCTTCTGACTACGGTCATTGATGTTGGCTGAACCCATCTGGAAAATGCGCCAGTGAGAACAAGTCAAGGCATTGTGCGGTCCACACGTACAATAACGCGACGGTCATCGACGATCATGAGCTTAGAATGGATGTACAACACTTCAGAAACGTATCTAAAAGAGGTCGGATATCAGCACCGTGACCCCATTGAGCGTGAGGGTGCACTCACGCATACAATTCCTCGTCTTTTGTACCCAACCAACTTTCATCTCTCAAATTTGTGCGGTCTTGCAAAGCGTGCTGAGCGACCGTATCAGAAACGGGGTCGTCACTCCTAAGAGTTTGAGCTCCATTCTGGAATCGTTCAATGATGGCTTTGGCAGCGTTGTCGTCCGGAGGAATGGCCACCTTTTGTGTGTCTTGGGGTTTGTCGGACGGGAAGAGGGACTCTTCCTGTGGAAAGGCGATGATGACTTCTTTTTGAGTCGTGAGTGAGTCGCCTGATACCCATTGACGGCTAAGCGCCACTTGAGCTTCCGGGAATTTGACACCAGAATTCTCCTCCATTTTGGAGATGAAGGCTTGTCGACATCATCAGATAATTTCTAGATTGATAGTAAGGAAGTTCTCACAGTTGGGCGCATTAATACGGTCATAGCGACGGAGATGGTAGAAGCGAATGTAATCGGTCCTAGAGCACCCAAAAGTCCGTAATCTGCAACGTTAGGTAAACAACAAGGACGTACGGCTCATAACCAGCCGTCCTTATCTCTTCATATATGCTGTGTCCACCGCGGTTGATAGTGCGATACTGAGCAGCCATGATAGTCTTGAGCCCGCCTTCGGTTTTGATATCTCCGGCAAATCCTGGGACTTCTGGAATGACCACGACGACCTGGCCAACACATGAATTGTAATAAATACCACTTCGAGAATGAAATACCTTGAATTTCTTTTGATCTTTAGCAGCGCGCAAGATACGTTCTACGAGGGCGGCAGCGATCTGGTTTGTGACAGACCCGGTCTTCTGGGTGGTGGAGATACTGCAGCAACATCAACAAAATCGAAACAAGTAGAAGGCTCCTGATCTTACAAGAACTGGTTTTCTAATTAAAGCCATGGCGAATAAGTCAAGATCTAAAAAATAGTATCGTTGGAACATACCGATGTAGATGTAATGGTTCGCTTCCCTGATCAGTTGGATATCTAAATAAACCCAAGTGAACCTTCGAACATCATTCAAAATAAGGAAAAAGCACACACAAGCATCCTGGATACTATGCTCCGTTAAAACCCCATGACTCCAATCCGAAACACTTCGGATGACCTGTGCACGGCACGACCTTAATTTAACGCCAGGTCTATTGCCATCTCCACTCTGGCCATCTCCACTGTATTCAGGCCTCTGGTCAGGTTGATCCGAGACAAGCCCATGCCACTTCTGCTTATACTGGCGCCCCATTGCTTTCCACTGGTCGAGGTGGGGATGACCTTTTACATGTGTGAGATTTCTATGAACTATGCGACTGTAGTGGATACTCACGGGCAATAGGTTCATTGGGAGCGTATTCCGGTTCGTGTGGGAAAGCGAGCCATGATACAGTACTAGCCACAAAAATGTTATTCCTTATAGGTACGTAGTGATTGAGAAGAAACCAACTCTTTAACTTTATACTAGAATGGGCCGTGTCATCATCATGAAACGAATACTGTTAAAAACTTACCTTTCGTTTTTTAATCTCGTTCCAACGCTCGACGAAGTGCTGAGAGACATCCAAGACTACAGGGCCCTCAAGGGTCATATGAACCTATCCGATATTAGGAAAAAGTCAAAAACAGAATCATTGCGCCCACATCGTGCCAAGGCATCCTGGAAACATCTTGAATAGACAAAGCATTGCTGGCGTAATCTCCTACTTCCTTGAAGTCCATAACCCGAGCGTTGTTGTAGTCCTGACCAGGGAACAGACTCTTGGAGAAGTCAGTTGGGTGTACATCGGCAAGAGGATGATTATGCGTGTCCCAACGACCAAAGCACAAATCGAGGCCACCAATAGCAGCCCATTCGTTGTCAACAACCACAACTTTCTCATGGTGGGACCAGAATTGAACGCTATCTGGTCAAGTGTTATTAGGTCTTTCAACTGGGTTGAAGTCTATGAGAGTACCCTTTGCCCCAATGTGATCTGGATGTCGTATACACTCGATGTTTGGATGGAGGTTGTCGAACACAAATTTCGTGTGTTTCGATCCAGTTGACATGGTTTGGGTGACCTATTCACCTAATAAATAGGGGTGTGATGGGTCTACCAAAAAAAACTCACCTCCTTGTAAACAACAATATGGATTTTCACACCCTGTTCCGCTTTCTTTTTCAAGAGATGGTCAATACGCCATTCTGGGAAATAGGCAGGTGGTCGACGAAGATATAACTCAGGGGTAAGCCACCAATCCTGTTGCAGAAGGTGATATGTGACAACGAATCGAAGTGTAATCACACATACCAAAATGAAGATGGCCTCTTTTGCTCTGTCGATCATCTCAGAGACGGCCCACATATAATCGTGACCATCGACATGCCTGTCAAGCGATCGGTTTGCAGGGACACGTTGAGATTTTTTTTGAAATAATTTACCACTTGATGGTGTTTCCAGATCGTTCACTGGCAAAACTTGTAAACCTATGTCCTGCGCGAATCTCGGCCCTCATTTGGTCCTGGACCTTTTCCTCTGGATCATCGTGCCGACCTTGGAGATTGAACGATAAGACGTTTTGATCAAAGATCAAATAATACTGTTGTCATACGATTAGGGTTGATAATTCCTGTGCACAAATGAATATGTTCTTGGACGACTAGATGCATAAATTGCATACCAATTACTTCTTCACGGGCATGACCATAGACCTTCTCGGCGAAAGCAAATGGATTCGTCAAAGCCTGACTGGCATTGCTATTCTGCCCGATACGTTCCTTTACACTCCCTTCAATCTTTGAGAAGAAGGACATCGTTGACAGTGGTGGACCCTGGTCCTTGTACGCAAAGTAAGACACGCTCGATGCCGAGGTACATCGGACTCGGGATTGATATTGTGTCACGTGTTCACCTAACTCAAATTTGCTTTTTTACGGTACTTTATGTAATTAAGGTTTTTTGTGTTTCACCCAGTTATGGCGGAACCCAATTTCCCAATTATGTACACTGCTTTAATGATGAGTCCATTTAGGATGTTGTCTATGGGTGAGTTTGCGGTACAAGGCAATAGTACGATGTTGGATCGTTCACAATCACAAATTCACAATTGGTCGCCTGTCGGTTGTGTATCCAAGTACAGTCAGGAAAACCACTCTTCTAACTCAGGCCCGATTACTGACAGAAAACCCTTATTGAACACCTTCAGCTCGAGCACGTTCATGAAGAGATCACTGACAACCATCGTCTCCAAAAATTCAGTTCCCTAATGCGATTCGATCTCTGCAAAAAAGGGACATCCCATGATGAGGCGTTTAAGCGATGGGGATGCCGCCACGAAACTGACAATGCCAGGAATGAGAGAATCGCAACACACAACGGGATCCAAATAACAATAGAGATTTGTAGAGACGGTGAGCTGTGAGCTTATTAATGGGCGAGGGAAAGTGGGCCTGGCAGGTCAGATTCTAACAATCTGCAAGTGAGACATCGCGAGTTGTAGTGAATAGTGCAATGAAATACCACTGTCCGAGTTGCAGACGGCGACAAGCCGAGGCGATATGAACTTCGGCATGAATATTGCAATCAGTCGGAGTTAAATTGATTTCGAGAAGCTCAACTCAAACGAAGAAGCAAAAAATCAGCAATTCTTGTGTCAGGTACTCATCCTTGCAACACTTTACACCGCTGAAATTCTCGAGATCTTTTCCTTCCCAACTTCCCAACACCCCGACCAGGCCACAGAAGTCAACTTACTTTGTATGTTGATGACGGCAAACTTTTCGTGTCCTCCAGTTCATACTCCAAGACGCAGACCTGGCTCAAGACTCAAGAGTGTTGGTCTCTCCCCTGACAATACCAAAAGAGAAATCATGCACTACTCTAGACGAAGGGGTGATAATGCCTCTTACCACCATCACCCTTCATGACAACGATAGAACCATCACCCCAACTGCCACCCAGGAAACACGGAATCGAATACCACGCTAAAGTTCTTTCTGCAAAGGGGAAAATACGGTGCTGGCTGGCCAACACAATCCGAGGCCAGTCACTTCACCCATACATATCATGTATCCTCCCAAAAATCCTCTACCCTTGCCCAGCATGGATGGGGACAGGCAACCAATATCAAATCCGCCCATTCGAAGTGGTTCAACTTAGAGCTCATATGTGCTGCCTTCAAAGCACCCCGATTCATGCACTCGAAATTGAAGCATCGATTCCCCCATCGATCTCCAAGCTCATCAAGAAATGCGCCATTCGCTTCAACAAATTCACGTCTTCAATGCCGAACATCCCAGAGAATGAGCCCCGCTCTCAATCAAGATCCACTCGAAGTTCAAGGAACCGTATCTGAGGATGATAGAGCCGACCGGAAATTGTTCCCAACCTCGGACTGTCGATGAAATTATAGTTGGACAATTTTCGGAGGTTTGAAAGACGTCTACAAGCGGGACAGAGGAACTCCCATTCTCTCTTCGACATCCTTTCAGTGAACTCCTGGATCTGTTCTTCTGGCTTCCCTTCTATATTATATCCTTCCCCCCTTTATCCTTTTCCCTCGGGCAATTTCTTTCGCCTCATAAAGATTAGCCCCCCGCAGAACGATAGTCGTCTGCAAATTGCATTCTCCCGTCACACAAAGTTCGATACCTCACAATGTTTTCTGTCAGCAGTGTTTTTATAAAGTGTCTTCGAAAAGTTTGGGGTCAAGGTGACGTTTTGATCCAGCTCTTCAGTTGTTATTTCCTCATTCCGCTTTCCGTCATACTACTTGGCTTTCTCATTTCTTTTTTCGCCCTCCCCTCTCTCTTTTCCTTTCTGTCTTCGAAATTGTCAGTATCAAGACAATTTCCCCTTCCGCGATTCACGTCCCGTCCCTCTATTCTCCCACCCGGGCCCTGTGGTGAATATCGTCTCTGGCAATTACTGTTATTCCTTTCATAGCGACATGTCCGAGTTCAGTTCAGATCGCCACCGTGGCCATAATCCAAGCTTCCTTTCAACGAAGAGAGAACCCTGGATCTTTTTTCGCTTTTTTGTCTATGTGCAGGCCAGGCTCGCTCATTGGGCAGGCTTTTTGCGGACACAACCAGTGACCGCGTTCGTCGATCGGATGAATGTTCCTACTTTATTTTTCCTCATTAGTTATCTCATCCCTTTCGTCCAGTCTCACCGTCTTGGGAACAAAGAGCCATTCCTTTGAACTTGCATGACGTTTCCACCTCTAGATCTGTTCATTCAATATTTTTGCCCGAAGAAGGCTGAAGAATGGCCGGATTTGTGTTACCTATTCATGGACCTTATGTCTTCTTTTGCTCTCACGAGAGCATATTGTCATCCGTGGAGGCCATGCAGCTTTGTGTCTGGAGTGCCTAGTGACGGTCGTTTTCGGATCGTTTCTCCTTGAAACAATGGAAAAATGTTGGCAAGCTGGATTCATGCGATGCAAGATGGACGCATGAGGTATACCGCGCCATCACATCAACCTGCTCGTCGTTTCTCCCGGAGTCGAGAGCCCTTGTAAAGCTTCAACTGCAGTCGCACAGAACCCTTTGAGTTATTGGGACTTTTTATAAATAGGTTCTATAAAAATGCGCTGCAGGAAGCAATGGTGACGGGTTGGGTGAAACGTGAAACGGAGGTTCGTCATTAATAGACTGCCCGCTTTTATGATGCTGATAAATTCTCCCCTGCCTTCGTTGTCCATTTCCTATAACGCCTCCATTATTTTGTGATGGCAGCAGTACAGATTGTGGACGACTCGGATCCAGCTGTGAGTTATTCCTCTGGCTGGCAGAAAGCAGGGGGTGGCAATGAATACAACACAACCACTTCATGGTCAGGCCAACCACGTACGACCGCGACCCTAGCCTTCGAAGGTGCCTAGTTTACTTCTCCTCTCTGCAACACGTTCTCCAACTCTTACTTTTCTAGGTATCCAGATATCCGTTATGGGTTCGGTCGGGCCTAGCGTTTCTGGGTCAGTCTCTCCTCAATCAAATTATAGCATCGACGGGGGGACGCCAACTACATACACTCCTAACCAAGATCAGGGTGTTCATTACAACACCAAGTTCTATCAATCTCCGGTCCTGCCAGATGGGCGGCATACGCTAGTCATAACAAATCTCCTCAATTCCGATTCCCTTTACCTCGATTTCTTCCTCGTTTATAAATCTACTACCGATCCATCGTCGTTGATCTCTCCAAAGGTGTCGATGATTACCATAACGCGGCCCACTACGGTACTATTTACACCCACTCCTAGTATCACTTCAGACAAGGCGTTGCCTACTAGTACTGACAAGCCCAGTACTTCGGGCTCGAATTCTACTGCTGCCATTGCTGGCTCCTTCTTCGGTGCAGCCGTTTTTATCGTCTTGGCTTTTGCAGCCATCATCTATCTTCGGGGTCGGAATAGAAGAAAGAGAGAAGACACAGATGATCTGGGTTATCCAAAAGGTGGATTTTTTCTTTGTAAAATTTTATGGTGATCAAAGTTGAACTTTTTTTTTTTTTCAGTATTAGAAGACGGAGAACCGAAGTCACCATTTGATCACACTGCTCAAACTACCTTTGCGCCGGCCTCTGTGGACGTCGCGCAACCTTACGGCACAGGTTGGGGAGCCCAGCAAGCTCACAACGGAACCTACAACGTTGATACTGCTCAACAACATTATGGGATGGCTCA
>Ga0307517_10002820_pt1 | contig 27610 bp, 33 predicted proteins | sample 23_EM_MG_FD_194515 | JGI IMG/M metagenome (GOLD analysis project Ga0307517, IMG submission 194515) | Populus trichocarpa ectomycorrhiza microbial communities from riparian zone in the Pacific Northwest, United States - 23_EM | ecosystem: Host-associated > Plants > Roots > Unclassified | place... | reverse complement strand
ACCAGGTGCAGGCTGCTTCGACGTCCCCCTGCTCCCGCAGCAGGTTGGCGAGGTTGTGCATCGAGGCGCTGTGCCCGGCGTCGGCGGCGTGGGTGTACCAGGTGCAGGCTGCTTCGACGTCCCCCTCATCCTCCAGCAGGACGCCTAGCTGGTGCATTGCGTAGGACTGTCCGGCGTCGGCGGCACGCTGGAACCAGGTGCGGGCTGGCTCCTCCTCCCCCTCCTCCCGGAGCAGGATGCCAAGTCCGTACATCGAGTCGGAGTCGCCGGCATCGGCAGCGATTCGCCAGCTGGCGCGTGCTTGGTCGAGTCTGTCTGCGACGAATGCCGTGTTTCCGATGCTGCTGCAGGCCTGAGGGGTGGCCAGGGCCGTCAGGCGGGCCCAGATACGCGCGGGAATGTTCTCCGGTGTGCCCGGTGCCGGCGCGGCGGTGTGGTGGACGAGGATGTCTGAAACCTCATAGCCGACGGTCTGGCCGATGGTGTCGGCAAACGGCTGCAGGGGGGCGATGCCTCCGCTGTGGTGGACAGGGCGGCCGGCCCAAGCCAGAGCATTGCAGAACCAGGCGTCGTCTGCGGCGGCACGCTGGGAGCCTGTCAGGTACTCCTGGGCGAGGGCTTCCAGCATGGGCGCGGGGAGGATTTCAGGGTGACCGCAGCGCCGGGCAGCGATGGCGGCGGTGATCACAGCGTGGCCAAACGGGTCGTCGGCCTGTTCCCAACGATGAATCAGCTCGGGGGCGGCGGAGAGCATCTGGGAGAGCCCGGTGGGACCGCGCTGGTGTGAGGCCTGCTCGATCCGCGGATCCATGGCGGCCAGTTCCGTCGCCCGCTCCCACTCCTGATCGCTCCAGGTGTTGAGGGTGAAGCGGCGCGCCAGCTCCAGCACGTCGCGGGCTCCCTGGTCGGGGCTCTCCACGCGACCTTCGTCTTCTCCGACAGCAGATGAACGCAGCCGCCCGTAGGCCGTCGGCCAGATCGTGCCGACCAGGATCACCGGAGTACTGCCGGCCAGCAACTGGCGTACCACGGCCGCCTTGAGAGGGTCCGGACCGGTGAGGAACTGCTGTGCCTCGTTGAGCCACACCACACAGCGCTTAAGGTCGGCGCCTGCCGCGAGGGCCGTCAAGTCCGCCGCGTCACCAGGCATGAGGAAGCGCCAGCGAGGGAGCACAGCGCGCACGGCTTCGTAGGCACTGCGGGTCTTGCCCGCGGCGGCTGGCCCGATCACGAGCACGAACCCGCCGGTCTTACGCATGGCTTCAAGCGCGGTGTGCAGGTTCGCGTCAATGTCCCGTGGCACGTAGAGAGGCAACTCCGCTGAGAGTTCTTGCTCGTGGGCCGCCCCCGCCGGCAACGGGATGGCCTCGTGAATACCGAGGAGGGCGCGGTCGGTGACCTCCTCTACCAGCGGGATCCGCCCGTTACCGCCAAGCCGGGCCAGGGCGCCTTCAGCCTGCGCGGCACGTTCGGCGATGCGTGTAGTGCGTGCTGCGAGAGCGTCCGTCCTGGCCTTGAGCAACGGGGTCCACGTGGCGACCAGGACACCGCCGACCCCAACCAGACCCGCCACCAGCCACTTGGGCCATGCCAGTTCACCGGCCTGAAGTCCCGCCGGCGCCGCAGTAAGCAATGCCACCGCGATCAACGGACCGACCAACGCAAACCACGGACGCAGTCTCCCCCACCCCATGACCCCATCATCGACCTCCCGAACCTCGCGCGCCATCACCACAGACGGCAAGTGAGCGAGTTCTGGTGCCACGGCTGTCCGACCTGCCACACCCCGATCCAGGGCAGAGGCGCCGGCCCCGCAGCACCAGCACACCGTCCACGGCCGCAACGGCGACCCCCGCATCCCCATGACCCTCCACATCCAGCTGGATCAAGCAGGCCATGCTCCAGATCGCGCAGGCCGAGCCCGACTTCCTCACCACCGAGCCCGCCTCCTGCGGCCAGCGCACCCGCTTCAGGGTCCAGCCGTTCCCTCCCCGGACCTGACCCCGGTGCGCGCCCGAACCGCCGTGCTCCTGGCGGCCGCCGTACCGGTCACGGTCACCGCGGCCGCCGCGCTACTCAAAGCCGGCCACTGGCAGCTGCACGCCGTCCGGCACCGCATCGAGCTCTCCCCCACCGCCCGCCGCAACTGCCGGCGCTGTCATGGCGACGGCGGTTGGTGGACTGCCGGGCCCTTCCCGGAGATGGAGGCGTGCGGCTGCTGGTCCGACCGGCGCGAGCTGCGCATCCGGCTCTGGCCGCTGCCCGCGTTCCCCGAAGAATCGCCGTTTTGACGGATCTGCGTGCCGCCCCGACCAGCCATATGTGCTGGCCGGAGCGGTGCGCAGGACCGGGCAACCCGGTACCCATCACGCCTGAAGGAGCCCACGTGACCGAGACCCTCACCCCGCCCGCCGCAGTTGCTGCTGGGGCGGACTCGCCGCTGGCGATCCTGTTCGACATCGCCCGAGCCATCGGGGTACCGATCGAGGACGAACAGCGCGAGGACGCCGAAACGGCCGCCCTGCACTACGTGTGGAACGTCTACCCCGACACCCTCGGCAAGGCGCTGGACGAAGACGACTGGAGCGGCCGGCCCGCCCTGGCCGGAGTCGGCCTGGAGCCGAGCGCGATCGCCTACCTGGACGGCGGCTGGTGGCTGCACCACACCACCGACGTCGACCAGGAGCGCGACGTCCTCACCCTGCTCGCGCCCTGCACCTGCGGCCGCGGCTACGTCGACCGCGTGCTGGACGGCGAGTGGGACTTACTGCAGATCCTCACCGATCTGCGCGCCACCGGCGGCCGCTTCCCCCACGACAACGACCGGCCCGACTGCGCCTCCCTCCCCCGCATGCGTGCCTGGGGCGACGCCCGGCCGTGACAGCACGAAAGGGCGGCTGGCGCGCTCGAACCGCGCCAGCCGCCCCAACTCCCTTCGGCCCCCTACCAGGCCTCCGCCCTCATTCAGGCCGTCCAACACGACGACGGTCCCGCCCAATCAGCAGGAGAACCCACATGACCACCGCCACGATCACCGCCGACGACATCGTCCGCCGCTACGCCGACGACATCGCCTACGCAGCCGAGCAGGACAAGGACCAGGCCACCGACATCGGCGCCCTCGCCGATCAGCTGGACACCGCGGCCCGCAACTTCTCGATGGCCGGCATCCATGGTCACGAGGACCTGGAGACCGCGTCGACCTTCCTTGCCGAGGCCCACCACTCGACTGACGACCTCGAGCGCGCCGTGTTCCTCCGCAAGGCCGACAAGCTCCTCCACCCCATCGTCTGGGACATGACCCAGGAGTACCGCGACATGGTCGGAGACGGCGACGAGGACGACGACTGACGATCAGTCCGCAGAAGAGCCCCAGCCTCCCCTGCCGCGGCTTTCCGCTTCGGGTACGGCGGGGGAGAGCCAGCCGGTTCCGGCTGCATCCGTCGGCAACGGCGACCGCTGCCGTACGACGGCGACCGGCCCGACTACATCGGCATCCGTCGCGTCCGCACCTGGGGGCGACAACCGGCCATGACAGCACGACGGGGCGGCTGGCGCGCTCGAACCGCGCCAGCCGCCCCAACTCCCCTTCACCCTCTGCGAGATCAGGAGAACTCCAGCATGCACCGTCCTGCCACCTTTGCGGCCCTGCTCGGACTGACCCGCGCCGCCAGCGCGATCGGCGACTTCTGGGTCCAGAACGACTTCTGCGCCCGAGGGCGCCTCCGACGACGCCCCGGTCACCTACGAGGACCCGCAGACCAACGAGAAGACCACCCACGGCACGGCCGACGGCCGCAAGGCGTGCCTGCACCATTGCCTCACCTACACGGCCACGCAGGCGATCGTCGCCGGACTCGGGGCCCGCGCGCTGGGCATCCGGGTCCACCCCGGTGCGGCCGCGGCCGCGCTCGCCGTCTCCGGCGTCACGCACTACGTCGCGGATCGCAGGGTGCCGGACCACGGCGTCCTGGAGAAGCTCGCCGCCAAGACCGGCAAGACCAACTTCTACCGCCTGGCCGACTTCGGCATGAACGGCGCCTTCCACCTCGACAACTCCTGGCACCACGGCTGGGAGACCGTCGCCGCCCTCATCGCCACCACGAAGGCGACCAGCCGGTGACCGCCCGGTCCCGTATGCGCCTGGAGCGCGTCTGCGGCTCGGTCGGCATCGCCTCCCTGGCCCTGCAGCAGATCCAGGACGACCTCACCGCCGACGACGTCGACGCGGCGGAGCTCGCCGCGATCCTGCGCGAGCTCATCGAGGACACCGACCCGCCCGGCGGGTTCATGCCGTGCCTCGCGCAGCTGCTCACTGTCGCCGCGCAGCGGGCCGAACGTATCGAGCCCGACCGCGACGGCGACGCCTCGTGCCTTCTGCACGAGGCCGCCGCCCTCATCACCGACAACGCCGGGCAGCGCCTGATCTGGGCAGCCCGCGCCCATGACCCGCAAGGAGATCCCGCATGCCCCCGCTGACCTTTCCCGAACTGCCGGAGAACGCGCTCATCATGTTGATGGGCGCATCCGGGGCCGGTAAGTCGACGCTGGCCGGCACCTGGCCCGACACCCAGGTCCTCTCCCTGGACGCCCTGCGCGGCGCGGTCAGCGACGACCCCGGGTGCCAGGAAGCGAGCGGCGACGCGGTCGACGTCCTGCACCTGCTCGTGGACCGCAGGATGGCCCGGCGGCTGAACACGATCGTCGACGCGACGAACGTGTCCTGGGCGGCCAGGGAACCGCTGGTCGCCGCCGCCAAGCGACACGACATGCCCGCCGTCGCGATCGTCGTCGCGACGCCGGCCTCGGTGTGCGTCGACCGCCAGGGCCCGCGCCCGGACACCCGGACGGTGCCCGACGACACGGTCCTCGCCCAGCACAAGGCGATGGTCTACTCCCACCCGAACCTTGCCGGGGAGGGCTTCAACCAGGTCATCTTCGCCGACGCCCTGTTCCGGCTGGAGCCGTTCCTGCGGCGCCTGAGCGAGGCCCGCAACGCCGACCTCGGACTGGACGGCGGCGACGGCCTGGGCGACCTGCTCCTGCCCCGCCGCGTCTTCGGCCCGGAGATCCTGCCCATGTGGCAGTGGAAGGACGGCTCGAACGTCGCGGGCGGTGACCGGGTCGCGGAGATCCGCCTCGGTCAGCAGTACCTCACCCTCGCCCTGCGCACCGACGTCGACGGCGAAGGCGACGTCGGCTTCGACGTGCAACTGCCGTGCCCGTTCGACCCGGAGTGCGGCGGCTCCGCGTGGGTGCCGGCCTACAGCATCAGCTGCCTCCACCGCGCGCTCACCGGGGAGCTGGACAACAGCGAGGACGTGGTCTGCACCGTTCACGGCGGGTTTGACGACGTCGACCAGGAGGCCGACGACCACGCCTGGGGCGACGACCCCGAGGGCCGCGCCGACCTGGACGCGCAAGGCCTGGAGGCGATCCGCGGATGACCACCGAGCCCGCCACCGACACCGCTTCCGGCTGGGACCAGGCCACCCTCCGGTGCGGCCAGTGCGGTGCCGAGTACACCGTCACCACCGAGGCCGCCTACCTCCAGGCCGTCGGCGTGCATCGCGACGCGCACGCGTTGTGGGACCGCCTGAACCCCATCGAGCGGGACGGCTTGGCCTCGATCCTGCGCGTGATCCTGCCCGCGCAGGAGTTCGGCACGGCATTCCTGGCACTCGCTGACCGCCAGAAGCACCTCACAGCCACGGCGTACTCGAACGCCACGACTCACGACAATCAAGGAGACCGTGATGAAGAAGTTCCGTCTGCCGTGGATGAGCCGCTCTGACCGCCGCCGGTGGCGGTCGGCCGAAACCCTCACCGACCTCGGCATGCTGATGGCCCGCTGGCTGGAGGGCGACATCGCCTCCTGGCCCGGCTACGCGCCCAATTACGGGCCGGATGAGGAGACCACGGAGGCCGGCCTGGTCCCCGTGCTCGCTGCCTGCAACCTGGCCGGGTACGTCACCGTCGCCAGCCAGCCCGGCATCGACCCGGGCCCCGGCTACGACGGCCTGATCTGGGCTCAGCGCGCCGCCGTCGAAGGCTTCGTGACCGACTACGACCTGCTGCGCCGGCTGGTCGACGCCGCCGACGACGCGGACCTGGAGCTCGTCATCAGCGACGACCTCGACGCCGGCCAGGACGGCATCACCGTCACCACCTGGGACGGCAAGCCCTACACCAGCTTCGGCGGCTACCTGGACTACCCGAACCTGCGCGTCATCTGGCCCGGCATCGGCGGCGGCGCCTTCTACGACGTCTGCCGGGCGCTGCGGGTCACCCTCGCCGCCCGCGAGTACGGCGCCGACGCCGGACAGCACCTGTGGGAGGTCCTGGACGCCGTCACCGGCCGCATCCCCGCCCCGTCCTGATCCCACCCGCGTGGCCTGACGCGCTGCCCGATCCACCCGTCGACGTACGGGTGGTGAGGAGAGCCGGACAGTCCGACCGGCCCACCACACAGCAAGAGGCGCACCCCCATGCCTGGACAGCCGGGGTGCGCCTCTTCGTGATTCCGCCCCACTGGGGCGAGATCGGAGTCTCCATCATGCCTGCCACAGCGCTGTTACGGCAGCGCCCCCGCACACTCCTGATCGCCGCCGCCGTGCCGCTCGCCCTGGCCGCCGTCGTCTACGGCACCCGCATGCGCCGTCGACTGGAGGCAGCCGACCGCGAACTGGAGGTCGCCGGCCGCGAACTCGAGGCAGCCCGCCGCGATCAGCTCACCGGCCTGTACGGCCGCCGCGCCCTCTACGAGCACGGCGAGCAGCTGCTCGCCCACGGCTGCCCGGACGACACCGCGGTGCTGCTTCTCGACGGCGTCGGCTTCAAGACGGTCAACGACGACTACGGCCACGCCGCCGGCGACACGGTCGTCGTCGCCCTCGCCCACCGCCTGCACCAGTGGGGCACCGACCGGGACGCACTGGTCGTCCGGCTGGGCGGAGACGAGTTCGCCGCGATCGTCCAGATCCCCCGCGCGGACTTCGCCCAGGAACTCGCCGCGCTGCGCGCCCACATGGAAGGCCCCGTCCCGTACGAGGGCCTGGAGCTGTCGCTGGCCGTGTCCATCGGCGCGGTCTACGTCGCCGACCTGCCCGGCTGCTCCTGGAGCACGGTTCTACACGTGGCGGATGTGTCCATGTACCGCGTCAAGCGCGGCGAGGCCGACTTCCCGTACCTGGGCACGCCGGCCGACGCTGCCACCGAGACCGTCAACGGCCGCCGACCCGGACGCCCGGGCACCCACCTACCCGCCCCGGCCGCCGCCGCGTGACCGCTGTGACGGCCCTCCTTGTCTGGCGCGACAGCTGCCACTTCGACCACTGGGCCGACTTGCCGTGCGTGCTGTGCGGCAGCCCGACCCCACTGCGCTCCCACAAGAAAGAGCCGGTGCACAAGGTCTGCGCGGAGGCATGGAACCAAGCCAACCCCCGCGAACTCGGCAAGGGCCGCTTCGTCTCCGACGCCCAGACGCGCCGGACCAAGAACGTCCACGCCTGACCACCACCCCAAACGCTTCCCGGCAGGGCCCCGGACGGGCACTGCCGGTCGTTGTTTTCCGGAAGGACTCCCAACCCATGAACGCCTTCACCGCCGTTGCCGCCTCGATGCTCAAGGACGGCGACAGTCCCGAGCACGTCCGCACCACGCTCGGGCTCTCCGAGGACGAACTCGCCGGCGCCCTCCAGCACGTCGACCTGCCCGTTGCCAGCCCGGCCGCCGCCGACGACGGTGCCGACGTCGACAGCGCCGCGACGGACGTCTCGCAGGCGGCCGGCCTCGAGCCCGGCAGCCAGACGGAACCCGGCAACGCCGACCACCCTGCGGTCGACTCCCAGATTGAGGCGCTGCTCACCTGGGGCGAGCAGCACGACACCAAGGGCGTCCAGGCGCTCGCCGCCCGGGCCCGCACCGCGATGGCTGAACTCGCCCAGCGCCGCGACACCGAACACGCCGTCGCCGACGCCGAAGCCAGGGTCGACAAGCTGGAGAGCGCGCTGGCCCGCGCCCGGGAGGCACTGCGGCACGCGAGGAACGGCAAGCCCACCGCCCCGGCCCCGGCCGCGCCAGCCCCGATCGCCAAGCGGCGGACCAAGGAGGAACTCGCCGTGATCCGGACGTGGGCCCGCGACAACGGTCACCAGGTCGCCGATCGCGGACTGCTCGCCCAGGCCGTGCTGGACGCCTACGACGCCGCCCACCGCACCATCAACCTGGCGGAGGCAAGCTGATGGACGCCATGCCCCTGGTCCTCGACGGCTACCTCGATACCGTCGCCGTGCCCGGCGACACCGACGGCACCACGGCCCGGTTCCGGCTGACGGTCTCCCCCACCGAGGACGTCGCTGACGAGGCGATGCTGCCCTGCACCACCGGCGACCCCCGTGTCGCCCACGCGGTGCTGACCGAGATTCAGCCCGGCGACCTGCTGCGCGTCTCCGGAACCCTGAGCGTTCCGGGCAGCAGCGACGGCATCATCTGTCTGCACGTCGACGCGTTGGAGGTCCTCTCCGGCTCGCCGATGCGGGGCGAGATGGTCCTTGACCGCTACGGCCCGTACCTCGTGGTGTTTGACGCCGACATCGAGACGGTGCCGGTCTTCACCGCGACTGGCACCTGGGTCGGCACGGCCAAGGACCCCGACCTCATCAGCGATGTGGTCGAGGCCTTCGAACGTGACACGGCCACCGGCGAGACCGGTAGCGCCCCGTGATGGATATCGCCTACGCCTGCGCGCTCTACCCCATGGCCGGCTACCAACTCGCCGCCGCAGCCCTGCGAGCAGTTCTCACCGCTGCTGCCGTCGACGGCCAGCGCAGCCGGACCTGCGAACCGCTCGCTTACAAGAAGGGAACAGCAGCTCGATGAGCACGCCGCAGCGCGCAGCGGGCGCGCCGGTAGAGATCGTCTCCTTCGGCTACCTGCACGGCCCGCCCCCGACCGCCCACCTCATCCTGGATCTCAGATCGCACTTCCGGGACCCGCACGTCGACCCCGGCCTGCGCGAGCTGACCGCGTACCGCTCTGGCCCCAGCGCCGGACCGGTCACCGTGGCCGTCGGCTGCGCCGGAGGCCGGCACCGCCACCGTCGCCATGGCCCTCCAGGCCCGCCTGACGGCCGAGGGCATCACCGCTCACACCACCCACCGTGACATCGGCCAGGACGTCGTCCAGCGCTGACCGCACCACACCCAATCGGCCCGGGGCGGCCGTCGACCCCGACGTCCGGCCGCCCCGGCGCCCCGCATCCCTTCGTGTCCGCAAAGGAATCCCCAGCGTGAAGCTCACCATCCCGCACGATCAGTTCGCCGCGGTCGTCGCCTTCGCCACTCGGGCCCTGCCCGCCCGGCCGCCCGTCCCGGTGATGGCCGGCCTCAAGCTCACCGCCAACGACGGCCAGCTCGCCGTCACGGGCTTCGACTACGAGGTCTCCGCCTACACCACGGCCGCCGCGCACGTCGCCGACCCGGGCAGCGTGCTGGTCTCCGGCCGCCTGCTGTCCGACATCACCCGCACCCTCAAGCACGACGTCCACCTGTCGACCGACAACACCCGCGCCGTCCTCGAATCCGGCAGCGCCCGCTTCACCCTCCACACCCTGCCCTTGGAGGAATTCCCGGCCCTGCCGGTCGCGCCGACCGCTTCCGGCACTGTGTCCGGCACCGACTTCGCCGCAGCCGTCGCCCAGGTCGCCACGGCCGCCGGCCGCGACGACACCCTGCCCGCCCTCACCGGCATCCGGGTCACCGTCGACGGCGACCTGCTCACCCTGGCCGCCACCGACCGCTACCGCTTCGCGGTGCGCTCCCTGCCCTGGAACCCGCTGACCGACAGCCCCGACGACCACCACGCCCTGGTCCCGGCCAGGACACTCCTGGACACCGCCAAGGCCCTCGTCGGCGACCACGACGTCACCGTCGCCCTCCCCGGAGAGCAGTCGATCTTCGGCCTCACCGGCGAGTCCTGCCGCACCACCACGCGCGTACTCGACGACGACCTGCCGAAGTACCGCACCGTGTTCCCCACCGAGTTCACCGCCACGGCGACGGCGCGCATCGACGCCCTGGCCGACGCCGCCAAGCGCGTCGCCCTGGTCGCCGAACGCAGCCTGCCGCTCCGCCTGCACTTCGAGGGCGGCAGCCTCACCATCGAGGCCGGCTCCAGCGACGACGCTCAGGCCGTCGACCGCGTCGACGCCACCATCACCGGCGCCGACACCTTCGACGTCGCCTTCAGCCCCGCCTATCTCCTGGACGGCCTGGCCGCTCTCGAAGGCGAGCGCGTCCAGTTCAACCTCGTCACCCCGACCAAACCCGCGCTGCTGCACGCCGTCGACGCCCCGGCCAGCTCCTTGCAGTACCTGCTCATGCCGATCCGCCTGTCCGGCTGACCCCGCTCCGGGGCGGCCGTCGACGGCCGCCCCGGAGCCCCACCCCTCCCTGCCACCGCCCACCAGGGCGATCACACAACCGCTCATCCACCGAGCCCGGATCGGAGACTCATGAAGGCCTTTTGGAAGCAGACCCGCGACATGCTTGCGGCCGGCGACATAGACCAGTGCCTGCGCGATGTAGAGGCTGCACGGATCCAGCAGGAGAGCAAGCTGCTGCGGACCCTGGCCCACGAGTTCCGGGTGCCCCTGCCGATCACCTTCGGCTACGCGGAGGTCGTCGTCCGGCGCTTCACCCTCGCCCACGACCAGTGGGAAATCACCGACGGCGCGAACCACGACCGGAAGGTCTGGATCGACGACGGCTGGCAGCCGGCCTCCGATGTCGGACTCGCCGCCGCCCACCGGTACACCCTCGATGAGGCACTGGCGACCGCCCACCAGGTCGCCGCACGAGAGGCCGCCGCGATCGAACAGGCCCCTACGCCATGACCCGACCCCCGGACACGGCCACTGCCGCCACAGCCACCGAGGACCACCGGCAGGGGCCGCACCGACTGACCCGCGACCTGCGCAGCGCGGAGAACGAGCTGCGGACCCTGCGCCGCCAACTGCGCCAGGTCGCCGACTTCATCCACCACTCCACCCACGATCTGACCGCCCGCCGGGCCCTCGCCCAGCAGTTAGGCATCCCGGCACCAGATCGCACTCCCCAGCCCGTAGGAGAGACCACACCATGAAGCCCCGCATCCCGCGATGGAAGCGCTGCAGCCACGGCCCCGGCGCCCTCTCCCCCGAGGACCAGGCCGCCGTCGACGCCTTCCGCGCGATGCTCGCCGTCCTGCGCGACCCGGAGCCCTGGACCCCCGGTCATTGCCAGGACGTCGCCGTCAGGGTCGGCGCCTTTGTTGAGCGCGCCCACACACGCCCGGGTGACGACCACGGGCCCGACGTGATTGCCGTCGCCCTGCAACACCCCGGCGGCTCGTACGCGCCATACGGCGCCCGCTACCGGAAGCTGGGCTGGCTGCGCTGCGAGACGACCACGATCCTCGGTGTGTGGAATCCCGCCTACGAGCCACTCACCCATGCTGCGGCGGGCCTGGACCTTCCGGACAACGTCGGCATGGCCCCGGCGAACTACGGCGTTCACGTCGAAGCGCGCCGCAGCGACGGCACCGGGTACACGCTGCTCCGCCTCGGCCCCTACAACCAGACCTGGCTGGCCGGCCACGACGCCGACCGCCTCAACACCAAGATGGCGGGCAAGGCGGCCACCATCGTCCCTGGGTTCACGGTCACCGCGAAAGCGGCGCCGTTCGACGTCAGCGACCACGAGAGCTACGACGACCCGTACGCGACCGACGCCGCCGTGCTCCTGGAGGCCGCTATCCGCCGGGAGGTGTCGGCGTGACCACGGCCCTGTACGAGATCGAGACCTCCGAAGCCGCCGACGGCACGACGCACCCCGCCGAACAGATATGGAGTCCCGGCGAGGACGCCAAGGAGCATGGCTTCCTCGCCTACAGCGGCCTGCACATCACCGGCATCGGCGGCCCGGAGAGCGACGAAGGTTCCTACCCGGCCGCCTTCGTCGCCCTCGGGCATCAACGCTGGTCCGCCGTCATCGAGGCCGCAGCCGCGTACATGGACCGTGTCCACGGCTGGCGCACCCTCCACCTCTACCCCGGCGACGACCCGGCGGAGCTCATCCCCCGGATACCGCGCGCCGTGCACACGCACGCCGTGCTCCTCCGCCACCCGCACCCGGACCACCCCTGCGGATGCGAATGGGAGAAAACCTGGCGCCTGATCTACGCCCCGCCCACCGAACCCGGTGCCATCCCGATCACCGTCATGCGCCACCCGGCGGCCCTGTCGACCGCTGCCGCCATCCCCGTCCCCGAATACGGGCCTGTGCCCGCTACCTGGGCGTCCTGACCCACCTGAGCAGCGGCCTGTGACGGCCGCTGAACTGAGAAGCCCTGTCCCCGGCCCGCGCCGGAGACAGGGCTTTTTTGCGTTCTCGGCTCATTGACCTGTCTCACCGGAGTTGGGTCGTGTCTCACTGAAGATGGACAGATGCTGGTCCGTCTCATCGAAGGTGGACAGCAGGCGCGCGACCAGCTCGAAAGTGGAGCCGGAGTCGGAACTCACCGTCGATGGTGCGCCGACCCCCGACACCGGAAAGGCGCCTGCCGGTGAGACCTCCGTAGCCTCGCGCTGACGCCGAGGCCCTGGCCAAGTACTCGATAGATCGGGCGTGACCAGCGCTGCCGCGCATCGGTACACCTTCGGTGAGACGGGTCGGCTGCGCACCTATGCCGAGAGGATCAACTGCGGACCGGGCATCACTCCTGGGCGGAGGCGGTCAACTCCATCATCGCCTGGGCGTAGGTTGCGCCGTCAATCTCCTCGTCGTGGTACTGGCGCATCAGCTCGTCGATCTTGGCCTGCAGCTCTGTCCGGTCCATCGTTATCTCCCAACATGTCAGTGTCGCAAGGTGGGGACAGTAGCGCGACACGTACCGCACGACGGCGCTTTCCCCAGATCGAGGACACCTTGCCCTTCCACTTTCGAGCTGGTCGCGCGCCTGCTGTCCACCTTCGATGAGACGGACCAGCATCTGTCCATCTTCAGTGAGACACGGCCCAACTCCGGTGAGACAGGTCACTCATCCTGCATGCGCGGCCTGTGACCGACGCGGGGGAGCCTCAATTATCACGCCGTGATAATTGAGGCTCCGTGAAGAACTTTGCATAGCTAACGTGTCGACCCTTGATTTGATCATGTTCGTTAGTAAGGTGTCCGCTATGGCATCCCCAGCTTCCGCTGGCGACCGCGAGAAGGTCGTCTCCAAGCTGCCCGGGTGGCTCCGGCAGGACCTCAAAGTCCGCACGGCGCAGCTGGGCATCGAGATTCAAACTGCTGTCGAGCAAGGCATCGCCCAGTGGTGCAGCCTCGCCTCGACCCCTGCCGCCGTCGACACCTCCGGCGCTGACTCCTTCTCCACGTGGCTCCCCCCGGGCCAGTGGGAGACGTTCAAGACCATCACCAACGACCGCAAGGTCTCGCTGATCCAAGGCCTCGCCCAAGCTGTTCAGGTGTGGCTGCAGGCCAACCCGGCGCCGACCGTGAAACGTCCGGAGATCTCCCGGCGCATCATCGTCTGCAATCAGAAGGGCGGCGTCGGAAAGACCGCGATCACCGCTGGCACCGGCGAGGCGATGGCCGAAGGTGCGGACGCACTGCACCCCGTCCGTATCTCCAAGCACTTCGCCGCGATGCTTGAGGAGAGCCAGCCTGACACCCAGGCTGAGCCACTCGAACTCGAGGACCTGCCCGGTCTCGGACTGCGAGTCCTGCTCGTGGACTTCGACCCGCAGTGCCACCTCACCAAGCAGCTAGGCCACCTGCCGCTGCCCATCGACGGCGACAGCCTCACCAAACACATGGCCGGCGAAGCAAAGGGTCATGTGCGCGACCTGATCGTGCCCATCGAAGACGAACGCTTCGGCGACCGGCTCCACCTGCTCCCCAGCTGCAACGACGCCTTCCTTCTCGACGTCAAGCTCGCAACGGTCCGAGCCCGCGAGTCAGCTCTCGAACGGGCTCTGTCCCCGATCGAGGCCGACTTCGACGTCATCCTGGTCGACTGCCCGCCCAGCCTGGGCCTGAGCATGGACGCGGCCGTCTACTACGGACGCCGCCGCGACAACGAGACTCCCGGTTCATCCGGAGCCCTCATCGTCGTCCAAGCCGAGGACAGCTCAGCTGACGCCTACGACCTGCTCACTTCACAAGTCGAAGACCTCCGCGCCGACCTCGCCCTGGACATCGATTACCTCGGCATCGTCGTCAACCACTACGACGCACGCCGCGGCTACATCGCCACATCCTCACTGCAAGCCTGGATGGACATAAAGGACCCCCGCGTCGTCGGTGTCATCGGCGACCTGAAAGAGCAGAAGGAAGCAGTGCGCATGAAGCGACCGCTGCTCGCCTACGCACCCAAATCTGACCAGGCAGTGGGCATGCGGGCCCTGGCACGGGAGATCTCATGAGCAAGGCCAGTCAGCTAGGCGCCGGCGCTTCCTTCGGCCAGGCCCGGCCCGTCAGCGCACGCCGCGCTGCGATCGGGGCAGCCACCGGCGCCCCCACCCTGGGTGTCCCCGACCCCACGGAACTTCCCACCGCGCTGATCAGTCACAACCCCGACAACCCCCGCGACCATCTGCGCGATCTTGACGGGATCACCCAGACCATCAAGGAACTGGGGGTCATCAACGCCATCACCGTGGCCAACATCGACGCCTATCTCCGCGAGCGCCCTGACCGGGCCGGGCACTTGGACGACGGTGCCAAGTACGTCGTCGTCGACGGCCACCGACGCCTTGAGGGTGCCCGCCGGGCCGACCGGAAGACCATCAAGGTCCTGGTCGACGACGCCCGCGTGGCCACCGATGAAGCCCTCCTTGAGGCAGCCTTCGTCTCGAACGTCCACCGCGACGGCATGACCGACCTCGAGCAAGCGCACGCCCTCGAGTCGCTCGTCAAGTTCTACGGCAGCCAGACCAAGGCCGCGCAGCGGCTCGGCATCTCGCAAGCAACCATCTCCTCCAAGCTGTCCCTGCTGAAACTCACGCCTGAACTGCAGGCCGAGCTGGCCAGCGGAGAACGTCAAGTCGAGCACGTACGGAACCTCGGAAAGCTGACCTCAGAAGAGCAGAAGGAAGCAGCGGACAAACGGGCAGCGACAGCCAGACAACGTGCGGAGACCAAGCGAGCCCAGCCGCTGTCCACCACGACTGAGCCCGGTTCGCAGCGAGCCGACGATTATCACGGCGTGATAATCGCGGACGGCAACCCGACAGGCGCGACGCCCCTTACTGCTGCTGAGCCTGGCGGGGACCTGAAGGTGGCGACCGTCCCGGCGCAGCTGGGCGAGCATGGATCTACGCCGGAGCACGACCTGGAAACAGAGCAGGCGGACTGCGTGCACAAGAAGATGCCGTGGCACGACGTCCATGCCGTCGCTGCGCTCATCAGCGACCGCATGACGTACGCGAATCGCGTACAACTGACAGCTCTGCTTGAGGAACAGAACCGCCAGGACACCACCCAGGCCTGACCAAGAGCTCCCTGCGGTCCCGTTCCTTGCTCGCCATGGACGGGACCGCAGGGAGCTCTTCGCGCGTGACCGTGTGGCACCCCTCAGTCCGCGCTACAGCACGCGGGCCCGAAGCCGGAAGCCCCCAGATTGCCGCCACTCAATGCGCAGAAACCGGTCACCTCCGGGAGAACCCTCCCTGCCGTGCTGGTTTAGGGGCGTAGCATCCGCAGGTTCTGCACTCGAGGGAAGGGTGGGCGGATGCCGTCGCTACGGGCCTGGTTGGAAGTCTGGGGGACAAGGCAGCGGACTTCCTGAGCGGGGGTGACAAGGCCCTGATCTACTACCGCTGTGTGCGGGCCGCGCTTGCCGATCCGGAGACGGAGCGGCTGCTGGGAAAGCGGGAAGGCGTAACCCGGGATTCCGTCCTGGCGCGGATGAGGCCGGAGTCGTCCCGCCTTGAGACAGTCCCTGACTGCCGCTGGTTTGGGTATCTCCTGGCTGGTATAGCGCTTCGAGGTAGGGGCGTGCGCCGCTCGCTGGGAAGAAAACTGCAGCGCGAGGGCACTGGCCCGGTGGTTGCCCAACTGGTGCGCCACATGCTGGGCGACGATCCGGGCTCCCTGTTCATCCCGGACGACTACGAGTGGGGCCTGCGCGCGCTGCGCGCACCCGGCCACGTTGTCGAGAACGGCGCCAGGCGGCAGCTTGAGCGCAAACTCGCGCACCTTGAGGACGGCACCATCGCCGTCTGCGGACCGCGAGGCGCGGGCAAGACGACGCTGCTGGAGCAGTGCGTCAAAAAAGGCCGGCTTCGGTGTGACCATCCAGGCGCCGACCACTTACACCCCGCACGACTTCCTGCTGTCCCTGTCGGTGCAACTGTGCGGCTCGCCATCCTCTGGATGCCGAACACTAGATCGGCAAGCTCCTCCTGGAGGATTCACCCGCTGACTGCGGCCATTGCCCGCTGGCACGACGGCATCGACCAGTGCTGGCCGAGCTGGCCTCCTCCTCTCACGCCGGCCGGTGGAGTCAGGGCGCGCGAGGACGCTTGACGAGGTGCCAGATCTCGCGAAGGACATGCAGAGCTGCTTTGCGGCGGGCGTCTTTGCGGGACCAGACAGCTGGGAGGACGACCGCCAGGAAGATCAGCAGGAAGCGTACGAATAGCAGGGCAGCTGCGACGGAGCTGCCGACAGCGACCGCCTCCCGGAGCGCTGCTCCGGTCAGCGCTTGAGTCTGGTCGAAGTAGTGCAGCACTAGTTGTCTCCATTTCCGCACGCCTGGTGAGTGAGTGGCTCCACAATGGAGCTTCAGTCGGGTGTGACAGGAACGGAAACACTGCGATTTCTGCAGGTCAGGCGTATTTCTGGGGGTGCTACGGGAAGTGGTGCCCCCGGCTGTCGGGAGTGTGGCATGGGGGTAGAGGGGTCTGCCGGACAGGAAGGGGGGCGCCCTGTCGTCTGGCCGCCAGTACCAGCAGTGACATCGGTGCCACCGGCCGAGGAGTCCGACCTGCCGGAGGACATGGCTCCGGAACTGCAGGCGTGGGTGGTGCGGTTGCGGTGGCTGTTGAAGCGGACGGGTATATCGCAGAACGCCTACGCCGCGCGGGTGGGTCTCAGCCCCGGCACTCTTTCGAAGTACCGGCACGGCAAGAGCATGCCGGTGGAGATCTTCGTCGAGGCCCTCCTGGAACAGCAGGATCGCCCGCTGACGGGCGCGGTACGCGATGACTGCCGGGAGTTGTGGGAGCAGGCCCTGCGGGTTGCTAGCGCTCACGAGTACGAAAAGCATCTCCTGCGGCGGGAAGTACGAGACGCCCGTCTGCAAACAGAGAGCCTGGCCCACGTCATCGACGGCCTGAGCCGCCGGGTGAACGATACGGAGCACGACAAGCGGGAGCTGGAGAGCAAAGTCGAGGAATTGCGCGGTACAGCAGCCCGGGAAAGCGCCCGCAGCGAGCAGGAACGGCAGGAGTACCGCCAGAGGATCACGGAGCTCGAAACGGAAGGAGACACGCTGCGGCACATCGCACAGGTGGCCCGGCAAGACCTGGAAAATCTTCAGCGTACCCACGACGCGGTGCAGAACCGGGCCGAGCACTTCCTGCAACGTTTGCACGCGTTGGAAGAGCAATCAGGGCGGGAACTGTCCGGAACCTCTCCAGGACAGCTCCCGGCCCCGACGGAAGCTTCCGTTTCGCCCAAGGAAACCCCTACCAGCCCCACGAGCGACGACCAGTCGACCGTACTTGGCAGCGACCGGCGTGCCCACGTCCTTGATACGAGCACTGAGGAAGCAGCCGAGGCATTCGCTCTATTTGAGGAGATCTGGACCAAGTCATCCAGCAGCGTCACCAGCACTACCGCAACTGGTGACTCAAGAGCGAAAGGCGCGGACCGGGCCCTCGAGTTCGGCAAGGACCGCGCGGACCAGCTTGTGCGGCCCTATCTGACACCAGTAGATGTCCAGCAGACGGCGAGACAGCTTCGCAAAATGACCCCAGGGCAAGTGGCTGACGTGCTGGGGGTTCACAGGGACCGGGCTGCCGAACTGCTTGGGAAGCTGGACCATGGTCAAGCGGCCGATGCTCTCGGACAGATGGATAGGGGGATGGCGGCTTATCTTCTTGAGAGGGTCGACCGGGACCTGGCTTCTGGTCTGCTCGGACGACTCGACCGCAATCTGGCTGCCGATCTGCTTGAGCGGATGAGCAAGGGAGTGGCCGCCGTTCTTCTGATGCGCTTCGGCGCTGACCTCGACAAGCACTCGGCCAGAGAATCAACCGCCAGGAAGGCGGCACCGCTGCTGGCACAAATGGACCGGGAACGGGCTGCTGATCTGCTCGGACGACTGGATCGGGGCCACGCTGCCGATCTGGTGGGGCAACTGGATCGCACCCTAGCTGCTGACCTACTCGGACGGCTGGATCAGGACGTGACGGCCGATCTGCTCCGCTGGCTAGATGGACGCCTAGCTGGTTCTGTCCTCGGGCACATGGGCGCGGAGAAAGCCGTTGCTGTATTGCAAGGCATGACCCATCACGACGTTGAGGCGCTCCTCAGGCAGATGGAACCAACGCAAGTCCAGCTGCTTCGTCCGCACCTTGGCCGTTGAGGTCATGCGGCTAAGCGTCTTCCGGCATGGCCTTCTGGCCCGCCTGGAGCGAAGCACACCCCCTCTCGGGCAGGCCTGCGTGAGCTCCCGCCTTCCATCGCCGGAGCATCGGCCCGCCCACGGAACTGGCCGACGCATCCGGGTTGCCCGGCCGCGGGTGCAGCCGGGTGGTCGTACCGCGGTACGCGGCCAGCTCCGGGAAACGCGCCTCGACATCGAGCGGGCGCGGCGGTGTGGTCCTCGTCATGGACGGGACCTTAAGCTCCCGACGGTCTCAGTGTTCAGGTATCCCCCTTGGTTACTGCCTCCCGTGAGTTCGGAACGGAGTCCCCGCACCGGTGCTGTCGAAACTCGGTACTGGCACAGATCTTGGGGAGCGGTCGCGAAGGGTGACGATGTCGTTCGATTGAAGGGGTGGTCACGAACCCCGGCTGCCCGACTCAAACGCTCACCTCGTAGCCTCCGCGCATGACTGATGATCCGTTGCAGTGCCGCTGCGTCCTCTGCCATGACTACGGTGACCGAGACGAAGCGGACCGTGCGGATCTGACGATCACCGAGAACGTGCAGCAGCACGGATGGCACGTCGTGATGGTTCCCGAGGACGAGATCGGTCCTGGATTCGCCTACACGATCGGCCTCTCGCATACTCACGGCGCACCTGAGCTCGCTATGTTCGGGCTCGATGTCCACGCCATGCACCGCATGCTCAACAGGCTCGGAGCGAAGTCCGCCGCGGGCGCTGTACTGGCTGACGGCCAGAGGCATCCTGACGTTGTCGACGGTCACCAGGTCGCGCTCAGGCAGGTCGATCTCCGCTGGTACCGGACCTTCTTCGGGCAGGCCATCGGGTTCTACCGGCGGCCTCCTTTTCCCGTGTTGCAAGTCGCGTGGCCCGACGTGGATGACCGCTTTCATTGGGAAGAGCAGGTGGAGCAGAGGCATCGGGAGTCACAGCCTCAGTTGTGGCTGCCACGGAGTCAGCACCCTGTCGGGATCTGGACGACCGAACTCTGACCCCGAACGTTCGACCAGCGACAGAGCAACACCGTCGCGAGGAGCTACTGGAGCAGGATCATTTTGCGGGTGTGGCGCAGTATTTGCCTGGCCTCACCCATAGGGGCCGTATGGGCAGGAGACCGTGCCCGTCGGACGGGATCGGAAGTGGCCGCCAGCGCCCGCCGAACGGGACCGGGCATGAAGTTCCGGTGAACTGTCCCGCCCCACGGGATCGGGCTTTTCCGCAGGTCAGAGCCGGTGTCCACTGTGGGCATGATCAGTGTCGCGAAGGTTCAGAAGCGGAACGCCTGGCGGTACTACGTGCGCGGGGTGGCCTTCGGGGACGGCCGCCGTCCGGCCCGTCAGCCGATGCAGGACGCCCAGGACAAGGCCGGCCTCCCGCCCGGGGTGTGGATGGGGCGCGGCCTGCCCGCGCTCGGGCTCACCGCCGGGGAGACGGTGACGGAGCGCCAGATGGAGCTGCTGTTCGGGATGGGCCGGCACCCGGACGCCGACCGTATGGAGCGCGAGCTCCTGGACGACGGCGCCGACCCGGAGACGGCACGTCTGGCCACCGTCCTCGGGCAGCCGATCGAGGAGATCGAGAAGCGCAACCAGACCCCGCTGCTCGCCCTCGACCTCGTCCTCCGTCCGCAGGCGTCCCTGATCGTGCTGTGGGCGCTGGGGGACAACAGGACGCGCCGGATCATCGAGCGGGCGCATGAGCGAGCCATCGCTGTGACCCTCGGCTGGCTGGAGGATGAGGTCGTGGAGGTCCGGTGGGCGTCCAGCCGCAAGCGTGCAAAGGCACCGGCCCTGGTGGTCGCCCGGTGGCGGCACTTCGACAACCGCGACGGCTTCCCGCTACTTCATGACCACTGCCTGCTCCTCAACCGGGCGCAGCGCCCGGACGGTACCTGGAGCGCCCTCGACACGGTCCGCCTCTACCAGCACGTCGTGGCGGCCGGGACGCTCTACACGCTCACGATGACCACTGAGGTGTGCGAGGAACTCGGGCTGGCGACCATGCCGCGCGAGGTGACACCGGGCCTGCGTCCGGTGATGGAGATAGCGGGCGTGGACCGGGAGCTGATCGACTGGTCGTCCACCCGCCGCCAGCGGATCGAAGACGCCTTGGAGGGCATCACCGACAAGTACGTCGACAAGCACGGGCGGCTGCCCGGCGAGCGCGCCCGCCACGATCTGGCGTGGTGGGCGGCGCAGGACACCCGCCCGCAGAAGAAGAAACCGAAGCCGCTGGAGCAGCTGCTCGCGTGGTGGCGTACCTCCGCGATCCTGAACTTCGGGCAGCGGATGGTCGACGGGCTGCTGGAACGGTGCCGGGCGGCCGGAGCGGCGATCCGGGAGCGGGTGGGGCCGCTGGCGGATACCGCGCTCGCCGCCGTCGACGTCGCCGCGGTCGTCTTCACCGTGCGCCGTACCTTCGCCCGCCGCCACGTCCTGGCCGAAGCCCGCCGGCACCTGCTGGAGACCCTGCGCGGCCGCGCGTTCCCGCCCGGCATAGACGGCTACATCGCCGACCGGGCCCTGGACCGCCACGGCCGTCAGCTCACCGTTCCCCAGGAAGGCCGGCGGATTCCAGCGCCGGACCAGCTCACCTACACCGCCGACTTCGCCTGGCCCGCCCGCTGGTGGATCGCCGGAACCGGCGGCAAGCCGCCGCGTGAGTCGAGCCGGTACGAGCGGGCCCGGGTCGCCAGCCTCGCCCTGCAGAACGCGATCCGCGCCGCCCGCACTGCCCCGCCCGCCGTACGGGACGAAGCCCCGGCCGCGACCGCGTCGGCCGCCACACACACGGGCGAACACGACCACCACGACGACCAGGCGGCCCCGCACGCCGTCGACCACCCGGACCGGGACGCAGCCCTCACCCCGGCGCAGCGGGCTGCTGCCATCCACGCCCACCAGCAGGCCGCGATGCCGCAGGAGTACCTCGAGGGCCGCACGACGGACCCCGCGACATGGATCACCTCGCCGCAGAACCTCGCCCGTCTCGCCGCGATCACCCACGCGGCCGCCGCCGGCGGCCGCGTGGTCGAAGAACAGGCGGACCAGGCGAAGCAGGCCCCGGCCGCCGACCCGGGCAGCCAGCAGCAGCACCACACAACGCAGCCCGACCAGGGCAGGGGAGCGGGCCGCGACCACTGACGAGGATGCCAACCGGCCAGCGCGTGGCCGATCTGCAACTTCACCCGCGAGCCCCGGCGACCCGGACTGAGAATCGGGACGTTGGCACCCGGCACGGGAGGAACTTTGACCGACCCGCACGAACCACTGGAACCACTCGACAGCTACCCCGACGAACTGCCCCCGCCCCGCCAGCGCGGCGACGTGAACCTGGTGGGCCTGCTCAGCGTCGCCGACGACCTCGCCCGCAGCCTGTCGGCGCTGAAGATCCGGGTGCAGCCCTACGATCCGAAGACCTCTCTCGTCAGCCCGGAGAAGGCACGCGAGAACACGGAGAAGGAAGTCGACCGGCTCCTGGGCAAGGCCGTCTACCTCCAGCGCCACGCGCACGCCGCGCTGCTCGGGCGGTGCGTGCTCGGTGCGGACTCCAAGGAGGACTGCTCCACCGAGGGCGCCCGCCTCCAGCTCAACGTCTGGGACGACACCACGCGGCGGGGGATCGTCGAAGACGGCACCACCGGCTGCGTCGCCCACACCGTCGAAGCCGCCCGCCGGACCATGGCCGACCCGGCCAGCCGCAAGATCCTGCTGGCCTTCGTCCGCGACGACGAAGGCACGGCCGTCTCCCGAGCCCTCGGCTTGGGGCCGGACGACACCGAGCAGTTCCTGCACCGCGGCCTCAATCTGCGCCCCGAACACCGCGTCTCCTGACCCGCCGCCCACCGAGCAAAGCCCGCATTGGAGCGCCACGTTGACCTTCGAGCCAGTCGACCTGAACCTGACCGACCCGACAACGGGCTACCTGCACTTCGTCCTCTACACCGAGGCCCGCCTCGGCATCGCCTCGTCGTCGCTGAACGCCGAGCTGTCCATCGAGGCGTCCCAGACCGTGACACCTCACTTCCAGGAGTGGCTGAGCAGGCTGGTGCGCTGCGAGCCGAACGCGATGCACTGCACGCTCGTGGAGCAGGCGAAGATCCCGGCCCTGTTCCACCCGTGCGTCGCGGAGGACAAGAACAGCCCGTCGGCCATCTCCGGATCGGGCTGCGTGTGCCGCCAAGCCTTCTACGACCCCGAGTTCGGGCTGCCCGTCGTGGGCGAGCACTTCAAGCACGTGAGCACCGGCGGCACGGACCAGTGGAGCTACAAGACGTACGCCCCGCTCGAACTGCGCCCCGACGACATCTTCAGCAGCTTCCACACCGGCCGCGGCCTGTTCTGGGCCCGGACCGACAAGGGCGATCTGTCGATCCTGCCGCAGCGCCACGCCCTTGGCTACAACATCGGCTACAGCGGCGGCGGCCCGCACGCCCTGGCCGCCTACCTCACCCAGGTCGCCAAAAACGACGGAGGGACCACGCCCGCCGGCACCCCCTACGAGGATGCGCACCCCGCGATCGTCGCCTGGACGCAGAGCAAGGCCGCGGATCGCGGCACGAACGAGCTGACGCTGAGCGACCTCCAGGCCATGCTGGAGAGCTGACCGCCGCCACACCCCGGACGCCCCACGGACGAGACCTCCGTGGGGCGTCCGTGTGTCCGCCACCCAGTACGCCGGGCCAGCGGCGCGCTCCGCCTCGCGGGACGGCGGGCGAAGTCACCGGAGCACCTGCCGGGACGCGGACGACGCGCACGCCCTGGAAGCGGCAGGGAGAGGCGAAGGTGCGGGGGACCGACCCCTTCGAGCGCGGAGGCCCGCATGGTTGACCCGATCCCGCCGCACATCTCGCCGGAGCTCCTGGAGCGCCTGAAGCAGCTCGCGGACGCGTCCCGGCTGCGAATGGCGCTGTACCCGTCCCCGAAGCCGCCGCTGGTCCGGCGCCGCTCCCGGCGGTACCCCGGCGGCCGGCCGAACCCGTGGCGGTCCGCGCGCCTGAGCCGACGCCGCCAGAAGTGAGTGCGCGACATCCCGGCATCCGGTGCGCGCACCCGGTGGTGCGCATCGAGGTGCGCACGATGAACGGCATCGTGCGCACCGGTGCGCGCACCGACGATGCAGTGCACTCCCGGCCACCGCACCGCCGTGCGCACCGCACCCGTGATGTACACACGCAGGGTGACGGTGCGCCGGGTTGGTGCGGTGGGTGCGCACCCCTTGTCCAAGTGGGCCGCACCGGGCGCGCACCCCTTGTCCGGCGGAGAATCAACCCTTGTCCAAGGACGAATCTGCCGGCGTTTCCCCTGGGCGGTGTTCGCTACCGCCCGCTCTGTCGCCTTGTGCGTGCGCGATGCGGCGTAGCGAGGGGAGAACTCTCCCTCCCCGCCCGCTCTTGAGCCCTTCACGCTGGGTAAACAGGTGCGCGGTGTGGTGCGCACTCCCGCACCGCGATGCGCACCGCCGGTGGGGGAGCGCACCGCATCGTGCGCACCAGGCCGGGAGTAACCGCACCAGGTGCGCACCGCCAGGGGGAGGGGTGCGGTCCATCGTGCAGTGCGCATCGCACCGGTGCGCGCCACTGTGCGCACGCAGGCGCGGCCGGCGACATCGCGGACGACGTCGCCGCCTCCGCACCCCGGCGCCTCAGACCGTGGCGAGCCCGAACCCGCTGCCGACGTTGCCGCGGACGTCGGACAGGAACTGGTGGACTTCGTCGACCTCCGCCATGCAGTCGATCAGGAAGCCGGCCGCGATCCAGGCGGCCTGTGCCCCACCGCCCGCGAGGCACCACCGCTTGAGGTACCGGCTGGCCACGGCCACCAGCTGGGCGAGGACGTACCCGGATTCGCAGTCGGTGTGTTCGTCGGGCACGACGATGATGTAGTCGGCCAGCAGCAGCGCGCCGAACTCACCGATCAGCGCCGCCAGCTCCTGGCCGTCCTCGTGGAACGCCGCCCGCGCGGCCCGCTCCTGTTCGCTGCCCTGGTACCGCCAGACCAGCTCCACATAGTCGGCGGCCCGCCTGATCTGCTCCGGGGTGAGGGGCAGCTTCGATGTCGTCGTCTCCATGACGCTTCCTTCGCTGTTCGCGGGCCGGGCACCTGCTGCGCCCGGCCGGTCGTCCTACGGTGCGGGCGCGGGCCTGTGGACAACGGCCGCCCGTCGGCGGCCCTCCCGGGTGTGGTTCCGGTCACGGACAAACCCGGCCAGCCGATGACCAGCCCAGGGCATATGGGACGCGGCTCAAGCGGGGTGAACAGACAGCGGCCAAGGGGTGCTTCCGCACGGTGGCTCCGGCCCGGCGCGCAGGTTCGCGCTCGGGCCGGACGATCGCCGACCCGGCCGTCAGGCCGGAGAAACCGAGGACACCGTGCCCGCCGACCTCACCCCAGACCCCGCCCGCCCGCCGCGCGCCGCCGGACAGGCGCCCGGCGACGACCTGGACCAGGTCCCGCCGGCCCCCTCCACGGGCCCCTCCATCGCCCCCTCCACGACCACTTCGCCCGATGGGCACGTCTGTGCAGGTCAGCCCTCTCGGACAACGGGCCGCAAGCCGTTCGACATCCCTTCTACGTCTTCACACCAGCCATGGAAGCCCACCCACACCAGGAAGAACGAAGTGCTGACCGCGCTCGGCATCTTCCAGCGCGCGACCGCAGAGCAGCTGTGGCGGATGCTGCGCCCGGGCGACCGGCACGACCGGATCACCAGGGACACCCTCAACGCCCTCAAGCGCGCAGGCGAGGTCCGGGTGGAGACGCGGCTGTCCTCGGGGCACCAGCTGTGGGTGCTCACCGAGCGGGGGCACAAGCAGGCCCGGCTGCTGCTGCCCAAGCACCTGCGGATCTCCGCGCTGCGCAAGCTCGAGTACGACCAGGACGGCCGGCCCAAGGAAGCCGACGGCTACGACGAACACGCGGCCGCGGTGACGTCGACCGCCGCGCTGCTCACCGGGGCCGGGTTCGGCACGCCGCTGTCGTGGCAGACCGAGATCGGCCACAAGCTCCCGTACGGGTACACGCAGTACGCCGACCTGACGATGCGCGCCCCGGACGCCGGGGTGCCCGCGATGCTCCTGGAGGTCGACCGGGTCACCGAGCCCGTCGACGACCTGGTGGCCAAGGTGCGCCGCTACACCGAGTGGTTCGAGCTCCTGGCGCCGAAGGCCGACGCGGACCAGGAGAAGGCGGCCCGTCGGCGGGGAGGGGCGGTGCACGGCTTCCGGCTGTGGTCACGCCTCTACCCGGGGACCGGGCGGGAGGGCTATGTGCCGGTGGCGTTCGTGTTCACCGGGAGGACCGACGCGCAGCGCGCCAGCCGGATGCACCGCCTGGAGCAGGCCGCCCGGGCCTACTTCGCCGGCACCCAGTACCCGTACGCGGGCATCACGGCCGTGAACTACCACCAGGCGGTGCCCGTGGTCGTCACCGAGCTGGAGCGGATCACCGCCGACCCCGATGGTGCGGCCGGCGCGGTGTGGCGGCGGCTCGGGAGGGATGGGTGGCAGAGGCTGAACCAGGCCCTGGACAATCCCGACGGCGAGCGCCTGTACGCCGTCCAGCACGAGCAGGCGCGCCGCCGTCAGGCGGAACGTGAGGCCGCAGAGCGGGAGGCACAGCGGCCGGTGTGCACGCGCTGCGGCACCAAATTCACCGACGACCGCTGGGAGAGCGTGCGCGGCCGGGGCCGGGCCTGGGCGCTTGAGAGCGATGGCCTATGCGGGCCGTGTGAGCAGGCGGAGCGCGCCCGGGCCGAAGCGGAACGCGTCGCACGGCGGGAGGCGGAAGAGACCGCCGCCCGCGAGGCGGCCGAAGCGCAGACGAAGAAGAGCCGCGCCAGGTTCGGCCGCCGCCGGTAAGCGACAGGGCCTGGCACGATGGACGGAGACGGCCGCCCCCAGCCGAAGGAGACGCCGGTGACGCCGCCCGTGCCCGACTACCTCTCGCCGCTGCGATGGCGGTGGATGTTACTGACCACCCGGCGCCAGGAGGTGCGGTTCCTGTACTGGCCGCCGCGACGCCCGGCCGGATACCGCCGCATCCGGATGTTCGACCGGGACGGGTACGACGTCGGCACGCTCGTGTGGATGGTGTGCGACGCCTGCCGCACCGGCAGCATCAACAAGATCTCCATCACCATCGAGCACCAACGCCAGGGCCTCGGGCGGCGCCTGATCCGCCGGGCGCTCGCCGACGGCCCCGGCTACACCTGGCAGACCACCGGCCAGTCCCCCGAGGCCCAGCAGTTCTTCCCCGCGCTGGAGACCGAGACGGGCGTGGCGTTCCCCGCGTACGGCGGGGTCTGCGAGCACCTCGCCTCACCGCGCGGCTACCGGCCGCTCCCGCCGGGACCCCGCCCACGGCCCGTCCTGGAGCGCACCATCTGACCCACTACCCTCGCCCGCGGGTCACCGCTTCCGGGTGCCGGCACGGCGGTCTACATCGACTCCAGCGGGGCGCACTCCTCCCGGATGGCCGTGACCTGCCGTGAGTGCGACACCCGCAACGGCCTGACCCTGACGGCGAGCGGCGAGGACGCGTGGATCACCTGCCCGGCGGGGCACACGACGCGGGACTGGCGGCTGACCCGCGAGGCCGTACGCGACGTCGCCGCCGCGGCCTCCAGCGCCGGCGTCGACGTGGTGCCGGCCGATGCCGAGGCCTGGGTCCGCGTCCGGACTAACACGGGGATTCTTCCCGAGTACGAGGACATCGCCTGAGCGTTGACGATCCCTGCTGGCAGGCTTCGGGAGCCATGGCATGGCCGCTGAGGCGGCTGCGAGTAGGCAGCCGGGCCCGGCCGTGAGTCCGGCACGGTCAGCGGACGCTGCGTTCGGTGAGGGGGCCTGCTTCCACCGGACGCCCTTGACGTCATTCATCGGCTTCCGCGTCGACAGGCGCTCCCTCCACAGCGATCCGCTGGACAAGTTCGTCGAGTTGGCCTGCAATG
>Ga0307517_10002819_pt1 | contig 27610 bp, 14 predicted proteins | sample 23_EM_MG_FD_194515 | JGI IMG/M metagenome (GOLD analysis project Ga0307517, IMG submission 194515) | Populus trichocarpa ectomycorrhiza microbial communities from riparian zone in the Pacific Northwest, United States - 23_EM | ecosystem: Host-associated > Plants > Roots > Unclassified | place... | reverse complement strand
TGATGAAAATTTTCAGTAGGAAACCCGGATGAAGTATAAAAATTTCTACGGACATGGATTTGAACAGAAATAACATGAATAATTAATTGGTAATTATAAGCAATCGGCCCATTCCTTTTTATAAGGTTGGTCGACGGTTTTTCAGCTAGGGGTAGTTATTTTCGGTTCAGTTCATTTTTATCAAAAAAATGTAACCAAACCAAAATTTAAAAAAAAAACTGAAACCGGTTCAAACCGACCGGTTTCGGTTTGGTTCGGTTTTTTAGGACAAAAACTGGTTCAAACCGGTTTGGCTCGGTTTTTTCGGGTTGGCTCGGTTTTTTTCCGATTTGGGTTCGGTTTGGTTATTTCGATTTCAGGCTTATAAAACCAAAACCGAACCGGTCGGTTTTTTCAAAATTTTAATCGGTTTTTTTTCACGGTTCAGTTTTTTCGGTTATTTTTTTCTCGATTTTCTCAATTTAATCGGTTTTTTAATTTTTTTGCTCACCCCTATTTCCAACAGCTCTAGGAAGTGGGGGTTCTCATTTTTCTTCATTCTTCCTTTTCTTTTCTCGATTATTTGGGGAGAGTTTGGTTCGGCGATGAATTGAGGATTTTTAAGGAGAAATTATAGAGAAAGAAGAGTTGGAAGCTTGGAAAACCAAGAGGGGGAATGTGATGATTTTGGAATGAAATGATGGAGATTGTAAAAGAAAGTGCATCTAACTCATTAAATTGAGTTCAGAAATAGCTAGGTAAGATGATTTCTACAACTTTAATGCATTTAACTAAGTATTTTTGAAAAGGAAATGAAAAACCTAAAATTTGAATTTGTTAGGGTTTATCTTTGGTTTTTGAACATGCTAAATTCGATAACTCTTTGTTAATGTGTGATGTAATGGCATGTTTACTAAGCAAAGTAATGAATTTTAGGTAATCATGGGGTTTTGCTATGAACAGCTAAATTCATTAGTTTTGAAAATTTAGGGAAAATACGGTTTGAGGGGAGAATTATTTAAACTAGCATAAGAGGTGATAAAAGCATGATAAAACAAGAGAAATTTGAAATGAATCAATAGGTAGATTGTCTCCCTAGCCTATCCATGGACAATAGGAATGATTAAAACTTTGTTTAAATTGTGTGATTTGGAGTGTCAAATTTATGTAAAGATCTAAAGAATGAAAATTGGTGTAGATTTGTGGATTCTATACATGATTTACATATTGTATGTGTGTCTGGGGGAAATAAAAATGTGAATTTTTGTGTGATTTTATGATTCTGAATACTTAGGGTTTAATGTGGAAGCCTTAGAAATTGGAAATGAAGTAGACTTCTTGATTAAATAGATGATGGCATGTTGTGTTATATATTTGAAAAATATAAGTATGGAAGTTAAGAAATTTGTTCAACTTGTATGAGAAATTGTTGAATTGGATTGAGTGCGGTGTTTTGGTATTAAAAATTAGCATGTTTGATAAATAAATTGTGGAAATTATGACAAATTACAAGTTCGTTTGGGAATTGGCTGAAAAGTTAAATTAGAGTAGTTTGGAGATTTACTAAAATGAATTGCTTGTGATGTTCTAATTGTGTTAAGAAATGCTTAAAATTTGTGTTGAACATTTTAATGAAAAATAATAGGAGTTTAATTGTGTTGTGTCATTTATTGAAATGTTGGAATTATAGATTTTGGCAAAATTTGATAGAATTGTGTTAGTCTTGATGTCTTAATGATGTAAGAATGCTTGAATGTAAATATCATTATTGTAAATTAGTTTTTAATATGTGAACCATTAATTAGAGATTTTGAGAAGATTGAAATATAAATTAATTACATTGTTTTGGCATTATAATGATGTGAAAAATATTTATGATTGTTTATTAGCGATTATAAGGTAGGTTAATGCAAGTCTAGTTAATATTTTCACATGTTTGGAATGATAGAAAATGTGGAAAGTGGATAAATGATTTTTGGGTTTTTAATGATGTTGTGATGTCTAAACTTAATTAGTAAGACGATAAAATTAAGTTTGATCATGATTCTGATTCATGTGAAATAAAATGCTTAGAATTTGGAGTAGGTTTGTGGTATGATTACATTCTCCCTAATTGTTAGGGTTATATGGAACTAGATTTTTCATCTGGGAAGTGATAAATTGATTTAAAACTTTTAGATTTTATATGTTCAAGTTATGTATTAGAAATAAAAGAATTAAATGTGTATGACTTGTTGGAAGCCAAATAAAAGAATTTGAAAATCAATTTTTTAAGAATTGTATCCCTATGGTGGCTGGCCATATGTATGGTTCCCGGGTTATTGGGGAATTGATAAAATTATGGGCTAACTAATATTTAGTGATGCTAGAATTATATGAGACTGGTTGTTGATGTTTGAAGTGGTTCATTAAAAGTTTACTTAGGGTAGCTAAGTATATTTAAATTATGAAAAGTTGAACAATTGATATAAATTATTGTTTTAATGTGAATAAATTGATTAGTAGGTTATGTTGACCAGATATGAGAAATGGGAATTGAAATTTGTAGTAGTGTGGAAAGTTCTATGTGAAAACTTAAATTGATAAGGTAAAAATTTATTTTTAAGTTGTGATGTATTAAACATGAAATTTGAAATTTGAAAAGTAAAGGTTCCAAGTGAAGATTTTAATTGATGGCATGAATAGTAACTTATGGATTTTGATATTAATTATTGGTTGAAATATGTGGATATTAATTTTGGGATTTTAAGATGTATGTAGGTATTAAATTGTCTATTAGAGTGTGAAATTAGTAATGTGAAATTATAAATTTGGGTGTTGAATGTTAAATTTCAATATTTAAATACAGATTCGAAATAGGTTAAGAGTATGTCAAAACATGTGGTGATTTGTGAAATTATGTGTTTTATTAATTTTGTTATTAAATAAATAATGGGATGATGTATCTGGATAAATGAACATTAATTGTTATTGTTTGAGAGTTGTAGGAAAGACGTTTGGAGTGATGTAAACCCTATAAAAATTTAGAAGTAAACAATAGTACATAATTAAATGAATACAAATAATTTATTGAGGACAAATACATGATAAATAAGTGAGGAAAAGAAAGAATGGTGTGAAGAAGTATTGGATGAACGAACAAAAAAAAAGAAGGTATGGATATGAGTGATAGGGCCATATGTGTGGATAATTGGATAGAAGAAGAGGAAAGAGAACTTTAATGGATGTGTGGATATAATAAGAGGAAGGAGAACTTAACGAAAGTTTATGAAATTGTGTATAATTTATACGTGTGGATAATTAAATGAGGGTCTGGAATGAAATTAAACTAAAATTCTTAGTAGTGATTAAATGATAGATGTGTATCAAAATTTAAAGTTTGAAAAATAATAAAGATATATATATTATAATTATGTGTTGGATTATGAAAATGTGAAACAATGCTAAGGATATGAATTGAGATGAAAATATGGGTTTACGAATAAAGAATGATTTTATAACAGCACAAAATGCTATGGTTATTCTTGATGAATTATTAAGGAGGTTTTAGAAATAATAAATGATGTTAAATTATTAATTGTTAAATGAGTTATAATAAAAAAGTTCATAAAGGAAAGTGGAGGAAAAATATATATAAGTATAGGAAATTTAATTTCCTTACTTAAGTAAGTGTGCGTATCGAAATGTAATAAAAATGAATTAAGCTAAGGATTTGATTGGAATAAAGTATTTTGTGAAATAAAAAATGAGAAAATATTAATGTTGATCTTCTCTTGGAAATAGAAAGGGCACTTAGAGCTAGATCTTTCACAACGAGGGGAGTACATGCAACTAGATCTAGTGGAGCAGGTAGGTGACCTATCCTTGCTTATTATTTAGGTAGAATTTGCATAGGATTAATGTTTTATCTCTAAGTATGATGCAAAAAGAAATAGCACGAGTATGATGTTGTGAATGGTGGGAATCAATGAAGAAAGAAAGGAATGACTGAGGAGTTGAACTAAATAAATATAGTATGGCGTTTTGACTTAGACTATTGGTATGAATGTTGATAGACTGTTGCATGAATGAAGTCTTAAATGTTATGGTTTGCTGTTTGGATGTAGACCTGGATATTAATTTGTGGTAAGTTGTTGTTTGGATGAAGTCCTACACAATAAATAATTATATTTATATTGTAGTCTGGCGTTTAGACATAGACTATCGATGTTGAATGTGATAAGCTGTCATTAGGACGGAATCAATATTATTGCTTAGTATTATGGTATGACATTTGGACGTAGACCTGAATATTAATTTGTGATAAGCTGTCGTTTGGACATAGACTATCGATGTTAAATATGATAGGTTGTTGTTCGAACGGAGTCCTACATATTGTTGTTGAGTATTACGGTATGACATTTGGACGTAGACTTGGTGATGAGAAATTATTGTATGGAATGATTATTATTGAAATTAGAAAGTGAAGTTATATATATATATATATAAACTAATCAATAACATGTAAATCATAATAAATTCATTTTCATTACTTGTTATAAATTTGATTAATCCTCTGCAGCACAGTATAAATCTATAAACATAAATTTCTTTATACACCTAAACTCTTGAATTCAAATCACGTTAATGTGTATTCATTTCTATCATCATTCATCATTCTTTCTTGGATTAATCAAATTTATAACAAGTAATGAAAATGAATTTATTATGATTCACATGTTATTGATTAATTTATATATATATTTGCAGGACCTTCTCATACCACAAGACAGAGCTGATCCGGACTTCTTAGATTTCTTCTGCTATTAGGTAGAAATATTTCAATGTAAATCATTTTGCAAAACTTGATCCCAAAGCTTAGTAATTAGAATGATTATGTAAACATGAAGTTATGTCAACTAAATTTTAAAGTAGTGTACACATTTATTAGTCCTCTCTCTCTCTCTCTCTCTCTCTCTCTATATATATATATATATATATATATATATATATATATATATATATATTCTTTCTATGATCATTTAATGTCATATACTCGGTGATGATGAAAAGAATGGGTTAGAAATCATCCATAATGTTTAAAATGAAGTGGGGCATGTTTGAAGTTGTCATGTGTTGATTTTCTATTGTAGGATGTTTCTGAAGAACTGAAACGATGAAAATTAAGAGGAAATTCTGCTGAAATTTTGTTAAGAGTTGAGATTGAACTATTTTTTTTAAAAAAAATCCCCAAATTTCTAAAAATATGACAATAATGGTTTAAATGTATATTGAAATGTTATGGTTTAGTGTTTGGCTATAGACCTGGATATTAATTTATGGTAAGCTGTTGTTTGGATGAAGTCCTACACAATAAATAATTATATTTATATTATAGTCTGACGTTTAGACGTAGACTATCGATGTTGAATGTGATAAGTTATCGTTAGGATGGAGTCAATGTTATTGCTTAGTATTATGGTTCTGGGTTATTACAAGTGAGACCTAACTTCTTAAGAGTATGTAAAGCAGAAGATTATTGTAAGGATTGCCCCTTTACCTTTTTAATTATTTAAAATGGTTTGTAATTGTTAGTTTGCATTGAAATTCATATGTGTTGTGTATAATTGCTATCATAAGAGATTATGTTGATAAGACAACACACACACACACACACATAACCGCAATGACAGAACCAATAATATATCTTCCTAGGTTAATTATTGCCTGAAAAAACATCAAATCAATATTTTTTTTTTATCATTTTGATGTATTGATGTTATAATAAACAAATTATTTTGATGCATTTTCAATTGAAAAACACTTCACACCACATTACCAAACACGAGTATTTGTTTTTACATGTGATCTCTAAAAAGCATATATGTATTAGTTCTAGGTATCTCTTATACCTTAACTTATGAGAACAACTGTTTCATTTCATAACAAAAATAATATAATATGTATTGATTTCAACAACTTTCATTAATGTCAAGTCTTAATAGAGCATCAATCGATGTTATAGGAATCTTATAATTATAATCACTTTATAATTTTCTTTTCAAAGAATTTTGTTTTAAGAACTTTATTTTTACTCTAGATTTATTAATCAAATATAAAATAATATTAAAGATAAAAAATACTTTTATTAATAATAAATATATTTTGCATGGACAAAATCAATGTCACATGTAACAAATTAATTGGACAAGGGCATATACACTAAGAACACACACACAATACATTGAAACCTAAGGAAATATATTGTTTTCAATATAGATGCAGACTCTTATCATTAATTTACCTCTGCATTTGCTTCCAAGATATAGGGACAACTCTTTCATTTCTAGGGTTTATCTCTTTCGCTTCTAGGGTTTATCATAGGGAGTTGGTGAGAGAGAATATATGCTCTTTCATGGATAGGCTATGCCAACCATTAACTATCAAAATTAAACTTGCGTGCTTTATCATGGCTAGGTCATCCTAACCACTGACTTCCAAAATTAGACCCATTATCGAAAAAAAATAGGTTTGGTTTTTCTCATAATCTCATTAAAAAACTCCATGAAAAGAGAGGATAAAAAAATAAATGCTTCAACTCATTGCACATAACCAAGACAACCACCAATATAACATACAAAGTAATTAAACTACACAAGTTTACCTTACAAAAAGAAATTCCTAGCACTAGATCCACCTCATATGGTGTATAGTGTAGGAGCCTAACAAATCACTGAAAAACAATTGTTGTAATAGTCTAACAAAAAAACTCACCTATCAAATCAAAGAAAATTTGTTTAATGAAATTAAGGATCCCCTTACCAATAACTGACTAAGAAGATGGAATGGATGGTCGTCCCGTAAAAAAGGACCTAGTTTAAAAGGATGGATTTTGTCTTAAATCATGATAGGTTGAGGATTGATTTGTGAAATACTGGCTTTGTTTGATAATGTGGTTCGATTAGCTTTTTAAAGTGCTTTTTGCTTGGAAAAACATCAAATTAATGTTTTTATGATTATTTTGATGTGCTGATATCAAAATTAAAAAAATTGAAAAAAAAATCACTTTAATGCATTTTCAATTGAAAAACACTCCACACTACATTAATAAACACGAGTGTTTGTTTTTGTGTTATAATTACTTTTCAAAATGCTTTTAAATTGTTTTTCACTTGAAAAGGTATCAAATTGATGCTTATTGGCTTATTTTTTTAAATTATTTTGATATGCTGATTTTAAAAATAAAAAATCTAAAAAATATCATTTTAATATATTTTTATCTAAAAATCTTTTTTTAAAAAAATATTCTACACCACATTAATGAGCATACTTAATAAATTGAGTTAGGGGTGAGTAAAAAAACCAACAAACTGAGAAAATCGAGAAAATTGAATCATGAAAAAAATTGATTAAACCGATTAGAATATTTTTAAAAAAATTAGGTTCGATTCGGTTTCATAAGCTTAAAATCAAAAAACCGAACCGAAACGGTTTAGTTAAAAATAAACAAAACCGAACCGAACCGAAAAGAACCCATTAGAAAGTAAAAAAAAAACCCAAAAAAAATATAATTTTCAGTATTTAATATTAAATTAACCAAACTGAACCAAAATTGAACAGAATCGAACCAAACCGAATCAAAACTGGTCGGTTGGAACCGGTTTTGGATTTTTTATATATTTTATAAAATTTTAGTTTTGTTGTTTTTATAGGTAAAAACCAAACTGAATTGAAAATAATTATCCTTAAGTGATGTAATATATAAGTTTATTTGATTTGATTTGATTTTATTTTATTATACGTGTGTGTCTGTGTGTCCCCCCTATATATATGTGTGTGTATCGCCACCGGCACGACATCTTGCGTTTAACCAAACCCTATAAATCATCCACGAAACCGGAAAAAAGAAATCTCCGGAAAAACCACGACTATAGTATTAAAGAAAAGAGATGGAAGAGGAGGAAGCAGAAATATACGACGGAGTTAGAGCACAGTTCCCTCTAACATTCGGCAAACAATCAAAATCTCAAACACCTCTCGAACAAATCCATAACACCACTATCCGAAAAGCACCACCCACCTCCGCCGCCAACGCCGAAACCCAATCCTCCTCTTCTAAAGCCTGGCCCGATTCTCTCCGTCCCACACCTAAATCATCCTCCAACCCCACCCCTTCACTTGGACCGCCACCACTGCGGCCTACTGGTTCCAATTCATTCGTCGCCCATGTTTCGATTGGACCTCCTCGACCACAAGCTCGGGGTGTAGACGACGAAGATGATGGGGAAGTTATGGTGGGGCCTCCGCGGCCTCCGCCGGGACTGGCTGCTGCTGATGATGATGATGATGAGGAGGAGGAGGAGGAGGAGGAGGAGGATGGTGTGATGATTGGACCACTTCGTCCGCCGGAACCAGCGGATTCGGATGAGGAGGATTTTCTGTATCGGATTCCAACGAGTAATGAGATTGTACTTGGAGGCCACTCTAAGGTAACTCTAGTTATGTTTTGATAAAAAAAATGGTGAAATTTTGCTCTTGGGATTTTAATTTGAGTGACTGTTTGTCTGTCAGGTTGTTTCAGCTCTTGCTGTAGATCATACTGGGTCTAGAGTTCTTTCTGGTAGTTATGACTATACAGTTAGAATGTACGATTTTCAAGGGATGAATTCGCGTTTACAATCATTTAGGCAGCTTGAACCATCTGAAGGCCATCAAGTTCGTAATTTGAGCTGGAGTCCTTCCGCAGACCGGTTTTTATGCGTCACTGGTTCTGCTCAAGCTAAGGTATGATTTATTTATTTCTTCATGTGGGTATCTTTGGTTATTACCATTTGATCGGAACCACGGCAAGGATTGTGGAACTCTCGTTTGTTTTTGTTTGTGTCTCAGATATTTGACCGTGATGGGCTTACACTAGGTGAGTTTGTCAAGGGGGATATGTACATTCGTGACTTGAAGAATACAAAGGGTCACATTTCTGGATTGACTTGCGGGGAGTGGCATCCTCAAGCCAAGGAGACAATTCTAACATCATCAGAGGACGGTTCACTACGTATATGGGATGTGAATGATTTCAAAAGTCAAAAGCAGGTTTGCTGTTTTTTCAAGTTGCTTAATTCTGCTACTTGAAATTATGATGAGTTCCATACAACCATTCTGTTTTGGGGAACTTGGTTTCACTTCATTTGACAGTCAACGAAGCTGTTTTAGTGGCTCCTAGGATGCTTTTTTGCATGTGCACTGGAGGGTTATAATGTTTCTGTTTCCATGTGTGCTTATGGGTTACATTAATTGTGATATATTTGAAAGTGTTATTCTCATTCAACTAGGAAATATATGAAAGTAGGTAAACTAACATTGCAGTTGTTCATTTTAACTAGGTCATTAAACCAAAGCTTGCTCGGCCTGGAAGAGTTCCAGTTACCACATGTGCTTGGGATCGTGAAGGAAAGCGCATTGCCGGCGGAATTGGAGATGGTTCTATACAGGTTTGTGTTTCTGAATTGTGGTTGTCTTCTTTTTTTCATTGAACCCTCTTTCACTTCAGTTATTTCATTTTTCTTGACACACATGTTGCTTAATTTGTATTCATAGATATGGAGCCTTAAGCCTGGATGGGGAAGCAGGCCAGATGTTTTTGTTGAGAAGGGTCATTCAGATGACATCACTTGCCTCAAATTTTCTAGTGATGGACAAATTTTACTCTCAAGAAGCTCTGATTGTTCACTGAAGGTAGTGATGAAACATTCATTTAGAGAGTATTGTGTTTTCACTTCACTAATATATGTTTATTCTCGATACTTATCACACCCTTCTTCATATCTATATTTTCATGTGTTAGGTTTGGGATTTGCGGCAAATGAAAGAGGCCCTTAAAGTCTTTGAGAATCTTCCAAATAACTATGCTCAAACAAATATTGCATTTAGTCCTGATGAGCAGCTTTTCTTGACTGGAACATCTTTTGAAAGGGAGAGCAAAACTGGAGGTGTATTGTGCTTTTACAACCGGGCAAAACTTGAACTTGTTTCAAGAGTTGGTATTTCTCTGACTAGCAGTGTTGTGCAGTGTGCTTGGCATCCAAAGCTAAATCAGGTAACACCAAATGATATATGCTGCTTTATTCTTATTGTCAATATAGGTGGGGTCTTGGATGCACCAAGATATGATATATGCTGCTTTATTCTTATTGTCACTATAAGGTGGTCTTGGATGCACCAAGACATTGCCTGTATGTTTATTTATTTATTCTTGTGCAAATGAGGGATACATTAGTTTTCCTCAACCTAGGAGCATTTGTTTCGTGTAAAATATTTTACAAATGGTATTCTGGTTAAACATTTTACATGGAAAAGATTTTATGATGTTTGGTAGCAATGAAATGAAAAATATGGTGGTAATGGAATTGTGAAAAGAGGATGGTGGTGATGAGGTAGTAGTGTAGAAAGTGACGACAAAAAGAGTGGTGGTGGTATTGGTGTGGTGAAATAGTTGGACAATTGTGAATTGATTGATTTGCGTAAAGAACTTTATGAACTTAAAATATTTTTCAACAAATGAACAAAGTTTATAACAAACACAGGAAAATTTAGTAAAATATTTTACGCAAAACACATACCCCCCTCAGTAGCACTTTTTTTAATACACATGCCCATCCATACAAACTGAAGCCTTGCCTACTTTGTTTGTTTAAAGATCTTTGCAACAGCTGGAGATAAAAGCCGAGGAGGAACCCACGTACTATATGATCCAACCTTCAGTGAGAGAGGAGCTCTTGTATGTGTTGCATCCGCACCCCGGAAAAAATCTTTGGATGATTTTGAGGTGCAGCCCGTCATTCACAACCCTCATGCACTACCCTTGTTTAGAGATCAGCCAAGCCGAAAGCGTCAGCGAGAGAAAACATTGAAGGATCCCCTTAAGTCCCACAAACCTGAACTTCCAATGACAGGACCAGGTTTTGGTGGAAGAGTTGGTGCTAGTAAAGGAAGCTTATTGACTCAATATCTTCTTAAGGTCATGTTTCCCGTCTAACCATTTTCTCATCGTTATTTAATTCTTAATGAAGCCAGCGGGAAAAACTGACATTTGGATTTCATTACAGCAAGGGGGAATGATCAAGGAGACATGGATGGAGGAAGACCCACGAGAAGCTATATTGAAGTATGCTGATGCTGCGGAAAAAGATCCCAAATACATTGCTCCAGCATATGCGCAAACCCAGCCTGACCCAGTTTTTGCAAAGTCGGATTCCGAGGATGAAGAAAAATGATCCAAGTATGATGGTGTGTTTCATTTGCTACTCATTTCCCTATCATGGGATTTATAATATTTTTCCTTAGTTGTGACAATGTAATTGATTGGCATGTCTGAGGAAATTCTTTGCGCTACTTCCGTCATTCTATTGATTTTCAATGCTTTTTATTTGCATGCAAGGTCAGGTCGGTCTGCCTCTACATCAACCTGAATTTTATTTCAGAAGCTGAAACATTGAAGTGAACATCAATGAATATGCAGAGGTATCGTAATTTCTCTCATGCAATGCTCATGGAAGTGATTCCATGAATCACAACCTGGCTTCTACAAAATAGGTTTTTCATGGCTTCTACAAGTTTCTAACATAAAAATAGAGAAAAAAATGGTGAGAATCCGGAAGAGGATCTGCTTTCTTTGCCCATGGTTTATGTATTTTTAGGCTATTTTTGTAGCTTTTGCATCGAATGTTCAAAATATTAGGAATTGGGTGCTTGTGGAGGCATCTGCAAAATCTAAGGCAGTCAAATATGGTTTCAACTAAGGTGATTGAACTTGTAGAATACTCTGATTCTTGAGCAGTTTATTCGTGTCTACAAGTGACCAATCAGTCTTGTATATTTGCCATATTAGATATTTTTGTAGCTTTTGTATCATATTGCATGTGTCTTCAACCGATACTAGAAGCAATATCAAAATGTTTCTATATTACGAAGTTCATTTTTCTGTTTTCCTTGCAACTCAGCTAAACATCACCAATGCACGGTTGATGGCTCCAAAAGCCTTTTGTCAGTAACAGCAGTAACCGAGGCCATCATCCTGCATTGCTTAGATTATCTTAGTTATCATCTGGAAAGATTGCTCCGGGGCTTGGAAATGATCAAGTTAGGAGCTCTCATGCTCAAAGCTCGACAAGCGAGAGCCTGACAGCACGGCAAACAGTTGTGTGTCTACGAAATGCTGCAAACCCAAAAACCATTGAAAGCCAATTCGAAAATCAAGACTGCAAATCAGCTTGTGAAAAGATTATAGAGGTTTTTATCTTCGAGTCAGCAGGTTTGTGCTGTATACCAACCTGCAAGAGAAAAAAGCAGTATTAAAACGTTCTGGATAATTCTATTTTATGGATGGTACTTCTCGTAGCTAGCCTCCAATATCCTATTTTATTTGACTGATTAACTCGAGTTACTAACACGAAGGATTAGATAAAGCACGTTTCATGCAAAATGTTCACCCCAAGTCCTAACACAAACCATTCCGACCCCATCACACCTGTATACATGGAGGCCAGATCAACAGCTCCAAAACAGAGAAGTTGCTGTAAGGTCTTGTCACAGCACCTGATTGATTCCTCCTTTGACCGAACCCCTTATTCAATGGCTCCCAGTAAACTAGCATATGATACATCCCAGTCAATGGCCATTGACTGACAAGTATTTATTCCCAGTAATTCTAAGTTTACTACAAACTGACAAGGATGTTGTTACATGGAACAAGATTTTTGAGTCTTCATATTTATCAAAAACTGGCACCAGCCACCAGCCCAATGCTTGGCCAACAATAGAACTTTCCGCCATCACTTGATACCAGTCTCTATCCTTAAAAAAGTGAAACCTTAAAAAAATGAAATGAAGTCTTTACTCATTTCAATCGAGATCAGATAAAACCAAACCTTATACGCATCCAGCCTAATGATTTGGATTTCCAAGAGATTATGTTTTGCAAGTCCATGACAAGCGGATTTACTATCAACTATTATTCATGCATATAAAATATAGCGCAATACATAATTTTGAGTGATAGTTTTTCCATTTTCATGTTTTTGAATTGTTTGGTCATCTCTTTCAAGGCAAATTGCTTAGAACATGATTCCAAACAAACTACCGATTCATTTCCTTGAAATCGCAAACAAAAAGATAATTGGTTATGAATTTCTTCAATTTAACTATTAATTGATCCTAAACTTTGATTTTCTTGCAATTTTGTCTCTGATTTCAATCAATTGACTTTGTAAAAATTGAGTTTGGTCCTTTAAAATATCAATTTTCTTGATTAAGCCCAAATTGGACTCCCAAACTTAATTTTTACCAATTAAGTCCCTAAAGAAATTAATTTGATCCATTAAAAGTATAATTAAGTCCTTACACCAAATTAATTCTTAAAAATAATTAAACTTTTAATTCGACCAATTATTAAATCAAATTGACCTATTAAAAATCTAATTAAGTCCCTGAACTTAATTTTTTATATACAAATTCATCCAATAACCATTTAATTTAACCTTAGATTTGCATTGTCTCTTCAGTCTTGGGTACAATAGGGTATGGTTAGGATCCCAATTTTATCCAAAACTCCACCTTGTTTCATTTACATATTTGAAACCTTTTCCAGTATATTTTTGCCTAGTTGTCAGTCTTTTGTTATTATTACTTTTATTTTTTATTTTTTGAAAGGAAAAAAGTAAATTTGAGGGAAGAACCCAAAATAGGTTATAACACTAACGTTTCTCTAGTAGAAAAAAAATTAAATCGTGTGGGGGTTGACCCGATCAACTTAAAGGGTCCAAAGGCAACCTAAAAGATCACTAAGAATATAGTTTGACTAAAAAAAATCAAGATATCTTTTTTTAAAAAAAATATTGCGATGACAATTTATTGGATCGATCTGGGTTAACTTGTTAAATCCACGATTTGGGTCACCATAATAATCTCATATAAAACAAATCAAAACAAATTATGATGCTTAATTCCCAAGCAACCCAATGTTAAAGGATGAAATTAAAAAAAATCAATTAAAAAAAAAAGAACACAAAAAGACCCGAGTTAAGTCGGGTTAACCCGCTAAACCCATGACTTAGGTCATGAGATCTGGATAACTTCATAGAAATTAAATAAAAAAATAACCCAAGTAAACCCGGGTTAACATGCCAAACTTGTAACCTGAGTCATGAGATTGAGATAACCTCATACAAATCAAATCGAAAAAAATTATAAAGTTTGATTCCCAATAAATTCATTTTGGAAAGATGGAATTAGAAAACAAATCAATTTTAAAAAAGGACACAATAAAACCGTTGAAGTCTATCGAGGTTAACCCACAAAATGCGTGGTTCAAGTTATGAGACCGAAATAGCCTTATGGAAAACAAACTGAACAAATCATAAAGATTAATTTCTAATCAACCAAATATTGAAGGATGAAATTGAAAAAAAATATCAATTAAAACAAAAAACTTGGGTCAACCAGGTTGACTCGCTAAACTAACGACATGAGTCATGAGACTAAGATAACCATATAGAAAGCAAGTCGCAACTAATCATGAAACCCAATCTCTAATAAACCAAATATTAAATGATGAAATTAGAGGAAAAAACATAGATTTTAATAAAAAAAAAAATCAAAGGCAAAAAATATATTTATTGCAAAAAATAGTGTTTTCTGAGGTGATGCATAGTAAAAGCTTAGTTATGAAACCCGGTCCGGGGGTTGACCAGGCTAAGGGGTTGAGTCCCAGGTCACATAAATTGACTTGGGTCAACCCAGGAAAATAATAATAAAAATGTTTGAGGTTTTAATATCCCATATGAAAAAGTTAAGAAATAATCCATGTGGATGTAGATTATATATATTGTAAATAATGAAGTTTAAAAGATTATTTCAGAAGGTTTTTTATCCCACTTTTTATGTTCTTTTTTTAAGTTGAAGTATTTAAACCAAAAAAGATTTCTTATCTCACATTGAAAAACAAAACACAAACATAAAGTATATATACCAGTTGGCTTCCAATCCCACACTGGAAAAATAAAAATCTCTTCTAATATTTATATAATGAACTTTGATATATGTTAGTAACCAATAAGGAAATGGTGGCAGGCTCGTGTGTATAAGGTTGGGCCGAGCGTGATAAAAACATTTGATTGCCTCCTATGTGAGCGAGGCAACGCCTATGCTCTCTCGACCTATTTTTTGCCTTTATTTATAATTTGTTTCTGTCCCTCTTTTAACTAAAACCACTATTTTTTTGTAATTTTTTTTTTGTCCTCTCTTTAACTAAAACCACTATTTTGTTTCTCTTTTTTATCCCTCTTTTTGTTCCACATAAAGAGATTCATACACATAGTTTTCAAAAAATATGATTGACTTAATTTTTCAGATTGTTAAAAAATGTAATTTGTTTTTTCACATGGAAATGTTCATGGACATGCTATAGAAGTTTTTATAAGAAAAATAGAATGTCAATTAGATCAAAGATTAAAATTTTCAGTTTGTTATAAAATATTGACATACAAAAATATGGGTCTTTGCTAGGTTTTTTCGAGTCGCGGGTTGGCCAGGCAGGTCAAGCAGAATTCACTGGGCTAATTGCATGCCTGATTTTTACCTTCTTCATACCCAGCTAGGACCCCGAGTCACTCGGGTCCTAGGTCAACCCATCAAGTCAAGCCGGGTTTGATAACTATGAGTAAAAGTACTCTTTTAGTTTTGTAATAATAATAATAATAATAATAATAATAATTAGTATAAATAAAAATAGAGAAAAAAAATAACTTAGTGCAAAATTAAAAGTTCAAAAACCTTTTAACCCATAAACAAACTAAACGGCTAAAAACCTAAAATTCCTTTCTCTGATTTGAATGAACGACGATGCTAGCTGTTATTGCTTCTATTTGAAAGTAGTCAATAGTTTCTCCTTTGTTTGTGTGTCTTTAGGATAATGTTTGATTACTGTCCTGAGATGGAAGAGACATAAACAGTGGAGATAAGACAAAAAATAAGACTAAGACAATTATGTTTGGTAGTGATGTACAAAATAAAATGTTTGTCTCTATATCCTGTTTGTTTATGGTCGAAAAAACATAATAAAATATGAAAAAAATTATTTTTCCTTTAATATGTATTGTTATCAAACTTATATATTTTAAAAAATTCAATATTTTTTTACTTTAGTTTATATCGAGTGTTGAAATTAATAATATTATAATAATCCTAGTAATAAAACCTGGACTAATTTGATGATTTGATCTAGGGCTTGAATAAGCTCAAGTTTAAGAAAAAATAGAGGAATGATTGACTTGCCTTAGCTCAATAAAAAACTCAAGTCAACTTAGGTTAAAACATGGGTAAAAAACCCATTAATTGTTTTGAAAAAAAAAATAAAAATTTTGGGCCAGCTGAGTTGACCCTCTCGACCTATGACCTGAACCTTGCCTTGGGTCGACTTCCGAGTCAGGTTTTAAAACTAAGATAATAATTATTTTTATCTATATGTTGACTCTGGTCAGCTCATGTTGACCCTCCCAACCTATGACCCGAATCTTGCCTCATTTAACCCCCAAGTCGGGTTTTAAAACAACAATAATAACAACTTTTATCCTTATATTGACCTGGATCAACCCGAGTTGACCCACCTGATCCATGACTAGGTCCTTACCCCGGGTTGACCCCCAAATAAAGTTTTAAAACTATGATAATAATCACTTTTATTTTATGTTGACCTAGGTCAACTCAAGTTGATCCTCCTAACATGTGACCTGGGTCGACCCTCGAGTTGGGTTTTAAAACTATGATAATAACCACTTTTGTTCTTATGTTAACTCGGGTCAATGGTCAATCCCACTCGTGACCCGGAACTTGCCCCAGATCGACTCCCAAATCGAATTTTAAAACTATTATAATAATTATTTTATTCTTACGTTGATTTGGGTCAACCCAACCCGTGACCCGGGCCTCGACCAGTGACCCGATATTTGCTCTGGATTGACTCCCGAGTTGGGTTTTAAAACTATAATAATAATCATTTTTATTATTACATGTCTTCGTTGGATAATTTTGGAATTGAAAGTTTTTTACAAGGATATTTTATGAATGAAAAATAATAAATATTGTTTCTGGAGACTTGTCTTCTTTGTAACTCATGTTTTAAAAGTACATAAATTCACTTTAAAACTGTCTCGGAGACATATTTATTTTTATGTTTTTATTTTTGTTTCTTCAACGAAACACATTTCTTTCTCTATTATATTTGTTTTTTTTAATCCCAAGATAATACTTGTCATCTTTGTAACTCATGTTTTGAAAGTTCATAAATTCATTTCAAAATTGTTCTAGAGGCAGATTTATTTTTATATATTTATTTTTGTTTCTTCAATGAAACACATTTATGTATTTATTGTCTTTATTTTTTTTTATCCCAAGATAATAACCAAACACAACTTAAAAGTGGCAAAAAAAAAAAGGAAAAAAAAAAAGAGGAATGGAGCTATGGATGGAAGCCAAAACAGAGAGCTAGATTGCTGACCTTGAAGCTACCTATCTCCTCTCTTAAACACTCCGCTGTTCTTGAACTTAAAGTACCATTAATTAATATTTTGCTATTGCTATCAGTCCCATCATTGCAATTTCTTTTTTTGATTTTTTTCTCGTCTTTCTAAGTTTTTATTTTTTGGTAGGAGAAAGGTAATCAATATAACAAGATGGTTAACAAGCATTATTTTGGTGCTATTTGAAGAGAAAGATTAGAGATTCAGTTGAGATTTTGCATTCTGTTTGAATAAGTCTTAGATAAGTCCTAGTCTTTAGGGTACTTGGTTAGCGGTTAGTATTTCCTAATTCTTTTAGGTGCACTCATCACGTTGAGTAACATGTTAAGTAATATGAACTGTTTTTTCTCATTCTGTTAAGTCCGTAAAAGGCTATTTATAAGCCAAAGAATGTTCAATAAGAAGTGTAGTCATTTCCAGAATTATTGAGTAATCTACATTTTTGTGTTTTCTATTCATAACATTTTTGGTATCAGAGCCTGGGCTAGGTCTGGCAAAATCAAAGCAGCAGTCTTTGAGAATTGTTTTGCAGTAGCAGCGAAGATGACTACCGAAGGGAATTTTATGCAACCATCCATTCCTCGCTTTGATGGTCACTATGATCATTGGAGCATGTTGATGGAAAATTTCCTGCGATCTAAGGAATTATGGGGGCTGGTAGAGATTGACTATGAGGAGCCAACAAGTGGATCGGTACAGACAGTCGCACAACGGAGGAAGCTAGAAGAATTGAAGCTGAAAGACTTGAAAGTGAAAAACTTTCTCTTTCAGGCCATAGATCGGACGATATTGGAGACCATTCTTGTGAAGAAAACTTCCAAACAAATTTGGGACTCTATGAAGAAGAAGTTTGAAGGGAGTGCTAGGGTCAAGAGGTCACATCTACAAGCTCTCCGCATAGAGTTTGAAAACCTTGAGATGAAGACTGGAGAAGGAGTTTCTGAGTATTTTTCAAGAGTGTTATCAGTGGCCAACAAGATGAGAACATATGGGGATCAGATGCCAGATGTCACAGTGGTGGAGAAGATTCTCAGATCGCTGAGTGAAAAGTTCAATTATGTTGTCTGCTCGATTAAGGAGTCCAAAGACATCGATAAACTCTCTATTGATGAGCTGCAGAGTTCTTTAATTGTTCATGAACAAAAAATCCAGCGGCATACAAGAGATGAACAAGCACTCAAGATCAGCCATGAAGATAGATTTGGTGCAAGAGGACGAGGACAAAGTGCGTACAGAAGCAGAGGAAGAGGGAGACGCCAACCTTACAACAAAGCAACAATGGAATGCTTTAAGTGCCACAAGCTTGGACACTTTCAATCTGAATGTCCAAGCTGGGATAAGGAAGCCAACTATGTTGAACTAGGAGAAGAAGAAGAGATGCTGCTTATATCATATGTGAAGATGAATGGTGTTAAAAAAAGAGATGTCTGGTTCTTAGACTCCGGGTGTAGCAACCACATGTGTGGTGACAAGAGTTTGTTCACTGATCTAAATGAGAGCTTTAGGTAGAAAAGCTGGGAAATAACACAAGAATGGATGTGTTAGGAAAATGCAATGTGAGACTGCAAGTAAGTGGCTTTACGCATGTTGTTAGTGAAGTATTTTTTGTGTCTGAACTAAAAAACAATCTGTTGAGTATTGGTCAACTACAAGAAAAAGGGTTGACGATTCTCATCCAACATGGAATGCTAAAGATTTATCATCCAGAGAAAGGGCTCATAATACAAACTAAGATGTCAGCAAATCGGATGTTTATATTACTAGTAAAATCACTGCCACAGAAACCAGTTTGCCTCTACACCTCCACGCAGGATATGGCACACTTATGGCATTGTCGTTATGGACATTTGAGTTACAAGGGGTTGAACACTCTCTAGTTTAAGAAGATGGTGCATGGGTTACCTTAGTTCAAGACTCCAACAACAGTGTGTGCAAATTGCATGATTGGAAAACAACACAGAGATCCAATCCCAAAGAAGAGCAATTGGAGGGCCACAAAAAAGCTCCAACTTATTCATGCAGATCTCTACAGACCAATCTCTCCCATCTCTAACAATAATAAGAGGTACATTATATGCTTTATTGATGACTTTACTAGAAAATCATGGACTTATTTTTTAGTAAAGAAATCTGAAGCATTAGTTATGTTCAAACATTTTAAGAGTTATGTTGAGAAAGAAGTTGGAGGATATATTAAATGTTTGAGAACAGATCGATGAGGTGAGTTCACCTTACTTGAGTTCAATGAGTTCTGCGCAGAGCATGGGATCAAGAGGCAATTGACTGCATCGTATACTCCACAGCAGAACGGAGTAGCGGAAAAGAAAAATCGAACAGTGATGAACATGGTTTGATGCATGTTTTTGGAAAGGAAGATTCCAAAGACTTTTTGGCCGGAGGCAGTAAACTGGACAATACATATTTTAAATCGGAGTCCTACATTGGTTGTGAAGAATTAAACACCTGAGGAAGCTTGGAGTGGAAGCAGACCCTCGGTTGAATACTTCAGAGTTTTTGGATGTGTGGTGCATGTACATGTTCCAGATGTGAAAAGGCAAAAGTTAGATGCAAAAAGTGTTGCTTGTGTGTTTTTAGGAGTAAGTGAAGAGTCTAAGGCATTTAGACTCTATGAGCCAGCTGCAAGAAAGATTGTAGTTAGTAGAGATGTAGTGTTTGAGGAAGATAAATCTTGGAGCTGGGATACGAGTTATGAAGAGCACATCATGGCTGATTTGGAATGGGAAGATAATAAGACAATAAACGTAGAAAATGAGTGAGCAGTGAGTGAGGAAGAAAGAGCAGTCATTGAATCGATTTGTAGTCCCCAGAATGGGGAAAATGAAGAAATAAACAGAGTGCCTCATAAAGAAAGAAACAGAGTGCCTCCAAGGTGGAGAAACAATTATGTAACTGGGGAAGGACTTTCGGAGGAGTCGGAAGAAGAAGCAAATATCAATCTCCATTTTTTAGCTCTGTTTACTTCAAACCCAGTACATTTTAAGGAGGCAGTGAAGCATGACAAATGGAGGACAACTATGGACATAGAGATACAGGCTATAGAGAGGAACAACACATAGGAACTCATTGATCTTCCTAAAGATACAAAGAAAATTGGAGTGAAGTGGGTTTATAAAACCAAACTCAAGGAGAATGGTGAAGTGGACAAGTTAAAGGCTCGCCTAGTGGCAAAGGGGTATGTGCAACAGCAAGGGATAGATTACACAGAAGTATTTGCACCAGTTGTGAGAATGGACACAGTAAGAATGATTGTGGCTTTAGCAGCTCAAAAGGGGTGGACTCTTTATCAACTTGATGTCAAATCTGCCTTCTTGCATGAAGAACTTAATGAAGAAGTATATGTGGAGCAGACGAAGGGTTATGAGCTGGAGAACAGTTCTAACAAAGTTTACAGGTTGAAGAAAGCTTTGTATAGACTGAAACAGGATCCGAGAGCTTGGTTTAATCGTATTGAAGCATATTTCATAAGTGAAGGATTTGAAAAGTGTTATAGTGAACATACTTTGTTCACTAAAACAAATAAAAGAGGTAAGATTCTCATTGTCAGTTTATATGTTGATGATTTAATATTTACTAACAATGATGAATTGATGTTTGCTGAGTTTAAGAATTCCATGTTAAGGGAGTTTGATATGACTGATTTGAGGAGAATGAGATTTTTTCTTGGTATAGAAGTTTTGCAAAGATCAGATGGGATTTATATTTGTCAGAGGAAGTATACTTTGGAGGTGCTGAAGAGGTTTAGGATAGAGAACATCAACTCAGTTCATAATCTCATTGTTCAAGGTTGTAAGCTTTCTGAAGATGAGAATGGGGTTCATGTTGATGAGACTTTGTTTAATCAGATGGTGGGATGCCTCATGTATTTAACAGCCACAAGGCCATATTTAATGTTTGCAGTAAGTTTGATTAGCAGGTACATGGCCAAACCAACTGAGCTGCATTTGATGGCAGCCAAGAGAGTACTAAGGTACTTGAAAGGAACTATTGGACTTGGAGTTCTCTACAAGAAGGGAGGATGTGAAGGTCTGGTTGCATATGCAGATAGTAACTATGCAGGAGATATAGAAGACAAGAAAAGTACATCAGGCTATGCTTTTATGTTGGGGTCTGGAGCTGTTGCCTGGTCTTCAAGAAAGCAACCTATAGTCACACTTTCTACCACAGAAGCAGAGTTCGTAGCTGCAGCTGTTTGTGCAAGTCAAGCTATTTGGATGAAGAGAATAATTGAGAAGCTGAGTTTGGAAGACAGTAAATGCACTATAATTTTTTGTGATAACAGTTCCACAATTAAGTTATCAAAAAATCCTGTGTTACATGGTCGAAGCAAGCACATTGATGTGCGCTTCCATTTTCTTCGTGATCTTACACGAGAAGGAGCAATTGAATTGGTTTACTGTGGAACACAAGATCAGCTGGCAGATGTGATGACAAAGCCCCTCACAGTGGATGCATTTCAGAGGTTTCGAAGTTAGTTGGGAGTCTGTCAAGTTCCTGAAACAGACTAGTTGATTAAACTAGTTATCAGTGGTAACTAGTTTAAGGGAGGGAATGAAGAGAAAGTTTGAGATTCAGTTGAGATTTTGCATTATGTTTGAATAAGTCCTAGATAAGTCCTAGTCTTTAGGGTACTTGGTTAGCGGTTAGTATTTCCTGATTCTTTTGGGTGCATTCATCACGTTGAGTAACATGAGCTGTTTTTTCTCATTTTGTTAAGTCCGTAAAAGGCTATTTATAAGCCAAAGAATGTTCAATAAGAAGTGTAGTCATTTCCAGAATTGTTGAGTAACCTGCATTTTTGTGTTTTCTATTCTTAACACTATTGAGTGCTGCCCGAGGGCGATAAATCTGTAAGTTCTTAGTGATTCTGAGAGCTCAATCATTTATTCTAATAGAGCTAAAGCCCATGTGAATCTCCTTCTGGGAAATTACAGTCTAGCTCTTACAGATGGTCAGGAGGGAATTAAGCTCTGGCAAACCAATGTTAAGACACTGTATCGAGCTGCCAAGGCATCTCTGTCATTGAATTTGTTGGTGGAGGCAAAATCTTATGGTGAAAATGGACTGAAGCAAGACTTAAATAACGAAGCACTAAATTTTCCAGGCAGAAAAATTTACTGAAGATGGAACAGGATAAGCGTGAGGCTGAAGTTTCAGAGGCTAACCTTGGATATTCTTGGGTTTTAGAGTGGAAAAAAGCTGCATTTGATACGGATTTATGTATAGGCTAGCTACCTAACAATATTTTTCTTTACTTCAACTGTTTTCAGGGCCTACTTTCTTCAATTGAAGATTGGGAAGCTTTGCTGCACCAAGTGTTGAGTTTTTTAAGACATATATATGCCGTAGAAACCATAAATTTAATTTTTTTTTTGGGAATTCCAATTATCCCGTTAGACATTTAAGATTTATAGGGAGATTATCTAAAATTTAAATGTTTTTTCAGCTTTGAATAATTGCTTTAAGATTGGGCTGTCGTAAACCACAATTCATCTAAGTGTTCGGTCTCTAAAGATAATTTACACGAACTGCTAGTAAGAAATCTTCTAAATCCTTTTGAGAGAGAAAGATTGTTATGCCATTAAGTGTTAGTTTTTTCTTTTGTGTTTTTTAGGCATTCTATAACTTAGTAGTTTAAGATTGGGCTATCGTAAACCACAAGTCATCTAAGTGTTCGGTCTCTAAAGATAATTTACACGAACTACTAGTAAGAAATCTTCTAAACCCTTTTAAAAGAGAGAGATTGTTATGCCATTAAGTGTTAGTTTTTTCTTTTGTGTTTTTTAGGTATTCTATAACTTAGTAGTTTTGTGTACTAAATAGAAATTAAAACGTATAATATTTTATTTATTGAAAAACCTGAAAACTTTATAAATGATAAAATATCAATTGCTTTTAAAACTCTTTTCAAATCATCTTGCATAGTGATTTACATTCAATGAGAACAGATAGAATGTTTTTTCAATTCACCTAGGGTAATTAATTCTCTATTGATTACTTAAACACCTTCACATGGTGATATAGTTCGTGTTATATCCAATAATTTTCTTTGCGGAGCATTTTTCTCCCAATAATTTTTCTTTACTCTAGATTCATTAATAAAATATTTAATAAATGTTAAAAATAATTAAGCTTTTATTAATAAATTAAATATATTTCCGTAAACAAAATAAATATCATATATAACCAATCCAGCAGTAACCACTCTCTTTGGTAAACACATGCTTGCTGGACACTAGAGAATGTCACTGATGTTTTCAGTGGTTGCTCGGTTGCAGTAACATGGGCAGCCATGGTTTGCGGATTTGCTGTAGCTTGGATCCTAATTGGCCTTGACAAGTTGGCTGAGAAATTCTAATATGATCGATGATCATAGATGGAGCACAACTTTATAGAGGGTGCGGGGCATGGGGTATCATCTTCACTGCATTGTTTGCAAAGGAAACATATGTCAACGAAATTTACAGTGGGAAACCAGGGAGGCCATATGAACTGCTGATGAGAGCAAGGTGGAAGGCTCTTGGCGGCACACATGGCTCAGATTTTGGTGATCACAGTATGGGTGAGCTTGACAACGGGGGCATTGTTCTGGATTCTGCACAAATTCAAGCTTCTGAGGATCTTAGTGGGACGAGGAGATGGCAGGAATGGATTTGACAAGCCATGGTGGATTAGCATGTGCATATTATGATGAACATGACACACAAGGCAAAAAGAAAAAAAAGAAAATCCTTTATGATGATAAAGGTATCTTCTTCGGTTGCTTGATTTAGTTTCAGGAACAGCATTTGTCTTAATTTGTTTGCCTGTGGCATTTTCTCGGCCTTGTACGGTTTAGACTAGAAACCAATGAAATAACTCAAGAAATTTGGATGGATGATGAATTCCTTTGAGAAGATGAGTGCATTGCAATCTAAAATCTGAATTTCATTGTTTAGAATCATTTATTTTCCAGGATATCTCATGTTTGAAATTGTGGAAGTCCCTGGAAATCATCACTGATAAATTTGATAATTTCTGGTGATTGAACACCATCAAGATCCACTCCTCACTCGATCAGCACAAGGCATCAACAAGATGGTTGTATCAAAGGATCTCAAGAACGGTCACTTTTCTCATCATTGAAGTCGCTTGGGATTTTTCCCACAGCAAGTATAAAATAGCAATCCCCTGAAGACATGGCACGGTGGCGCCTACCGATTGCAACAGCTACTTGAACCATTGTACGGCGGAATTGGAACGCTAGTCAGGCTTTCAAGTTTTAACAACCTAATATTGTTCATCTGCCCAGAGACACAAGTAGCCCCGTCAAACCAATGCATGATCAGTGACTTTCCAGCTCCCGCTGCTCGGCCCCCTCTTCCTCAGGCAACACCTAGCTGCTGCTTTTTTATTTTTTCTTCGTGATCAGTATACACATAAGCAAGCCCACCATGGCTTGTCATGTCCATTCCTGCCATCTCTTCTTCTGCTGCGATCCTCAAAAGCTTCAACTTGTGCAGAATAAAAAGCAGAGTCCCCATTGTGATACTCACCCAAGCCACGATCACCAAAATCTGCGCATTATGTGCAGCTAAGAGCCTTGACAGAGGAAGCGAAGAGGAGAATCTGATTTTAATTGTCATTTTCGGTATCGGAATCAATCAGCCATAAATTAACTTCCCACCCTAAAAATCTACATGAACATATACTCCTCTAAACGTGCAAACCCCACTTATCTGTGAGATTAGACAAAAGGTTTCGAGCTGCCCTAAAATGATATGAATCAACATTAGTTTTTCATACTTCTCTGAGCGGTGGGAAGCGTTAAAAAGTATTTGATACACCGTGTGGTGTTTTCACTGTATTTATCACAAAATAAAAAATTTAAAACTTGAATTTAATAGATTATTCGTCATTCAATGTCGTGATTTTGTGATAAATACAGTGGTAATTTCGCATTTTTAAAAGAGATTAATATTTTAGGAATAAAAACATAATAAATTTATTTGGTTACCCTTATAATCATAAAATTCTAAACTTGGGTTAAAGGATTTATTTGTCTTTTTATTATGTTCTTTTTTTTTTATAAAATATTATAAGGTTTAGACAAGAGCAATTCCATATTATATAAAAATTAATTATTTTTTTTACAGAAAAGTTATTGGTGAGTGCATAGCTTGGGACCTCTTTGCACAATTAATTAAAGCGGTGTGTGCAACAACTTTAAGGGATGAGAATTTTGCAATCACGGTGATGTCAAAAGCTCAAGGTGTCCCGTCTAGATGAAGTGGCTTGTGTAGTGTTCTTTGCGGCAATTTGGTTTCGACAACATTTTCTTTCTTTTTTTCTTTCTTTCTTTTTCTTTCTTTGCCACGAAAAATGTGTTGGCCAAGAAATTTTTTTTTTATTATTGTTTTAGGATATCTAATTCAATCATCTTTTTAATTTTTTGTATGATTTTTGTCTTGATTTCTTTTGTAAACTTCAAATTTGATTTCGATTTAACCCTTGACTGAAATGTTATTTGCCATTTTGTTTTGGTTTCAGATTTGATCCGTTTTCTTTTGATTTTGGGTTTTTATTTTGATTTCTTTTGTAAATTGTTTTAATATTTTTAATTTCACCCTTGAATCAATGACCCCTTTATTTTTTTGTTTGGTATTTAATCCACATTCTTTTTTTTTTAGGGGGGGTTGTCTAATTGAATTTTTTTTTTAATTTCATTCTCTAACATTGATATGTTAGTTTTCCTATTATTTTGTTTTAGTTTCAAATTTGATTATTTTTCTTTTGATTTTGGTTTTTTGTTTTGATTTCTTTTATAAAATGTTTGATTTAAAAAAAAAATTCACCCTTAAATCAATTAATATTATTTCCCCCCTTATTTTTTTCTCGACATTTGGTCTTCATTCTTGTATGTTACTAAGTATTTTTTTTAGGGGGGATGCTTTTGTCAATTTTTTTTTTAAAATTTTATCCTCTAATATTGGATTAGTTGAGAATTGAAGGTCGTGATTTTCTCCAATTGAGTTACATTGAACTCATGACCGAGGTAACGGGTTTGAAAGGTTAACCCGGGTGATATTGACCTCGTTTCTTTTTTTAACTAAGTTTTTTTTAATTTTATTTTTCAATACTTTACGTTCTATCTTTTTCCTAGTTTCTTGAAAACTATCACGACCTCATGCATGAGTTGCATGTCAATAAGCGCGTTCAGGTTCACTTGGGTCATTTCTTCCCCTTTTATTTTTGAATTTCTTTGTGACACTCTTAATTGAATTAAAATGTACCTTCGTTGATTTTTTTAACAAATGTATTTTTTTTTATTATAATCACTTTTTTTTTCTTGGTTTGATGCAACTGATGTCGTTATATAAGATCAACTTATTTGACATGTAACATCCCTTTATCCGGGATAAAACACTAATCACATATCAAATGGAAAACATGATAATTTGTTTTTATAAGTTTTCATATAAAAGTCTATCGAAATTTCTACCGAAATTTCGGCAGAGTCTCCTCTATACCGGGAGGTTCCAAGTTATCGACATATAACCTGTTTACACTTCTAATATCCAACATCTTATAACTCAATCATGACCCAATCATCCTGGGTCTCAATCGCACGAACATCATCATCATCACAACTACAATATTTATAACATACATTGAACAACAAATATCATTATAGAGGAATTTTAGAGTTAAGTTCATCTATTCTAGTTTAAATATTAATTATACAAATCAAGTTATATAAATGTTTCAATATTACAAAATACAAGGATATACTCCCTAGAACTAGATAACAAAAAGTGAACAAAAGTTAGGAACTACTCCTGTTGTGCATGCGATGGTCCTGAAACAAAATTCATCTTATTAAAACATGAATATCATAATAAGTATAGTAACACAAATATCCAATAATTTAATAAGGTAAACATGTATTCATATTCTATTCAAGGTTGTCAATTCTGTTTCGGTAGGTGTTTCGTTTTTTCAATTAGAATGGAATGTTTCAGTTTCGGAGTGTTTCGGCGTGCCGTTTCAGGGTTGTACTGTTCATATATATATATATATATATA
>Ga0307517_10002818_pt1 | contig 27624 bp, 13 predicted proteins | sample 23_EM_MG_FD_194515 | JGI IMG/M metagenome (GOLD analysis project Ga0307517, IMG submission 194515) | Populus trichocarpa ectomycorrhiza microbial communities from riparian zone in the Pacific Northwest, United States - 23_EM | ecosystem: Host-associated > Plants > Roots > Unclassified | place... | reverse complement strand
ACTTTCATTTAGTTCTTTAGACCAAACAACTCATTTTTCAACCAATTTATCACTTTAAAAATACATGAAAAACAACATGTACAACTCAATAAATTTACTTGTGTCTTTAAAGTTGCCATAAAAACAAGTTAAAAAATTAACCCGAGACCCCTAAATCTGTTTTTTCGAGCAATTTGATTGCCAATAACTAGCAATATTCAAATTTTATAGTCAAATGGAACATTTGAACACTAAACTTGATCACTTTTGTGGTCATAATCACAGCAACTAATCATCTTTTTTCTTTAACACAGTTTTCAGGTAAGTCTCTCTCTTAAGCAGGGACCCAAAACGAATAAAATGAACTTGTGAATCAAAACATATATTGATGAAAATTCTAAAACATACTTATTGTTCTTCGTATTTTATAGTCTAGTCTCCTTTCTTTTGATTTAATATTTTTACCATAATTTCAATAATGAAAATAAGAAAAAACTGATTAACCATTTATATAAATAATGAAGCACCATAAAGAATTTTTTATAGAATGTATAGTATAATTATTCAAAAGAAAAGGTTCTTTGTTTTTACAAATAGAAGAAAAATAATGTATTTGGCAAACTAGGTGCCACATCAACAAAAAAAAATAAAAAAATGGGAAGGACAGGTTGGTGTCAATTTCCGAAACTATCAAAGTGTGCGCGCGCGCGAAATGAAGACTCGATACGAGATGATTCTACTTAAAAGGATATCCCGTTATAAAATCAAGTTATAAGCAGACGAGTGTTGTACTTTAATCAATGTTCATATCTGCAATACAAATGCAATAATTATAATTTTTTTAATTTTTATTTTGTTTATGAAACAACCACTTTCCTGGCCATCAACAGTGAACAGAACAAACTATCTAATAGGTGGTTTAAGAATAAAAGTTTGGTATTAAAGAATTTGTTCCTCTAGTGATTTCAAGTTCGAGTCATGTGGTTGCTATATGATGATCACTAGAAGCTTACATGATCGTTAACTTCAGAACCCGTAAGATTAGTCGAGGTACACGCAAGCTGGCCCGGACAACCATGTTAATAATAATAAAAAAAACAGTGAACAGGAGCAAAGGTATGGTTCATCTGTTTTTAGTCAAGGAGTCAGAGCCACATGGTTGGTTTCTATCAAAACATAAACAAAAATGACTTCAGGATACCTTCCCTTTAGATCATCTTACATTGAACATAAGTTATTAATCAACCAAACACACTTACACGAACTCATTGTACTATTAAGTCTCTTTTCTTTTACATTCTCTTCATTTAAATCCATATAATTGGATTCATACATTTCATAGCTATAGTCTTTTTTATTTATTCATATCTTCTTTAATCACCTGGGGTTTAATGGCACCATTAAATGCAATACGACCAAAATCCTAAATATTTCATTGTGTTCTTTATAAAGTTGGACATTATTAGAGTTATGTTAGTGAAGCAAAGCATCTAATAAAAAATTATTTAAATAAAATTGTTTGAAGAATTAAATACGGTATTAAAAAAGTTTTATAATATTAGTCATTCTAAATTACATGATTTTTTAGGTTATGCATATAATTGGTTTTGAGCAACATATTGAACTCTCTAGTAATCTCTTAACCCTTACACATGACACAAAAGTTAAAAATAAAAATAATTATAATTTACTAAGTTATGTCCAAACTATATCTATTTAAGTTTTAAATAAAATTTGTTTCCTTAGTTATATATTATTTATAGTTACAAGCTTGTAAATCTTCTTTAAATGTCTCATGATGTTAGCTTGTTTGAACCAACTGAGAATTACAAGTTGATATATATATAAATAGGGCAATGCATTTAATTTTTTTTTGTTTTCCTCTCCTAATTTCTCTCCCCTCTTCAGCTTTTTTCTCTCCCCTCTTCATCACCTTTTCTTCTTTTCTTGGCTTTATTTTTCTCCCCCCTCTACTTTTTTTTCTTCAATTTTCTAATTGTCCCTCGTCAAATATGCTTCCATAATCTAGCGCACTCAGTAGTTTCGAGCATGAAAACAGCGCTCTCCGTTTGCAATTGAAACCAGTTACTGAAACAAGTTTGCTCAGGTAATACAGCATGCATTTCACAAGCCTTACATTCCATCAACAGCACATGACAAAGCAGTTGAGTGAAATTGGTAATCAACAGAATTCAATCCACTCTTGGCTATCAATAACGGTAACCTACTAGGGTTTTTCAGATTGATATATGTGCAAAATCAATATCATTATTTCAATCCTACTTTCCACCTCGACTCCATTTTTTTGATTGAAAATAGCAATTGAAGGAAAACGGAACATCAAATAGAGATCAAGGTATCTTGTCAGCCTATCATTGCCGATCAAGTTGAATTTGAAAGGGAAACACAACAAAGTATCCTACTTGAGGGTCCTGCCTTGGGCTGCTCTTGATTGTCAACACTACTTGGCATCACACTGCTCTAGTTCAGCTCCACAAAAAGGCTGGCTTGAGGGTGCAAACCTGCTTCTTTCAGAGATAGAGAGACCTTATCTGTACCATAGACAACTCGGGGAAAGTTCGAGACAAGACTGTAATTCTCGACATTTAAGGAACCCAAAGAATCAACATAATCATATAGAGACTGGATAGTGGCTGCACTGTGGAACCTCCTCTCTTTGCGTTCTCCAGTTGGGAATCGAACCAAAACCTGATTAATAAAGGTACATTGAAAGTCATGGACTAGATCCAAAAGATTTGCATGCCAACTAGCATAAAGACACTATGAGGATTAGAAAGTCATATTTGATAGATCCAAAGCTAAATGGCTTATACCACATTAAATAAAATAAAAAAAAAACTCGCAAAACTAAGACCAGGTCAGAACAAGCACTATTACTTGTAATATATAAAAATAAGTGATCATCCTGAACTCCTAAACATTGAAAAGATTATAGATAACAGCATCATAAAAAAAAGTGATCAATAAAACAGAGAGAGACTTTACTTGTGTGACATCAGGTCCTTTTTCAGGTTCGGCACCAAGTGAAAGGGCTTTCTCTTGCCGCATTCTTGCCAGAGCAGCCTCTTTTTCAGCAGCCTCACTTGCTGCTCTATCCCGAGCCTCTTCTTCCTCCCTGCGCTTTCTCTCTGCCTCAGCAGCTTCCCTTTCTAGACGTTCTTGTTCTTCTCTCTGTTGTCGTTCTCTGGCCTGTGCATAAAAGAATATAAATACAAAGGCAAGTAGAAAATCATCATCACCACACAAAAAAAAGAGAGAAAGAAAAAAGAAAAAAGAAAAAAAAGGATCAAGGAAAAAAAGAACGGAAAAAGTCGCATCTGACCAACTGTAACACAATATAAACTAACTGCTCAAGTTATATATATATATTAAAAACACTTACCTGATCAGCTTCAAGTGCCGCTCTGTATGCAGCATCTTGCTCCTCCCTCAAACGCATGTTGGTTGTTCTCTCTTCTGCTTCAAGTCTTGCTGTCACAAGAACAGGGGCACTTTGTTCAAGAACTCTCTGTAGTATCACGAGCATTTCTTCAGGAGATTTCGGACCCTCAACCTATATATCAAGAGAAAGATGCAGCATAATTGTCATCATAAAACTAATAGGCAACCACACAATCAAACATGTTGGGTCTATTTAAGACCCATAAACTGTCAAACTAAAATCCAGCCAACTTATGAATTGGGATACCTAAATATTCAGCAAATGTTTCAGTGGTTGACACAGATGACGAACAAGAAGTAATTAAAAGCTCTACAACTAAACCAGAGAATTCTGTGGGAAAAATTGAGCCAGTTGTAATGAAAAAGAGGCAGGAACATTCATATATAGAAGGGTAGGATAAACCCATGCAATTGCAACATGTGCAGGGAAAGCACAACACTGGAGGTGGAGAGTGCATTAATTGCACCCCATGGCAACAAGAACTTTTGTGAAAAGATGCACAAGGACCTACCATCACAATGAAATTACAAAATGAAATCTACAAGTAGAATATCAAACAAGAAAGTAGGACACTGCAAAGCCAACAATACCAAGTTCCCAAGAAGCTATGCAGAAGAAATAAACCAATCCTATTGCATAATATCAGGGTTCCATTGCAGTAAACATATCTGGGAAAAAAGAAATCACTACTCCAATGGACCAACGCCAAATTCAATTACCTTTAGAACTTTCTAGTGCAAAGTTGGAACAAGGTACTATCTACAAAAACAGGCTTTTCTTAGAGCGAAACTTGAAATGAATTTCTAACTATCAATAAAATCCCAAGTAAAAAATACATAAAATGCTTAGAATCCCCTCTTCCCTCTTCCCTCCAACACACAACACTATCTACTTCACTAGTAGCATTCGCCTAAGCAAATCTAATTATCCTCATTCAACAATCAATTCAACCACAATCATAGTCAAAATAAAAGCACATATAACTCATCGAAATCATTCAACGTCACAAATTAAATCACCACACAAACAAAAAAGAAAAGAATTACGTGTTGAAGCAACACAATCCTCTGATTCGTAGAAGACATAACAACAGCACAAAATGGAAACCTCGAAGCCTTCAAACTATTACTCATCTTAAACCCTTCACTCCCTCTAATACTCCCACCCCACGCAACAAAATTCTCATTAACAAAAGCACTAAGAACCTCCGAACACAATGTCCCCTCACAAAACGCGGGCGTATCAAGATGATCCGGCGAATGCAAATACACAAACAACAACTTAAAAGTATTCCTCGACCTCGTCAACGCATCCATAAACCCTTCACTGACAAAATTCGGCCTAGTAGAAGAACCAGAACCATAATCCCTCTCAAATTGAGCAACAAACTCCATCGCTTCTCTAGACGCAGCAGAAACAGTTACCAATTGGGCCGACGAATCCCCACCGCGGCCAGAATTCGATCCCAACCCAATAAAACCTAACGAATACGACAAGACACCACCAGCAGCCCATAATCCAAACCCCACTGCACCAGAAATTAACCCTAAACTACCAGAAATGACTGATATAGGTAAAGTAACAATTTTCCAGGCCAAACCAGGAGGAGGGGCGCCCGCGGGAACGATGGAGGTGGAATCGGAGCGGTGAATGGTCGCATTTGAGGGGTCGACGGCGGTGGCAGTGGTGTCGGTGGCGGTGTAAGAGGAAGAAAAGGGGTGATTATCGGAGTGGTTGGAGGTGAAAGAGGAGATGGCAAGTTCGAGGTCCCAATTATGGGCTTGGAGGATTTCGGTGCATAAATCGGAATCTTCAAGGCCTGTAATTGCTCGAAAACAGGCTAATTTATCTGCTACATCAACCATTATTGAATCTCCGATTTGTGTTATTAGGGTTTTTTTAAGGAAGTTTTGGTTGATTTTGGGGGAAAACAATGGGAGTGGAGGGAAGGATGAATATGGTGATCAGTGACGATAGAGTTGGAAGATTATCATGCGTTCGATTGATTATATTCATATAGTTTTTGGATTATTATTACCATTATGGGCGTGGTTGTCTTCAAACTTACAAGAATGCCATCAATCTTTTCTCTTTAAACATTTGTGTGTGTTCATAGAGACCATTTGTTATCATAGAATAAATTACTTAATTAAATAGTTTCTGTTTTTTTTATATATATATATATACACAAACACACACACCATTATTTCTCTCTTTTTTTTTTTTTATCATTTTTAGTTAGATTCTCTTATCGGTGACTTCTAACTTAGTAACCGAAAAATCAATAAAATAAATTTTTAAACTTAAATGATTTTTTGAGTGAATTTTAGATTGACGATATAATTTCCTACCTTTTCCATCTTGGTCCTTTTTTTAATTTTATTTTTCTATTACAAATTTTACCAATAACTCATTAAATTGATCACAATAGGATTCAATTGAAAAAAAAAAACAAAACTAAATTTAATTTTTTCATATCAAGTATCAGCTGAGCATTAGATTTGCTTTCTGATATTACGAGAACCCCATGCCAAAACAACCAGAATAAATCATTAAACTTAACCCTAAATTAAGAAAATATAGAAGGATTCAATTGGAAAAAAAAGAGTTAAGTTACAAAAAAAATAGCCTGGAATAACTCAATTAAAAAAAATCAATAAAATTTACCTTGATTTTGTCAAATCAAACATCAATCTAGTATTGAATTTGTTTCTCAACATAACAAAGACCAATGCAAAGCCAACTGAAACAAATCATAAAATTTAACCCTAAATCATTATAATATCAATGATCAAATTAAAAAAAAAAAGTTACCAAAAAAATCCCAAGTTTTTTAATTGCATCGATAATTGTTACAACACATTTTTTTTTTAATAAATTGCTTATAAAAAATAACTTTTCAATTATTACTTAAATCAAAATTCATATGTCAACTTTTTTTTTTTTAGTTTAACGTGGGTGTCCGGGCCAGTTTGCGCGTACCTCGACTAATCCCACGGGCCCTGAAGTTAACGACCATGTAAGCCTCCAGTGGCCATCATATGAGCAACCACAGGGCTCGAACCTGAGACCACAGAGGAAGCAAACCTCTTGATCTCATGCTCTTACCACTGGGCCACCACTTATATGGTTTCATATGTCAACTTTTGCAAATTAAAGTCAAAAGGCCCTGCTTATTATGCCCTGCAATAACCATGTAATTCCGCTCCCAAATTCGTGCTTTTAGAAAAAGAGAGTTAAATTAGCATCATAATCTTATACTATATTCAAGACCAAATTAATTTACTTTTATTTTTTTCTTGAAAAAAAAAAGATCCTCTTCGTCGAATGTTACATTGGAGATAATATTTCGATGCAGATATAATAGAAAATATATTAACTAATTTTTTTTTATTTTCTTCAAAAAAACTCCATTATTTTATTTTATTTTATTTATAGGATCAATTTGTGCATACTTGAACAAACAAAAATAAATCCCCACACACACACACACACACACATATATATATATATATAAAGTCCATCTGTTTAATATTATCATGCCATATGTATTCATATAGTTACTTTCACATTTGTAAACAGAAATAGATCCCTCTGTTATTTTCCAAAAAGAAATAGATCCGTTAACTATCAAATAAAATGCAAAATGGCTTGTAAAATTGTAGAACTCATTTTATCAACCTACTAAATTCAAAACATACTCCACTGAATCGCACAAGGCTGCAGTGTCGTCTTGTGTTCAGTGCAATGAGGGAATGGCGAAAAAACAAAAAACATTAGAAGGGTTAGAAGATGATGGCGGGTATGTTTATTTATTTATTTTTAATATTAACATATTAAATTTTTTTAGAAAAAACATTAAAAAATTAATAAAAAGTTAAAAAAAAACCTTTCCCCCAGATTCTGTTTTATTTTTTTGCTGCTGGAAGATTTTTACCTCCTCTATAATCCATGCCTGAGCTTTTTTCTGCCCTTACGATGGCGGCTAACGAGGACCAGGCTTCCCCTGGCTGCTCATGCACCCAACACATTATGAAATAGACCTTCCTCTCGGCAAGTTTCAGCTTACTCCGGATTTCTGACTCTGCCTTTCTCGTTTCCTCAGCTTTCAGCTCCTTTTCTCCAGCCTGAACCATCTTCTGTAGATCACTGAGCAAGCAGATTAAAGCATGGCCACCAGGTGACATCACGTGTATTACATCATCGACGAGACCCAGTCCAAATTGCAGTCTACCCATGTGTCTATACTCAGGAGAGCAAGTTCGCTCCAAACAATATGAAAGAGCTTCCAGCACGGTTTCTGGCTGCCCAGCTTGACCTAAGACAGAGGAGACACTCAATACCACTGTTTCTGACCCTATGGCATCTGATTGCCAATCTCCATTGTAGAGGCGTTGTGTGAAGCAGTAGCTATATATAATGTCACCCAAGTGATAGGCTAAGAAGGGTGATGGCTCTCTAGAAACAAGTTTCCTGACAGGAGGTATCAGGGACAGGAAGAATCTCACTAGGTTGGTACCCTGCACCATCATGTGATGATGATGCTTCCTCTTTGGTAAGTGGCTGAACAAGTCTGGTTCCTTCCTTGCTAAGAGAGATAGTTCTAGCAGAAGACTTCAACCACCATGGATCCCATGGCTCGACCAGCTTGCTGAGTTCTCCAGATGCCACAGCTCTTTGGAAATGTTTCTTCTCTTCTGCCGATAAATCATCAAAATTGATTGGACCACCTGCAATGAAGAACAATATATGAATTCTGTCAGCTTCCTGGGTGAAAGCATCAGAGCACACAGGTTAAATAGTACTCTAACTCCAACCCAAGGAGTTAGAAAAATCGGTTAAAAAGGAAATCAAAATATCAGAAGTACTGAATGATAAGAAAAGAAGAATCAATTAGATGCCATAACTTAAAAAAGAAAGAACACAAAAACATACCAGATAACACCTTCTGAACAGTCTCCCCAGAAAGAACAGAATCTATATACAAATAAAATAAGAGAAAAATCAGGTAAAATCCCTTATATTGCAATTGGAAAGTTAGGTATTTATAACATGTCAAATCAGTGCACTAATTATGTACAAACCTATTCTCAAGAGTTCACATTTCTATTTTACTGAAACACAAGTGCATGACAGCCCAGAAAATCCATGTTAGAGGACAGTTATTCTACACTATAATGAGGAGGGGGGAAGAGAGAGAGAGAAGGAAAGAAAGAAAGAGCTTGTTTTGTGTACCCTCCTCAACGAAAGAAGAAAAAAGTAGGGAGAAAGAAACTAAAAAACTAGCCCTTCTAACAGTTGAAAGCCACAAAAATCTCACTAGCTTTACATTTCCATAAAATTAAACGGAAACATGAACAGGGATAGAATTATAACCATATTATCATTCTAAAACTTCAACAAATTATAGCTTTACGAATCCCATTCCTTAGCTAATCATCAGACCAAAAATTACCATCATTCACCAATAAACTTTCACAATTCCAAAACTAACAAACTGAAATTGTTTCTCCACCAAGACAATTCTCATCAAGACTTTGCATTAAATAAATAAAAAATTGTTACCATCCTCAAGATCATCGTCGTCCATGCTATCATCCATTCCTTCTTGCTCCTCGGAATGAAACCTTTTCAAAATATCAAGCATTTTCCGCTTCGTTTCCTCTTCCATCACGTTTTCTCTCATAAACGACTCTGTACATCTCTCACCATGCGACTGCTCACACCGTAACAAAACTAAAATCAATGACAAAAAAAAACAAATAAATTATCACAAAACCAATCATTAAAAATAAAAAAAGCACCTTTTTATTTACCTTATAGCAGGGAAGAGAGCAGTGGCGAGAATTGCACCGGGGACAGGTTTAGTGTGAAAATTGCTTCTGGCACCGACTCAATTTGAAAATTAAGTTAGATTACGAACAACATCTTAATGGCGGTAATTGAAGAAGAAATCAAGGACATACACGTGGCAGATGAAGCGAGAAGGAGGATCGAGAGGGGAAGCATTTGAAGGTTTCTCCGAGATAAGAGCCGTGTCTGCCATTTTAATTATAATCACGAACACGAAATCAAAACAAAATCCAGAGAGAGGGAGAGGTCGACTGTTACTGTGAGGAGAGAGAGTCGATTTTAATGGCGGTTTCGAAAACCCTTGAAAAGTCCTGGGTTTAGAATTCTTTTGTAAAAGAGAGAGTTTTGGGTCTCTGGGCTTAACTTATTTGGCGGTTAATTTGAAATTGACAATAAATGGGCCTGAGCCCAATAATAAATGGGCCAACGTGATGCTGAAGTTGACCCATCTCTATTATTTTTGGCGGTAAAAAAAGCCATAGATTTTCGCATGAATAAGAAAGTTTCCGACAAAAATATACAATCACAAGGTGGTCTGAGTAATTTATTTTGAAGAATACAAGTTAACAGATGAATTCCAATTTGCATGGTTGACGTTAACCTGGTAACTAGAATTAAAGTAGTCCTGTGAGCTGACTAGCTTTTATAAGTTTATGTGCATTGCTACATTGATCTTTTTTTTTTATTACACTGCATCCATCCGGTCGAAATGTTTCCTTTTCCACTGATACTGCTATGGAAAATCAGACCCTTTCAAGAGCCTTCAAAGTTTGCTGATCATCATTTAGTTGACTTGCTACAATTCTATTAGTATTCGGTTGATTTTGTTTGTCCTTGTCCTGAACTTCACCCTTGAATTCAGCTAACTCAGCTAGTTCTTCCACCGTTTCTACAATAGCTTGGATCCTTGAAGAGATTTCTATCATCAACGAAGCAAAAGTTACCACTGGAATAACTTCCAGGAGATGGGTTGTGGAGGTTGTTTCTTCTGTTTCCTTGCTTTCAGGATGTAATACTTCTGGTGGACTCAGCAATTTAGGAAGAAAATTTAATTCATTTTGCAGATCTTGCACTGTACTCCTCATTTCTTCAACTAAGAAATCTATGGAGGGTGATCTTTTCATTGTCTTGATAGTTTTTGCTACCTCTTTCATAACACTGGAAGAGTTGGAGCTCACTTTCAGGCAAATATTGCTCAGATGCTTCTTTGTGAATTCAGAGGCCTGTTTTCAGACATTGAAGTACGGGGGGGAATCTGTCAGGGGAAAAAAATATTGGCTTAATAAGTATCAAGGAAGAGTGTGGGAAAATTTGTTACCTGATTTTCTGAATCAATGCACCTGTTAAGAGCCTCAACACAGTAAGCGCAGCTGCGCATTGATGCACCAATTTTAAGGTATTGTTGCCATGGATGTTTGAAGTTGAAGCGGCCATGCGCAGGCTCCCATCTAGCAAATGTGGCCTGTAAGGAAAACAGTGTTATCCACAGCTTCAGTCAAATATTCTGAGAAATTTTATGTTTGATCTATTTTTTTTTTTTTGGCAAGTCCTGTGCATACCATGGATTCCTCTGTGGCCTTGGAACTGAGCACACATTTGTAACCAAGCAATTTCTTGTCAGGTTGTTTATCGCTGTCTTTAAGTTCACCATTGTAATTGAAATGCTCATCTACACAACCTGAAATGTGGTGGATTTGATAAATTATTGTGAAACTGGAAAATACTCATCTTAAAGTGTCTGTCTTGCAAGTCACATACCATCTAAAGAATTGGCAAGTTTGTCCATGTTGCGGCTGATAAGAATATGCAGCTCCTCCCCAGCCCAGATGGGGCAAATAAACATGGTAACAAAAATGCATAAAGAAGTTCCGATGATAATGGTAGATATTCTTTGATGAGCCATATCAAACAATTTATCCACTCGATAACCAGACACAGTGACAAGACTGAAAGTGAGGATAAAGATCATGGCACCATAATCAAACCGAGCTTTCACTGAGGGAATAAATCTAGAGAAGGTTGCAGTAGAAGCTGAAGAGAAGATATTTAACACTTGATTAGCTAGTTGTCTTTGTTTTCATTTTGTAAACTAACTTGTAATAAAATGTTAGTTCATCGATGCACACCTAACAAGAAAACTGAAGCTCCAGTGATTAAGGGCTCAAATTCCTGTCCTGACTGACTAGCCACCCAATGGACACCAAAGGCAAGAAAGCCAGCAAGAGTTGTTCCAAACACTCTATTCAAACTTTTGCATATCGTTGCACCTGCAGAATAATAATCAGGTTAAATCCAAAGATTAATGTAAAATGGCCTAGCCTTTTAGGTCACTAGCTCAAGGAATATTGCAGAATTCATACAAAAAGAACTAGTTCTTTGTTTTCTTTCAATGCTTGACCATCAAATAGTAGGGTGGGCCAATGACCATGAATGATGATATATTACAGAAATTTGGACATTGATGATTCAATGTTTCAAATTTGGAGTACTTACCTACAGTATTTTCAAAGACTACCACAACTGTCATTATAGCCCACATAGCATTTCCACCCACACCTTTATACAGAGGTCTCATGAAGTAAAAGAGTGAGACAACAGTTAGTGCCATTCCTACTTTTAGACAATGGATCACTTTTCTAGGGTCATCTACCCCTATATCCCATGCTCTCTTTAAAAACTTCCATACTTTCAAAACCAACCCTGCTATCAAACCCTTTAGCCCTATCCATATTCTGCTGACAGGCCCTGCATCTGGGACCAAACTCTTTGATGACCCATCTCCCAAAGTTATTCTCCACTCTACTTCACTTGTTGCCTTCTCCTGATGAGCCATATTTTACACTTCACTTGTATCCCTAGTAAATGATGGGATACCTTGGAATGAGATTGAGATAGACAAGATAGGTGATACTAGGGAATTCTGCAGTAGAGACCAGGAAATGAGCTAGTTGCAAAGCACCCTATTTCCGTGGAATTGGAAGGTGATGCTTGGATCGGATGAAAATGTTGCTGACTATTGAAGTGTGTGAGTGTGTATATAAAGGAGGCATTTGTTACTTTGCACTGAATTTGTTTATAAAACAAAACAGAAAAAAAAAACTCCACTGACATGGGAATTCTAGAGGATCATTTTTAATTCTTTTTTGGTAGGTAAAGTTGTGATAGTAGAAAAATCTCTCACTCTCTTACATGTGTTCACTTTAATGTAAAGAACTTTATTTATTATATTATTGACAAAATCAGGTCCTTAACCTCATCCTTTATTTCTTCATCAAGCCATTTCTGCTATAGAGGGAGACTTGGGATTCTTGTGACCTAAACAAAATTTTAGGATATATCGGTTGACATTTGTGTCCCAGAAATGAAAAGTCGAACGCCATGCGATGATGATTTGGATAATAGGAAGCTCAAATTTTATGTGTTCTACAGTCCAATGTTTCTTCTAAGTGGATCTTTGATCAGACTCCTCTCAGGTCTGTCTCCTATAGATAAGAAAATTAGGACTCAGCGCCACCATCATAAGATAAATTATTTTTATATATACAGATATTTCTGATGTGGGATCTTAGACTATCCTAATTTAGCGATTGCCATTGTGGTCCTATGCTACTTTACTATTTTGTGAAGGCAACGCCCTATGCTCTATCCCAGTATTTGTACGTTTTCTTGTAAGATCGACACGAAAAGTATGGTTATTTGTTTTGAAAATAGAACTTAGCAGAGGAGTCAAAATTTGTTTCCGACGATATGCATGGTAAAGTATTAATCTTATACTAGACAAACATCTGCATGCATTTTCAAGTCCAGAATAGTAGTGTAGTCAACTTGTTTCTGCGCAGAGAGTGTCATGTTTCACTTATTTTATCCACTTGAGGGGGAAATGACCTGTTAATGCTTCTGCTTTTCAGAAAGGAACAACGACGAATGTATCTCTGCCCCTCTCTACATGACCGAATTGCTTACAATTCACATCTAGATAACTAGATTTCATAGAAAAATTAGGTATAATCATCAGACTATTATATTAGGTCTTCTCTTATTCCATAAGCAGGCTTTCTACGATCTGTAGAACGCATAGCCAAAGCCCTGAGTTTTTCCCTTTTTGATCTACTGGAGAATATTACAGCTTCTCAATCTCCTACGTACATACAACAGGACACGCGTGCGTGCGTGCGTACGAAAGAGATTCATAATTCTCATGAGCTTGCTGTGAAACCTTCTTTTAATTAGTGGCTTTCAGCCAAAGTGGAGAGTCCAATATGAATCTAGAAACTCTAGTATATCCTATCATTTGTAAGGTGGAATAGGACAAGCACAGCAAGTGGTCTTGACATGCCTTTTGAAAATGCAAATAAGTTGCAGCTGTTAATTACCATTTGTTAAATACTGCAGCATATCCAAATGAATTAACTTTTTGTTAAGATTTTTATTAAATCAAATGCTTATGCGGATTCAAGATATTTAGACATGATAATCAGTCAAGTTCAAGATAGCATGGGTTCGGCAAATATACCACATCCAAGGTATTTGGATTTGATAGTCCGTCAGGTCCAAGGTAACGTAGGACTGATCAACATGCTAGATCTAAGGCACTTGGATTTGGCAATCCGTCAAGTCCATGACACTTGACAGTCAACCAAGTTTAAGGTAACGTGGGTCTGACAAACATGCTAGATCCAAGACACTTGAACTTAGTAGTCCATCAAGTTCAAAGTAAAGTTGGTCTGACAAATATACCAGACTAGAGATACTTGGACTTAATAACTAGTCAAGTTTAAAATAATATGGGTCTGACAAACATACTAAACCCAGGATACTTGAACTTGATAGCCATTCAAATCCAAGGTAACATGAGTCTAGCAAACATGTCAGACACAAACAACTTAAATATTATCAAATTCTAAATCTTTATACTTGATCATAGACGATCCTCTATAATATAAGTGTTAAAGACATAATAAACCATAATGCCTCTCCATCTAAAATAATTGTTCACACTAAGATAATGATTTCCCCATGCTTATAGGTGTAATAAAGTCTCTTAAAGAGCATACCATACTTATTATTTTATTAATGATATATAAGAGATATTTACTTCTAATTAATATCGTCGAAAGTAGAGGACTTTTCAACTCTTTTTTATTTGTTTATGAAAATGACAAGATTTAGAAGGTATAAATACCCCCTGAACCATCTAGATAAGATCAGATTCACAACTTCTCATATCTTAAAATAAAAATACTTAGATTTCATAGCATTAACAAACTTAAAACTGAAGAATAAATATCTTTGTTCATGAAATTTAAAGCTCTTTTAAGTTATTTAACACATTTCTCCTAAAAATATTAACTTTATCATCGGAGAGTCTTTGAGTCTCTCCGATTGAAGCTGTTTTTATAAGTAATCAAAACTTCTATTATAAACCTGGAGTTCTTTAGATTAAGAAGAAGAAATCCAAATACATGAATATATTAATTAACCACTATCTCAAGTACTAAATAATATTTTATTTATATATCTTGAATTTTAAAACATCATCTAAATTAGGTCATGACTTGGACTATTCAAGTTTTCCCTATTTATAAAACTTGTAAATCACGGTTTAAGGAATTAAGCAAGGCTTTTAATTGGCCTGTGCTTATTTCACTTGAATGGAAGGAACACTTATCTCCTAATGCATGCATGCAGTCCACAAATGCACTGATTTGAAAGGCACATCCAACTATCAAAAGTTGCTTCTCTTTCCAGTTTCCACACCGTGTCAACTTCCTCTCATGCTTAATTATATAGTACTAACAACAACAGTATTGACAAGCAGATATCAATGACCTTTTAATCAAATATAATTTATGGCTTAACATTTGCATTAGGAAGCATTGTGCATGTCTTTCCGTAGCTTATTGGCTAGAAGTTATGTTTTCTGATGTATGGCAGCAAAAATGTTGAAGCATACTTCACTCCACATTTAATTCCTGGTGGAGGAAGCACCAAGATGGCATGTCCTTTAACGTGGCATGTCAGATCTCTCATGAAAACTCCTACCCACTGTTGGAAATTTGTTTTCTGATTAAGTTATGAACAAGAATATATATACCTACCTAATGTAATAGCTATATTACCATGGAATCTCTTAGTGCGTGGTGATTTATTCATAAATAACAGTACTTTATGTTAAACTATGAGGACTGTCACCGAAGATATGCATAGCGATCGAGGATGATGACATGGTATTGATGTTGAGAGCAGTGCACTATTAATATATTAAGGCACTTGGAATCCACGAGAGCAGAGCAAATTTAAGCTTTAATTCTGTGCAGGATAGGGACTTCATCTTCACAGGGAAACGTTTGTAATATTAAGCTTTAATTCTGTGCATGATAGGGACTTCATCTACACAGGGGATCATTTGTAATGCTGCCTGCAATACAGGTTAACCAGTTATACAGCTACACTGGCTGCAACAGACTAAAACCATTCGGGTGATTTTGGGGGCTTAAATCCAGTTTGCTTGCTTGTTCATTTAGCCTACAGGTTACAATTTCTACAAGCTGTTTCACAGCAGCAGTTCAGAATCTGATTGAGCAAATGAAAGCATAAGAGAAGCTCATTTTCCTCAAGATGTTTGTGAGAAGAATTCCAGTAACGGGGACATCACATAGTATCTCAGCTTTTATTTTGCCAAGACCTATATGGGTTTACCGTATTGAAAGCGCACTTTGTTTCAGGTGAACAAGTAAATTAATATTTATGGGTCGTTGAGGTGGCTGGAATGGGAAGAAAATTGATGGAATAAAAGAAACATCCTTGACACATGTATAGTATGCACAACCTTATAGTCTGGATCTTGAAGCTTTGTTGCACGTGCCGCCATGGCAGGGTAGTGAGGACCACTCTAAAGGGTGGCCAACTCCTTCCTCTTCCCCGAGGTATGGGTTATGAGTGATCATTTTCGGTTCAGTTCGGTATTTTTTTAAAAAAATAACCAAACCGAAACCGGTTTCGGTTCAGTTTTTTCAGGACAAAAACCGGTTCAAACCGGTTTGGCTCGATTTTTTCGTTTTGGCTCGGTTTTTTGCCGGTTTGGCTCGGTTTTTTTTCGTTTGGATTCGGTTTGGTTTGGTTTTTTCGGTTTTAGACTTATAAAACCGAAACCGAACCGAACCGGCCTGTTTTTTCAAAATTTTAATCAGTTTAATCGGTTTTTTTCACAGTTCGGTTTTTTCAGTTTTTTTTTTCCGGTTTTCTCGGTTTTTCAGTTTTTTTGCTCACCCCTAGTATGGGCATTGTCGGCCACCTCCCAATATACTAAAATAATAGAACTTTGAAGGGTATAGCTCAACTGGTCAGATTTTAGATTTGCTCTTTAGATGTCACCAGTTCGAGTCTCACAAACATTAGGGTCACTAGAGGCTTACACGGTCGCTAACTTCAGGGCATGTGGAATTAGTCGAGGTGCACGTAAATTGACCTGGACTACGTTAATTAAAAAAAAAAGAACAAATATCGAGAAGTTGTTGCTAGATTTTTTGAGAACTTCAGAAGATTTTTTTTTCTTTTTTTTTCTTGCTATTTTTATAGGTTTTTGTTTGGAAGAGTCTCTCCCCTTTAATCTCTATATGTGTCCATCTGAATGTTTGTTTGCTATTTATACCTATTAAGATCCCATACAAAACATGAAAAACTAAACTAGAAAAATAATCTTACACAATTATGTTGTTTCTTTCTTAACCATGAGTTCTTGATTAATTAATATTCTCTTCTAAAGTGTGGTATCTCTCTCAATAATCTTTCAATTTTGTTTGATCCTCTCATTTTTTCTTCTCTTTTGTATAATCTCTTATTATTATTTTTTAGTCCCCTTTTGTTTTACTTCTTCTCAATTCACTCCCTAAATTCTTTTTCTTTTTATTATTTAGAAGATTAAATGCAAAAAAATAAATTAGATAGAGAAAATAGGGATGAAAATATGGGTTATGACAACTAATTCAAACAATATTATCCTTTTTTTTGTTTTTTTTTTTCAATGTGACCCTTCCAAAATTGACACCAAAACAAATTCCCAGCCTCTTGTTATTTTTTTCTACTGTAGTTAGAGGTGTGTTTTTAGCATTGTTGGTCTCCTAAAGTTTTTTTTATATTTCTAATCCTTTTTTATGAGACTTTTAATTAAAAGGTATTATGGATTTACTATGGATTGTGAATGTTTTTATTAATTCACCCAATGTTTTCTTCTTTTTTGTCCTTTTTTTGGTTATTTTTTTTTTCCATTGTGATCTTTCCATAATTAATTAATTTAGAATTGGATTTGATAATTTGTTTAAGTTAACTTTATAGGGTTTTCTCTCAATGTTGAAAAAAAAGTTAGAGAAATTGAGGCTCAATTTGGAAAAATCAAACTCATTTTTCTTGATTAATTATAATTAAAACTCCAAGGACCGAAATTGACGCCGAAACAAATTCCCAACCTCTTTCTTCTTCTTTTTTTCTACTGTAGTCGAGGTGTGTTTGTATCATTTTTGGTCTCCCAAGTTTTTTATTTTTCATTTTTATTCCATGTTTTTTGAGATTTTATATTTTGGTCTAAAACTTTATTTTATTTGTATTTCAATCTTTGAGTTAAAGAGTGAAAAAAGAGTCTTTGAAAAATTAAAAGAAGACAAAAAAAATCATTAATTGGCCACGATCCTACGACCAAAAAGATCATCATTCTTGGTATTAATAGGTTGCATTTCAAGAGAGAAGTTCTATTATTACATCTCAGTTTGCCAAAAAAAAATAGATTGAAGTTGAGAAAGAAATTTTTTTTAGCTTAATGTTGTGTTTGTTAACCAATTTATAGGTGTTTAGGGTTGAGAAATTGGTTCATTGAGATTCTAAGGGTGTGTTTTAGGTGTTTTTAGATTAAAATAATTTGAACATGATTTTTTTTTTTAAAAAACCCATTGCTCGATTTTCCAACCATCACCGTGATTGGAGATACAAACGACGCGTCATTTAATTTTTTTATATATAAAATAATAGTGTAGATGTTTTCTATCCCTTAAAAAAATTGCTTGACTCGCGGTCTAGCCTTTTTTCTTTATAGGTGAGGTGCACTGGCCCCCACACCTAACATATTTTGTTTTTCTTGAAAATTTGATTTAAGTCCACTAAAATACATTAATTAAAATTTTATTCAAGATTTTTTTTAATATCACTCAATTTTTACTCTTTTTATTAAGATCATAATTTATTCATTTTTAATTATATTAGCAAGTGCTCTTTCGCACAACCCATTATTAAAGTTTTTTTTTTTTGAAGAAAATTTTATTCAACTAGTCTGATGCACATACCTATTTTTATTATCTTGTAATTAAATAAAAAAATAATTTTAGAAAATAAAGTTATTAAATACAATCAGGTTACATATTTAACAAGTTAATTATAGTCGATACAAACATCCTGTGTGAGTGCAAGAGAGAGAGAGAGAGAGAACAACTAGTACAAAGAACAAATAAGGGTTTGGCCTAAGAAAATTGAGGTTATTTAGAACTGAGTTTAAAAAAAAATTATTTTTTTTTAGTTTTAAATTATTTTTTTATGTTTTTGTATTATTTTTATCTATCAAAGTCAAAAATAAATTTTAAAAAATAAATAAAAATAATATTTTAATACATTTACAAATAAAAAAATACATTAAAAAACAATATTTACCATACTCCCAAACCACCGGCACTAAACTGGTATACCTCCTTATATAAACAGATTATGTTGGCGAAGCCTAAGAAAACAAAGACACGAAACAAATACAAATACAGTTCACTACACTCTTTCAATTCGATGCAATGCTGGCTTAGATCAACTGATTATAAAACAAGTTAACATCCAAGGGGACATCCCCCTCCAACTGCTGCACCACACGAGTAACTAGAAACCTAGCCCCTTCCTTTGGAAGTATTTCCTATCTATCAAACATGTTCGCATTTTGCTTCGATCTTAAGGGAGTCAAAATGGAACACAAATCACAGCAATATCTAAAGAAATGAATGCTCAAAGTGTTCTACAATCCCTACGAAAGAGATCTATCTATCATTGAATAGTCTCGGTCAGGCTGACGGGACATGGCAATGCAGGAAGCTGGTAACTGCTTAACTCAGGAATCCTTCCATGCATGGAATTACTAGGCTGCTTTGTTGAATCCATCACACTAGTACCTGTTCGTTCTAGAAGCTGGAGAAGGTACCAAAACACTTCCACCCTTGTTATGTGCACATTTGCCTGTATCAAATTTTAAAATCAGTAATTCTCTCAAGATTCTTATGTTACCTAAATCCATAGTTTAAAATCTAATTTGATGTGCACACCTCAACAATGAAACGCGCCCAGATCTTATTCTCTCGACTTTCCATCAGCCCCTTCAGTATATTCAAACCAAAGCCCTTGATTACGTCTGCTGTCTCAAGAAAGAATCCCCGATCCTCACAAAGCATCTGTAACGGAAAAAGAAAACACATTTAGTGGATTCGGATATGGCTGGCAAATCCTCTGAGAAAACATTCACTTCTGCTCACATACCTCTATAAGCATTAGGCCAGGTTGACTGAGGTCCTCAACTATTATTGGGCAAACCATTGATTGGTCTGCAACTTCCAATGCCCATGTAGCACCACCACTGCTTGTGGTGTTGTCTTTAAGAAGCAGTCTATTCTCCTGGCCAATCAACTATACAAATGCAAATTGTAAGTAAACAACATTTGCCAGTGGAAGGTTGTTCACTTGTCAGCATGCAACAAAATTAAACAAACGAGCTGGTTACCTTTGGCTCGTCAGCTTGTTTAAGCCTTTCAGCGTATTTGGTCACACTTTGCAAGAATAACATGTGCTTGATGGTGCGATCCAACAGAGCATCAATGCTACACTGTTACATCATCAAAGGAAACACATGTCAACGATCTAGATTTTGGCCAAGAAGATTTATGGCTGTATTTGGCATCACCATTCAGCAGAAAGTCATATGAGAAATCTAATAATTTAACAAATACATAGGATAATTCATTGAAAGCAAATCATAAGATTGCATACCTTTGCACCATCAGGGATGATCTGTTTCAACTCTTTGATACGGTCTTGTATCTGCTGACGGTCTTTCGGCCTAGGTCTAGTACTTTCCCCAGGTCTGGCTCTTTTCTTGGTGGGCTTTGCAAGCTCCTCAGGTTTTGGTAAACCAGAACTTCCAGTATTGACGCTATAGCTATCATCAATCCACAAGCTTACTTGCGATTTGGGGAACACCTCTTGTTTTGATGGAAGATTTTTTGTCTTGTCCAAATTATATGCAGGCTGCATCATCCTGCTGCTGGTAGGGTAAGAAGCATTCACTAACTGAAGTTTATCACTACTTACCAATGAATTTTCCACTCTTCTTCTCTTAGCATTGGATAATTGATCATCAATGCTATACTTTGTAACATAACTAGAATTACTAACACTATCTAAAAGCTCTTCAAGTCCTAATTCTGAGAACAATCCTTTTTGAGGGCCAACCTTGGAACCAACGTCCAACTCTGAGATGCATTCTGAAACACCAGTGCTAGCGGTTATCTGACCACTCCTTGCTACAGGCATCATCATATCTTCCCAGCTATGCCCAGTTTGTCCACCCCTGAATACTAATCCCAAACCTTCAAACAGATCATTTTCAGCGCCGGTGACGCTCACAGATTTCTCTTTTCCACTGGAAAAATATGTTTCAGTGACAGAACTTTGAGCTGAAGTAGCCGGTTGTTTGCTTGGAATGTGAACCAAGAGATCCCCAATTAGACCTGATGATGCTGAAGTGGCTCCTCCAGATTGTGAAAGATTCCCATTCATTATGGCTGCCGTTCCACTTATGCTATGCTCTGGTGAAGGGGCAAACCACTCTAGAATATTATCTGTTACACCGGATTTGGAGAGATCAATTGTCAAATCATCTGGGTTGAACTCTACAGGGAATCTGTTTAGGCTCGTTTCTCTTTCTGTAACATGAATTGATGGACCAGAATGCTGGTTGTTCATTGATCTTTCCGTAGAGAACACAGTTGTAGAGTCCTGGACCACCATTTCAGATTGGAACTTTGACTCCCATGAAGTCAAATTAGAGTCTCCACTGATCCAAGTACTAGTACAAGGAGTTTGGGTAGTTGTTTTGTTCATAGATGGAGATTGAGAAGACACCTGTTGAAACTGAGCACTGGGATGACTAGAAAATATCATCTGAGCTTCAGTGGTGACATCTGTATTCAACTGGTTAGTAGGAAGAGAGGAATCCAAGCATAAAGGGTTCATCCTATCTTGTTCAACATCTGATGTGAAAGCAGAGGACTGAGTAACATCCATCGAAGAATAAGCCATTTCCGTCAGCTCATTGCAGTTTCCACCAAGCATGGGCGTGATATTCCCGTTGCAGAAGGAATCAAACCACTCATTTAGATCATAACTTTCACACTTCAAAGATGAAGGCGAGTTGGCCTTCGAAGTAAGCCCGTCAACATTTTCCATCTCACCAAACAATCTTTTTGTTTGATCCAAAAATTCATCTCTCTCCAAAATCTGCAATATTAAAACCATTGAAGTCAACAAACATTCATCTATGCTTGGTATGTGATGGATCATGTATATTTGCTTTCACACCAGTCAATGAAATGCAGAAATAGTTTTTTTATTTTTTTATAAAAGATACAACAAAACTCCCCCTCTCCCCAAGCAAATTTTTGCAGGACGGTTAAATTCATTTGATATGCTTTTGAACTGCTCACCTTCAGGGTGGATCCAAATTGTACCACTCCATGTGATTCCACAGAGATTACTGCAATTGTCTGCAGATGGCAATTTAAGTCAATACAAATGTTCAAGGTCTTGGATGAGTTTCAAAGGGCATATTATAAAAATGGGTGACAGAAGGAAAGATTTGCATTCCAACAAACAGTACCTTTATTCCAGAAGAAAATTGGCGATGAATTTCAGAATCATCCTGTAAGAAAAGGAAATTTTCAGGCAAGCAGAAACGAGTCAACTAACACTCAGCAATTTTGAGCATTTCAACCAAAGAAGCTAAAGAAAAAAGAAAAGTAATTTCAATAGCAACTAGTACAGTAGTTAATGTTAAATAAGAAGCAAAGGGAGAATTACCTGGAATATGTCTTGACCTCCAATAGAAGCAGCAGAATCCCAGCCTCCATCACTAGCATCTGAGAAAATCCACTGGTGCTTTCCAGTGGAAGCAGCTTGGCCAACAATTCTGAATTAGACCACGACAACAACATTAGGTCTATCAAAGTTCTTCTAATGCTTGGAAATAAATGGCCTAAAGGTTGTATTCTGGAGATTGACAGAACTGTTGAGAAAAAATAACTGCATTTCGGAAACAAAATATCGCATAGAGCTTACCCTTCACCTAGTATGTGGGCCTCTGAAAGCATACTGTTAACTACAGCCCCCATTTCCTCTTCATAGTAGGCATCTTCCATGGTCAACAACCTGGTCACATCTCAAACAAGAGAATTTTAACTGTAAGCAAAATATCATTGCCATACAAATATATGGCAAGATTCAAGCCATGGCTACTTCCAAAAACAGGCAAAATAGTAAAGGTGAAAATTTTACAAATCTAGTCCGTCTCAAGAGAATTTCATTACTATAAAACAGCATATTATGCTAAAATGCTGCACCAATAAAGCCATTTTCTTTCCTCTACTGCTTCAAGTTACAAATTTAAACAGAAGGAAAAAAAAAAGGAGAAAAAGAAAAAGTTTCATATCTCCTTTTTTAAAAAAATTATTGGAAGATTGTAAACATTAAATTCAGATATGGAGAATCAACAATTACAGCATATAAAACTAAAAACCCAAAAAACCAACTTCAAGAAAAGATCAAAACTTTGAGAGAGAAGATAACCCAAAGAAAAATCATGCAAACATTTTTCCTTGAGGGGAAAAAAAGTAAAATACAAAAAAAAAGTAAATAAAAAGTGCCAAACAAAGAAAATAGGAACAAACTTACATGGAATTTATCTGATCAAAGCACCAAAAAACCCCATAAGACCATCCATTACTGCAACAAAGACTCTTCAGTTTCTGTTTTAAAACCGAACTACCCATTTTTTCCTTAACCACCAAAGATTTCACTAACCAATTCGAACTTCGATCACAAATACCCCATTAAACTATTCAACCCTTAGTCAACCAGCTCTCAACTCAGTTACACAAAAACACCAAGTGCTAAAACCCCACCACAGATAAAGCTTTAAACTTGCTTGCAACTTAAAAATGTCAGTCTAAGACAGCCTTAAAAACCAAAGCTTTTTATGTTTTCAGAGAGGAAAAGAGAAGTTTATATGAGAACTTAAAGTAATGTGTAATGGTCGGTGAAAGAGAGTGTTTTTATGTTTATATATATAAGAGATAACAAACTAACACGGTTGGCTTTCAGTTTTGTCTCTCTTTCTATTCTCTCTTTCTTTAGCATGCATACATCCATATATATATTTTGGACAAGAACAATGGAGTCTTGATAATGGTCCAATATTGAGGGGAAACACAGAGATCTTTTTGCATTTAAGACTGTTGTTCATATCTTCGTCTTCTTGTTTCCCGGTCACCGGTCCCTTTTGGATCTTGGTTTGATAGCTCATGAGGTTTTTTTACCTACCAATTGACTGGTCCGTGAATTCTTTAAATTATTTTATTGGCTATGTGGTTCTTCGATTCTTTACCGATGTGGTTCTCGTCAGCTATGTGCTATTATCAAATTGGTCTTGTAATCGAGAAATATGTAATTAAAATGGTTGACACGTTTTCTTATACACCAGCAAATTGCTAATAGAAAACCATCCCTCGTTGCGGATAAATAAATACCTTTTTGATTTTTAAAAAAATATATGTTTTTTTAAAAAACAAAATTATTATATTTTTTGTTTTAATTTTTTTTTATTTTCAAATTGTTTTAATATCAAAAATAAATTTAAAAAAATAAAAAATATATATTATTTTAATAAATTTTTAAAAGAAAAATATTTTGAAAAACAATTATCACCGCAATACTAAACGGAATCTTAGGTGGTGTTTTACACTATGATAATAATTATTTTTTAAAATATTTTTTATTAAATATATAAAAATAATATATATTTTTATTTGCTAAATTTTATTTTAAATTTTAACACATTAAAATAATTTAAAAACATAATATAAATATTAAATTGAAGATGAAAAAATTTTCTTTCTTTCGAAAACACCGTACACCAAGAACTTTTCTGCGTTCAAATTTTGATTGGACATGATCATCTCCCCCCATAAAAATATAAGCTAGGACCTGAATGAAAACAATATATAAGTACAGGGACCAACTTAACGGCTTAAACCCTTTCCTTAACTGTTCTTACCGGTTATAGCCTGTCATGGTAGTTAATCTTCTCGTGGAGTCCGTTTAATGTCTCGCGAGATAGACAATATGTCGCGTTGTTCTTCTCTTAATCGAGATTAGTTAGGCTATTGGAGCATAAAAATGATGGTTAGGTAGTGTATTTAATTGTGATGATTGGTATTTATTGGCTTTGGATTTTGGTTGGCAATTATGGGCAGTGAAATATGCAAGAATTATGTTCACCAACGAGGATTCGATACGGAGATAATATTCCTTATCATATGATATAGTTTAATTTTAATTTATTTATAATACGAATATTTATGTAATTTTTTTAATTATATAGAATAGACTAACAATTATAATTTTTAACTCTAAGAAATTGCTATCATCCAAGGAGTTGTTTAGTTTTAAACATTTATTTAATATATTGAATTATGTTTAGGTTTTCAAAACAATTAATTTACTTAATAAAATACAAATCAAATCTCTTATTCATTATCGAACATCATTAATAATAATGATTTTTGTTTCCATATTAATTATACTTTATATTGATTAGATATTTTTTAGATAAGTGTTTTGATTACATTAAACAAGTTGAATGCAGAAGATTCTACTAATAATGCTTTTGGATTTCATTTTACTTAACAAGATATTACAATGTAATTAATTATAGATTTTTGTGAAATTCATTTTTACCACCTTTCTGATAAGCATGATAACGATTTTTTTAATAAAAATTAAAAACACTAAAAAAAATTAATTCAATATGTTTATAAAAATAAACATGTTTTTAAAAAATCATTAAAAAAACTAATGTCATCTCAAACTGGTTATAAGCCCTTCCAATCCATAATTAATTAAGGCAACGACTGTTATTTCTTCAATAGCTCACGAGAAGGTCACCCTCCAAGGCCCAAGGGACACGTATCTCATGTCCCTGTCAAGAACTACGATAGCACTGTCAGCCTAGACTTTGGTGGCAATTTTATTATTATTATTATTATGAATATTATACTACAACAAAAACATTACAACACATTCATTGGATATATACAAAACCATTATGGGCTTACATAGAATATTCGAAAACAATAATAATAATAATAATCCATGCTAACCTGCGCCAACCCAGTACCGTGACCCTCTAACGCCCACCTGGTGTGAACTTGTACAATATTTATAAAATGGAAAACGTATCATTTCTCAAATCGGTCACAAGAAGAAACTTATGGGCAGCGCAAGTTAGTTTCTTCGAGTATTTTATTTGGCATTGTGGTTGAATAATTTTTTTTATTTTCTTGAGCTTTAAAATATTAATTTTTTATATTTTTTTATTGTTTTAATGTTCTAATATAAAAAGTAAGGGATTGATTATATTATACTCATAAAATCGACGTCAGGGATTGAAAGCGAGAAGGCGCAGGCTATCATCTAAAAAACTGAACATGCAGGGGGGGGAAAGGTGAGATTTTATGAGGAAAAAAGAAATCATTCAACGGCTTGCTATCATTCATATACGAGACGAGAGTGTACATGACCAATTGAAAGGCGTAAATCGTCTAAGAAACCCATGATCTGGCATTAAAGGAGAGGCGATGGAATCCCATCAATCTTTGTAGGTGTGGTCCATCGATCAATTACTACTTGTAAAATTATTTCCTTCTTTTTGTAGTTTTGAGTGTATTTCAAGTTAGCATCCCCTATCGTGACTGTGGTACAGAGCACTAATGGGACAGTGTTGAAAACTGTGGTGGCGGGCAGGAGGCAGCCACCGGTGGTCGACCACAGAATATTCCGGTGCTCGTTTCTTAAGAGGGTCCCGCCTAGGGAACCGGTACGGTGCAAAAAGGAAAGGTATTGAACGGTCCCTGCTTAATTGTGGGGTTTGCGGGGATCATTTTCTGATTCCACCTCCTGACAGATGCCTCTCTCCTTTGGTAGAACCCTCGTTGCTAACGACTCAATTCTTGCTCATCTCAAAACAAGCTCTAAATTGAGATTTAATCCGTTCATAACTAACTAATTTCTCTTTTCAGCGTTTGCCGATTAATAATCGGGTTGACCGGAACACAGTTCGCCTCAACGAGGGCCTGCTTCTTTTTAAGTTTAAAAAAACATTTTAGAAAATTTTTAAATTTATTTTTTTTATAAGCTTGATTCGTTTTAAAATGTTAATATAAAAATAAATTTTTAAAAATAAAAAATATTATTTTAATATATTTTTAAATAAAAAATACTTTAAAAAACAATAATCACAAATCCTATCACAATAAAAACAAAAAAACTTAATTCGAGGTATTGAATTGAATCTCACGGTTGATGGCAACACAATGTCCAATATTATCTCATTTGTAAAGGTATTATTTAATTTTAGTTTAATAAGGATTGATTTCTTTATATACATATAAAGTGTTAAGACGGTAAAGCATGTGTTTATTGAAATGCTGAGATAGTTTAATTGCCTTTCATGTATTAAGATTCGGTTTTTTCTTCTTCTTTTCTTTTAAAATTCTAAAAAAGCTATTAATTTTAAACAAACTCAATTATGGTAAAACCAACATTTAAGGATTTACTAGAACGTGTTTGAAAATGTGGTTGTGGTTATTTTTCAAAGTGTTTTTCACTTGAAAATATATCAAAATAATATTTTTTTTATTTTTTAAAAATTATTTTTGACATCAACGCATTATATGAAAACACTAAAAAAATATTAATTTAATGTAAAGAAAAAATTTTAAAAATTTAAATTTTTTCAAAAACATTTTTGAACACAAAAACAAACAGGGTCTAACCAACCAAACCACATCAGAAAGATTTACAATAATCAGTAGTAATGGAAGATAATATTAGCACCCATTACATTTATATATATATATATATATATATATTCTCATGCATCATCCAATATATGAAAATCGAGGCAAGGAAATGGGAACAAAATC
>Ga0307517_10002817_pt1 | contig 27636 bp, 24 predicted proteins | sample 23_EM_MG_FD_194515 | JGI IMG/M metagenome (GOLD analysis project Ga0307517, IMG submission 194515) | Populus trichocarpa ectomycorrhiza microbial communities from riparian zone in the Pacific Northwest, United States - 23_EM | ecosystem: Host-associated > Plants > Roots > Unclassified | place... | reverse complement strand
TAAAGACATACCGCAATCAAGGGTTGTAAATTTAATGAAACTTTGAAATCGTGTGAGGCGTATAAATGCTGATGGGCTGTGAATACGAGATTTATGCAGTCTGTCCATACTACATAGTCTGTCTGTCTGTCATCTTATAACGACGAAAATAGACAGAAGGGTATGGAGAAACGATAACATGAAGCGCCACAGAATAAGGATGACAAGAGCATTATTGTGAGAGGGATACACAGCATCAAGAGACTGGATCATGCAGATGCGTCAGCAGGAAGGGAGCGCCTGGGGAGCACAAACAATGATGAATGTGGTGAAATTGCTCCTCTAAGGAGAATGTGACAATGTGGGTTTCATTGTTTTAATACACAACGGCGACGCTGAAGAACAATATCTCGGCAGGAGGTGAGATGCCCCATGTCTTGTGGGTCCACAGGATCCCTATTTCCGAATAAAATTTGTCAGTATTTGGCTCGGTGGGTCCTGTATGAAAGACCTTTGAGTGTTGATAGGAAAGCTTAGATGGGAATCAGCATACCCGGGCCTGGGTCATTCTATTGGTGACTTCTCCGTCAGAATCTCGGGTTGCTGTGGATGATGATTTATTATACCCCATGGCTGATTCTGACAGTATGTTTCCTCGGTACCATAGTACCATAAGTGATTTAAAACGAGTACTATAGCCAGCACACTCAAGGTGCGAACAGACGACGGAGGGTTTCCGATAGACTGACCTTGCTCTCCAACATAGGGCCACTGTAAGGCCAATCACTTTCCGTGAGGCCTCTGCTGATCCAATCTTTCTTCACTTTCTTGTACCTGGAGTAAGTCGCCTTGAATCCTCCGCTGACACCCAACCCTCATCATCTACACCAATACTCTCGCAGATATCGTGAAATTCATCTTGCCGATTCTGCCACTAGACGCCAAGAATCTGTTTCGCCATCGGTTATTCGCAAGGGGCAAGAAGCAGGAGTATATCTTTTCCAAACAGATTGAAGGGTAAGAAGTTTGTCGCGCAACTATCGAATATATTGAGTCAGACCAGAGGTCAGTGTGACGAGGGTACCCACGATGTGAAACATCCCACCCCAAGATAGTGATGCGCTGATAGCTATGGCGGCGAATAATGTGGTGTACGCATCATTCAATGCGTGATAATAGTAAGGTGCATGGCGTGCGACCAAAGATCTATAGTAAATCTCCAGGTTCTTCGCATTGACGTCATCCATGGCTGCTCGCTGATCTGAATGACTCTGCCCTTCGAGGCCTGCCGGCAATGCAGCATTCTCAAGCCCATCGGGTAATTTCCATGGCGCATGATAGCGAATAACGCGTGGAACGCGTGCCTGCATATATAACGGAGCCACTGACGTATGTTGCCAGTCAATGACAGATGTGGGGAAATACGCCTTCTGGAGAGCTCGGTGTCGGAGATAAATACATTACTTCCACTAAGGTCGTGGTGCCAAAGTGTAGGTTGTGCGAGCCTCGGGTAAACCAAAAGGGATGATGTTAGGAATCACGGAACGGAAGAGATCAAGGACGGCAAGATGAGCAGAGGGTTCCATTGTGATGGGGGGTGGTCCCGAAAGGAATATACAGGCTGCGAGGATGCATACAACCTGATCCATTGTTGTTCCTGGCTACAAAGAGCAGAAAGATACTCGGGAACCCCGCTCCCTCAGGTTAAATAAGTAATTGAGAAAGCATATTACAAAATGAGCTCACATGGTCCACGGTCGATATCCATTGCCTCACGTTCAGCACTCCAGAAGATCCCCTATAATGAGGGTCCAACGGCGAAAGTGTCGTCAATAACCACAGAGGCCGTCTCAGGGCTAGGGTCGCCGCGAAAGAAGATGCTACCATAACACGGTAGCGGATGCTCCAGTTTTGCATTCTCTATTCTAACGATTTCGTCGATCAAATGTAACTTGTGTTCCTGGGATAGTTGTGTCCACACCTTGGACACTTGGATGCCAGATGCCTTCTCCATGATGATAAATTCCGCTCCCACAGGCTCGTGTGGAGGACCATGATAGTACACGAGGGACCGGTAAGCCAAGATTTCTGCGTGCAAACTCCATAGTTGCAACCTCGCTCGCGGTTACAAAGTGCGCTGGACCTGCATGGGGCGTTGGTAGTCGAGCAATGATTTCCTTGCGATTATCAAGTACCATGGAAAAAGCCTTGCTATACGAACCCTCTGGAAGTTTAGTCATCCGATTTGGCAACCCTCCACAGCCGCAACAGCCACAGCTTTATAACTGTCGATATCACAGGCCAGGTACCGCTTCTGTTGCTCCGAGGCTTCGTTATCTAGCCAACGCCCGTTGTGTAGCGGAAAAAGACATTGGTATCTTGCGAATCAGCCCCAGACGATAGGAATGAACGCCGAAATAGGAGGAATATGTTGGTACATACTAGCGAGCGGAATTTGAATTGTTTATGAATTCATCACAGAGCGGACCGGATTGGCCAGAGAAGTCAGTTACGTTCCCATCCCGGGCCAAGAACGTCGACAACGAAACAAGATCTGGTCCCATTGAGAAGAGGCTTTGCAGGTGCGAATCTATTTATTTAAAACCAGCAATTTTTAACATACGGTGTTTAGTCATCCCTGTCCGTGTTGAAACGTTGACGTCTGACCTTAACCGGATAATGCATCCTCGAAACCCTTACAAAATTCCACCTAATTTTACTTCTCTGGCTGAGGCATACCCGCCTCTTCAGCAATTGTAAAGTTTTCTTATGTTTGTTTGTATCCCAAATACCAATTTCGAAACCAGTTTGATCAACCCATCCCTCCAATGTTCCAACAGACCCGGACAATCATCGAGTGGAAGAATTACGATAGACTTTAAAAACAACAGAGCTCTACGGTTTGTATTCCTTGTCATGGTCCTCTGGTCCGACGTTCATCTCTTTCTGCTGTCGTAAAGTTGCCTAACACAGGCCATCATGTTTCGCGACTTTGGCATCCAGTTGCAGATACCGCAGGATCGACTTTGTCCCCCGGTTCCAAACAGGATGAACTACGTCCTTTGGATTCAGGACATCATGAAGGCCAGTGAGACCTTCCGGCCTGAATTCCCCGTCAGGACCATTCGCGGGATCGATATGTCCGTTTTTCCTTCTTATCCAATCTATTGTCCGATCACAAATTCAAGTGGTACAGGTGCAACGGCAATATATCCGTTCCTTGCGTGCACCCTCGAGGGAGACTGGGAAATGGTTGGCACAGGCAAGCAGGATTTCCTTTGACATTTCTTAAACTTGCTTATCAATTACAGAGCTCGATGATATGTCTTATGAGTGCGCATTACGGAATGTAGAACTCAACAACCTCAGTGGACGAATAGTGATAAAAAAAGCTCAAAGAAACGGCTCGTTGTTTCTCCCTCTGAAATCTGAGGCAGCAAGGTTGGTTAACTTGTGCCGCATATCGGTGTAACGAATAACCTACTCCGTTCCAGCTACGATTTCACCATGTGTAACCCACCCTTCTATTCCAGTCCTCAAGAAATAGACAACTTATCAAAGGAAAAGGCAAGCCCCCCCAATGCGGTGAGTTTGACCTTGCCTGGATTGTGAGAACAGCAGAAGACCATTCTTCATAATCCAGGTGTGTACTGGATCAGATATCGAGATGGTCTACCCAGACGGAGGGGAGGTTGGGTTTGTTTCTCGTATGGTGGAGGAGAGCGTCGAATTCCGGAGCCGATGCAGGTACGGTCTTCATACCAACTCAACGACAAAGTCGGATGATTATATAGGTGGTATACGTCTATGCTTGGAAGAATGTCCTCCGTCATTGAAGTCGTTGAACTTTTAAGGGAAAAAAACGTGAGCCCGTGTTTTGTAGTTATGAACTCCACACCTAGATTTTCTGCGGCAGATTTCCAACTATGCAATTACCGAGTTCGACCAAGGTCGAACCAGGCGTTGGGCTATCGGCTGGAGCTTCTCAGAAACAAGATTGCCGGACGTAAGTTTACCTCTCGCGTTCATCGTGTACGGCTCTGACTTCTCGCAAACCTACAGTCCATATCCCGAATCTCACTCCATAAATCACACGCACTGGCATCTTACATGCCTTTACATACCACGCTTCGCCAGCCCCTCCGACTACCACCGACGAAAATGAACGAGGATGCCACACGTTGTCTGATAGACGTGCTGAAAGCACTCGAGGGGGTGCGTGTGACGGAGCACAAAGGTCTTCATCACTCTTCCTCTTTCCGCATCGAAGGGAAAGAAAATACTTGGTCGAGAAGTGCAAGGAGGAAGAGAAAAAGGAGGAAAGAAGCAGAGGTCCGGAACACAGATAACATTGAATTCCAAGACGCCCTAAAAAATTCAACTCCTGCATTGGTGTGCGATGTCCGCATCATCTGGCAAAAACCCCTTGAACGTGCAGCCTTGAACGAGGTTGACGTCCATTCAAAGAGTAGGAAAAATGTAGAAGTTGGATGGACAGGCCTCGAAGTTGGAGAAGAAGAAGAGGGAAACGGGACGTTTGGGGCTGAGGATTTAAAACTCGAGGAAATACCGGGTTACTCTCTCGAATGCCAATGGATCTTCGGCACAGACAATACGGTTTTTGAGACCTTTGCGGGACACATAGGAAGAAAGCTGACTGAATGCATTCAAAAGTAGATGCTTCTCGACTTTGAAGGGATTTTCAAAGGAGGTCCGGTAAAAACGGGATCCCTTTTCAACTTGGGTAACAATTGCCATTGAGGATTGTGATTGTGAGCTTGAATAGCACATATCGAGATCGATCTACCTGGTGTCCGGAAACAGGTCCGCAAAGGAACAATATAAATACAAGTCAAAAGAAATTGAATAATGATAGTTCCAAGATGGTTCTTGGCTTATCTACAAGGAAACCGCTGGTGGGGATATAGTAAAACGTCTTGCCTTTTTGTCATTTATTTACAGCAACGCCACAGGAGCATCCTTTCGAACCATTGAAACGTCAGAATCTGATCTTAGCGCTTATTGCGATAATGAAACTTGACACCAATAATGTCAGGTCCATGCATATGGCGCAGAGACCCTTTTGGTAAAATCCCTCCGACAGAAACGAGTCACTGATTACGCACTCGTCGATGCACCGTATGACCACCCAAAGCTGGTGATGATGCATTTATGTTTCCAGCAACGATGGGGTTGGTCCTTAGATTCCAGAACGAGTGGCGACGGACATCATTGATTCATATAAGACATATGCGACATCACTTGGCGTAGGGAACGGAGGGTTGTATGGGGTCAATTAGCAGATTCTCTTCCCTTGCTTGCTGAAGTAATTTATCCAATCCTTTATCCTTCACAGCTTCCTGATACCTGATAATGAGAATGTAAACCACGTTTCGTAGCCTCACCTGTAAACTAATCTTTCCAAAAAATTCTTGAAATCCGTTTGCCCTCTGTTTGGAGCGCTGCTCTTGGGTACTCGAAGCAGCTATTTCTGGTTCTAGGTAACCTCCGAACCAAGAGTTGAAACAGGAATCATAAGTTTGTTTGAGGTGTGCATCGAGGGGGAGAGACATTACTACAGACTGCGGCACTGACGCTTTCCTTGTCATGTTCATGTTTGGCTACTGATGCGTACAAAAGACAGAATTAGTAATCGGACGCCGAGACTGCTCGCAACCTATTAAACGCATATGCTATATTAGGTATTTAGGGATCGAGATCATCAAGCCGACGCTTTACAATCAACTTCAACTGAGATGTTGAGCGCAAAGTAGTCACTAGAGATTATCAATGATAGACAGTGTCGAAACCTCTTTGTCGATCGCTCACCATTTTAAAGCACATTTCCTTGTGTTCATCATCGAAACATTCTAATTTGAGGTAGCCGGTATCGCAGTGGTCTGTTGCTCGACTCTGATCGAGCCATGTTCAGTTGTTAAAGTTATTATTGTCGGTGCAATGGACGAACGTGGTCAGAACGAAATGCCACCGCGAAAGGGTACGGGTCTGAAACACTTCGCCAGAAATATATGATGATTGGGATGGAATAAATATCTTGAATGTGTGACTATTGCTACAGAAAAATAACTACAATCATTTGGGGGAGGATGTGAAACGGGGTATATCTATTGGGGTATTAGATGATTCTGCTGGCACAGGATCACAGGAAATCGACAAGAAATCCCATGAGTCAAGAAGGTTTGGGGATTCAAACCCCTCGCACGAAAGCTGGTCTCAAGGTGGTGCGAACCCGTGCGCCAGTAAAACTTGCAGAATATGGTTTTGAAGCATTGTATTTCGCTTTCGGTGATGAAGAGTAACGATCCGTGCCCGGAGGTGATGACGCCCCTGATGCAACGGACGAAGCTTGAGAAGGGGATGGGGAAAGGGAGTCACGAGGACTAGCAGCACGCAATCGAGGCGTGTGGTGGATTTCACTGCCCCCGCTTGCATCCTCTTCCAGCCATTGATGCCGATTCCTCGATTGGGGATGATCCACTGGATGTGATCGTTCCGAATACGCGTGATGGGTAGGTATGGAATGCATTGTAGCTGGGGCGAGAGGTCGGAGTTCATTGGGACCATGAATAGGTGGAAAATGCCCTTGACCTCGAGGAGTACCAAGATGATTTCGGTAATGTCTCCTCATGTTAGAATTAACGTTAAATTCGCGCCCGCAACTTCGCCAAGGACATTTGAAAGCTGAAAGGACGAAGAACGCCAATCAAAACCAAGCGTTGGACAGGAAGATTAACAAGTACGCACGAGTCGCGCCAGTATGTGTGTTAAGATGAATTCTTAGACTGCTTGGTCTGTTGAAACGTTTGAAACAGGTTGAACACACATGTTTCCGTCCCAAAGCATCTAAGTTATTCACAAGAAAAGCGCCATCAATTGATGCCATGGACTTCCCATCAAGGCAGTCCTCCTCATAATCGGGTTCCACGGTTTTACCTCCATTCGTATTGCAGGGGAATGATTTGTTTGACAGTTGCGGATGAGAATTATCCGATGACGAAAGTCTTCTCGTGCGATAATCTGGATGGGGGCTGTGGCCCTGGATCCGAGAGCCATCGACACCAAAAGGGGGTTTGATGAGTGGATGAGAATCTGCATAAGGGTACGAATAAGGGGCAGAAGAGGCTTCGGATCGTGGTTGAAACGATTGCTTGCGAGAGGCCGATGGGCAATGACAACCTGTAGAAGAGCATACGGAGGGTGTGGGACTGTGTGCGAGAGGCCTGTGGTCGAACGACTGAAGCAGCATTAGCTTCCGCAACCACTTACATAATGACACCACTTACACTCGAATGAGGTCGAGGTCTGGGGACGCTCTTCATAAGATGGTCTGCACCAAGGATTATTGACGGTGTCGTTCAAAAGGAAGGGGAACCTTACCTGGAAACATTTCATGGATGCTGGGCAAAGACATGGAGGTCATAATGGGTGGATGCAATCAATTAGACCGGCGGAAGGAGGGTTATATACTGAGAGATGATGCCTGGTGATGCGAATCTATCGATGGGTCCTCGGAGAGTGGTAACCGAGGAAGATCAAAAGATTGTCGTGCGTTTCTATCATCCATATATGGAATCCAGATGTCGACGATTGACGTAACCATTGCCGACCTCTAAATCTCTTGTGATATGTGACTCGCGATGTGACTGTCACATCTTTTCCATCTGTGTCAAATGTCACGCTTTTTCCCACACAATTGTAAACCACCCTCACAACATTGAAGCAAGGTCGCTTTCCTAGACGAAAATCCGTATCAGAGGGTGGGAAACGGGTTGGCGAAGATTGTCTCGGTCACTCAATAAAACGCCGACCTCGGAGTCCGACTCGAATACACTTCCTTCTATCACTTCGGTATGTATAAACTTGGACGAATTTTCTTTGGAATAATGTGAGCAATCAAGAGGACATACTTAACGTCACTGTCTCCGGTTCTAAACACTTGGACTAGTTATCCTTGACCTTTTCCGCACTGCTGGCCGTTTGATTCTGCAACTGGACCAGAGTGAACCGTGCCTTGACGTAACGTCAAAGATCCTCCCACATCAGCATCATCTACGTTTATCGTTTACCTAATTGTTGACATTGTTGTTAAGTGGGCGTAAGTGGGCCCTTGCTTGACTCCATACGAATGGTCACCCGGTACGGGTGGTTATAGCTGTCATTTGCCGAGCTTATAAACAGGTATCGTCACTTCTCCGAATTCCACCAGAAGCAACTTTTGCGATTCTCGATTCCCGAAGGCCGAAAAAACCTTTTGCTTATAGACGTAACAACCGCGATCGAATCCTCTCACCAACACACGCGAGGCGAGGATCAAGTCTTCTTTGTCTGTGGCCCGTCATCGCTGTTTATACCCCTAAATTCGAAGGTGTGGAGGACCACGAACCTTGAAGTGAGTATGGCACGACGCTCACTACTCCTGTCAAACCCTAGTACTTCATTGTACGGAGTGAATTGCCGCCGGTTACCTGTTTTGGGGACAGTTCGATTCGCAGACTACAAATTGTCCTCAAGTTCTTGGCCGTTGAATTCATTCACTCCGCAGTCCTCCATCGCGGTCTGGACTTGAAGTTTTAAATAAGAAATCACCCCAGGCGTGAGTTATTTGTATTTTAATTGTAATTCGTGGAATACTTGATACAATAGTTATACAGAAGGCTCGCTTTCGGTGTCTAGACTGAAATAAGTAACCTTCTCTAATTTGGCCTTGCGGTATCCTTACGTCAATTGACCGGCCGAGGATCATGACGACATTTCTTCTCTCCTATACCACCCGAAGCTCAAATAGCCGAAGCCTCACGCTCGTCGCTTTCAGAAATGGTTCCATTGACACCACTGTCCTGTCAGCAGACACAACGAGCTAAACCTACAATTCGCGTCTCCCTTATTGCTGGAAGAGGGGGGGGTACATCCGCGTCATCCGGGGAGATACCATAATTAACTTCCGCTTCCAAGGTTAATTTATTATGGAGGATCTTCAACGTTAATGACTGCAACTAGTTTGCCGATGACAGGAAGTCGTGGCCGGTTATCATATTTTCACCCGCCCCCCCCCCCAAGCCCGTTTTGCGTTTCTTCTGATGATTCGCAAATCCTTTGTTCTCGGAGAAGGGACGCGTGTTGCTTGCGGTGTAGTCAGGAATGGGCTCCAACTTCTTCCAGACTCGAGGCCGTAACCGGTGACCTTGAGGTCGAAGTATGATTAACGATACGCTTGTACTCTTAAAATACCAACTGTAGATCATGAGCAAGTGTGACAATCCCTTTAGCGTCGAAGTCTTGTCCTTGGTAAAGCTCAAGCTAGGCCTGAACGTGTGATTGCAGTCCACTGCACTAGGTGATCAGCCACCACGGGTCGCCATGAGCAAGTAGCATAACATCAGTCTATCGCACGAAGTTGCTCCCTTACTTTACGGTAATTAAAAGACGATCGAGTTTGTTGCCGCGATGTACGTCAACCCAGGATGTCAACACCTATTCCGCGAATCGATGCGATGAATCCAAAGTGAAAAGAACCTAGGGAGATGTCGATTCGAAACCGAAAGTATATTATATTATATTACAAGGAGAAGCGTCCCCCGTCGACGTAATGTGAATGATGAATTTTGGACAGTAAATGGGCCGAAGTTGGCTCCGAAGAGTACGGTCAGTCACTGACTGTTGCACTAATTATTGTCAATTTGATGAACAGACAATCTTTGAGTACTACATTCCATCTTTGCTTCAACGTCCAGCGATCGCCGGGTACCGTCCCAGTTTCTTCTACCCCTTATGCCTGTCAAGAAGACTATCGATGAAACATGAGAACGATTCATGAACTTCGTCTGGTGGGATTACGCCAGGTCGCGATTCGGCCCCCGGCCTGTATTTCCCAGTCTTGACTGTGACAAGATTAGAGTGCAATCAGAAACAAATAAAAAAAATAAAAAAAACGAATAATAGAAGCGATTACCGCCGGTGTCAAACATACATACCAAGGACACGCCATAAACCCAACTCTATCGCGCCACCACCAAGATCAGCCTCAACATCATCGCCGATCACCGCGATTCGGGGTGCGCTACTGCTCGAAGACAGTTTATTATCCAATACCCCAAAGTCATTGATGACCATTTCAAAGAAAGCGACCTCGGGTTTTCCGACAACCTTGACTCGGACGTTGGGGCCTGCGGCGTTTTCCAAAGCGGCGACAAAGGGGCCTGGTCCTAGAGAGAGACTTCCACTGCTAGACTGAAAATATCTTGCGCGATGGGTGGCAATCAGGTGTGTGGTGCTGTGTTTGTGTGAAGCGCCAGAGATTTCTCCATTCAGGATGCGAAAGGCGGTGTTCAAGTGTTCATAGTCGAGCAGTGTTGGTGCCAGTCCAACCACAACGCTATCGTAATTTGGACCCTACGTTAGAAGGAGAGTCAGAACACCACAGATGGAAGGTCAAGTCTGCGTACATTACTGTTGGCATTTGGATGTAGGGCATTAAGAACTTCTGCTTTTGCGGAATCAGAGAGAAGTAGATAAGGACTAATGGCTGAAAAATGGGTGGGACACACAGGAGATAATGTGGTGAACGTACGTAGTGGAACCGATATCTTTGAGAGCCTGTGCTACGGCACCTATGCTTGTCCAAACGAGATTCGGAGCAGCGGCTCTCCCACCAGCGATCTCGTGCGATTTCCTCAAAGTACTTTGTGCATCCGATATAGGAAATCCCAAAGCATGCAGGTCGTTAACCAGGACCGCGGTAGATTCCTTGCTTGTGTTACTGCAGATACGAAAGGGAAATTGAGAGGACAAGAGGCGTTTAAAGGCATCAACTGCGCGCGGGGTAGGATCTGGACCTACGCGCAAAGTGCCAGAAACATCGATAAGGAGAGCTGTGATAGTGGGTCTCATGCTGAGGAGAGGAATAAGCGCCCGGATCAATCACATAGTCACGGCGAACTCTTGCTCTGCTCCTATGCTTCCTCTTCCTGAGGTTGCCGTCGCCGCCCTTTTCGCGCACCAGTGCCTTATATCCACCCACCGGGCGCTTCTGCCTTGCGTTTCACACTTTCTTCCTTCGTCCCACTCTGGCAGAATTATCTCATCCTCTCCTTGTGTTATTCGTGGATCCCTCGACGAATATGCCGCTTCTGCCCTGGTAGCGTGCTTGCCTGATTTTGCCATTAAATATATACCAAATGATGATGTCTTTAGCTACGCCAATGAGCGGCCTTCCCGCAGGCTAGGAGCCACTTTCATTCTCCTCCTTTGTGCCATCGTCTCCCTCTGTTACGCATTTACCCGCTTTCTCAGTTGTGAACTCGAACTTACCTCGCAATACCAATGGGACATTATCCGGCCAGGGGAACACTGCCTCCGGTATGCAACTAGAGAATACACCTCCCGCCTTGTCCAGGTCAGCGGATTACAAGATCCACCGGAAGCCATGAGGGCATGTCACGAAACACCAGTCCAAATACATCGTCGTCTACTCAAGCCAGATTGGTGTCAGGATCTTGTGCGTAGTCGTGATCCAACTTTTCTGCTCTCTTATCTCAATCTCCCATCTTTCGTCAGGGTTTCGGTAGAGGGATCTATGGTTTCTGGATCGTAGATTCAGAGGAAGCAGACTGTGAAACTCATTGGGGTAAATTCAACGACCTCGTATGTTACGGTCCCCAATATCTGTTTCCTCATTTCATTTTTGGTGTTGATAGGGTTGCTATGACTTTTTGCCAGAAGCCCGCTCAAACAGCACGGAAGCGCAGGCAGTGGAAGTAGACAAGGGCTCCGTTCGGGTATGTTCATCTCCCTTGCGTCAGTAGAAACTTCAACCTCCAAGCATCGTTGCAGCGCATAGAATCTCGGCTTGAAAACCTCAAAGACGGTTCCAACTGGCAAATCATGTGCGTCACTACCCCAGCAGAGATATACGGCCGACGTTTCGGTAGTCCCGCAGCATGTTTCAATGATGTGAGTTCCGCCATTGTTCTCGACCAGAGATGCCTGATATGATGCAACCGCGCACTGCAGATCAGGCAGGGTGTTTATGGAAAATGGGACGTCGAAGACACATCTTGTGGTTGATAAGTGGGCCCAACATGTATAATCGTCAACCGACCTCGATGTTCCCAAGACGCCCCCATCAAAAAAAGTGAACCATGCAATCCATCCAGTCGCCTTGTCAGAGAGGGCTTGAAACCTTGCCTTGAAACACCGTGACACATTTATTTATATGATTATCCGAGTTGTATTTTTGGATGAAATGCTCCTTGGATGTGCGCAACCGTAATAGGCTAGTTTAGATTTCGTTTTCTGGCCCATGATAAGTCGGTGTTTCTCTCCCGGTAGCCCCGCGATGCAAGTTGTCCTTCGAACGAGTGGAACAAGTGGACATACCGGCATTATCAGGTCTAGACCTGATTAGCCCGAATTACATACTTTACACTATGGGTAAGTAATTTCAAAGAAGGTGAACCCTGTGGGCTCGCATCGATCCGTTACCAAGAACTAAAACAAATGTCCAGATGACGATTATTAACCCGACATCGAAGATGGCAATGTATTGATTCGTTCCCCTGAATGTATACTACCGTCCCTCGGCAACGAGTACAAATGATGGTATTCCATATCAGGGATCGAACCGTCGTCGAACAACAACCGATAAGGAAAAAACTTTTTGAACGGGGTAAAACCTCTCGGATCCTAGTAGATTACAAACCCCCACCTTTATTTCGTAACCCAGGTAATGCTTGCCGTGTCATTTGACGTAAACTGACATTCCCTGTGATGGAATTATTGACGTACATAATTTGATTATACCAAAGCCAAAAGTTCGAGTGGTCAGGCTTATGGAATCCAAGACAACATGATAACGTGGGGATTGACGGTACAAGTTGGGTAAATTGTTGCCTCACATAATACAGTCACCGACAACTTTTCGAAAGGCTGTTCAGGCGAGTTTAGAATGCATATGGTGGATTATTATAAGGATGGAAAGATGAAACAATCAATCCCGAAGGTTTCTCGTGTTACAAGATGCATAATTCACTTTTTGACAGAAGTTGCACTTTCAATGACGACCTCACCCAACCGACGACGTTTCGTGGGACTAGTAACACACACGAGTACGGAGTACAGATAGTATGAGAGTGTATTAATCATATTGTGTAATCCCCAGTCGTAGGAAGGCGTAATGAAGGCATATCTAATTAGAGAGTGAGTAGGACCACGCCATGAGTCCCAAGCCTTGGGAGTAGTATGTATGGACCAGATCATAAGGGAGAGAGATGGTATGAGGAAGATGACATGCGGGTAAACGTTAAATGCGAAGAGTTGTGGTGATGTATCATGGCGGGTAACATAGCTTGTGAGAGGGTATCACATTTCGCTCGTATAGGACCGGGTGATGTGCAGAAATGGAAAAAGAACGTGAAAACCAAATATGCCAGTATTACGCGAAAGGGATGGAAATTAGGATTAGATGTTGATGAAGGAGTAGCGATCGACGATATGCAAGATGGGTTTTTAAAGCATCGCAACAGCAAAACGAGAGAATTGGCGAGAGATTAAAAAAATGGACGACAAATGAAATGAATAATGGGGTGCGAAAGAAGAGGACAAGAAAAAGATGTAAATCAAGCCTCTGACTTGAACCAGGATCGATCGCCGCCATGTGAGGAACCGCTTGCCTCAGCAGCATCCACAGCTTCTAGCAACTCTGCATCAGCGTCGGCATCAGCATCCCCGTCCCCGTCCCCATCAGCAGCACCCAACATTTCTGCCTCCCCGTCCGCTTCGGCATCAGCATCAGCGTCAGCATCCACCTCGTCAATATCTGCGTCCCCTGCCGTAGGAGAATTGGAAGGGCGGTTGGTCGTTGACAGACCCGACTTTTTGGTGTTGGCGCTGACATTACCATTCCCTCTACCATTGCGAGAATTTGATCGACTTTGAACGGTGGAGGCAGCAGCCCGTCCACTACCTCGACCGACATTTGAAGTCGGGGGCTGTTCGTCGTGTTCATCATCGTGCTCGTCATCATCATCTCTGATAGAAGCGATAGCAGGAGGCGTCGGGGGATGACGGGAATTCTTCCCAGGGGATACAGTACTGCCGGAGTTTCCAGTGGACGATCGTTGGTGGGGTCCCTCTTCACGTTCCAATCTGGGTTGTGTGAAACTCGACGGCCCAAGTGAAGGCTGATTGATCAGGAGCGTGTCGGAGCGCTGAATGGTTCGGTCCGAGCTTTGGGGTCCACCAGTTACTTGCGCGAGTGAGGTAGGCCGAGGTTGAAATTGTTGCATAGCAGCGTTCTGTAATTGCTGGTTCTCTAATGTGCCTCTTCTTTCCACACGTTTCATCTTCTTACGGCACCTATGAGAAGACCATAAGATATCGTGAAAAATAAATGAACAGGGGGGATCATGAGCGCTAACAATGACAATCCCGATCACTCAAGTCGGATCATCTTACTCCCGATTCCAATATCGAGACGAACTCACCTGTCACAGACAGTTCCCGGACCCATCGGCCCGGGCCCCCACTTCTCTACACATTTCCCATCCTTGTACCGCCCGACCATGCCGCACTGCCTACATATCCTTTGTCCTTGTGCATTCGTAGCCGCATAGGGTGCCGTGACAGGGGAGCCTTGTGCGTTATCAGATGAGCCAGAACCTGTAAATTGGCAAAGCCATTCATTAGTAGCAGAAAATTTAAATAGCAAGGCTGAAAGCGGTGTCAGGCGGCAAAATGTCGACATGTGCATAAGGATCAAGTTTGACCCGGATATGTGCTACAAGGTGATTGGACAGGCTGGCAAGAAGAAAAGGTAAAGATATGAACTGCCGCTCCGCAGGTTCGGGGAATTTCGTTCACAGTAAAGAAGCTGTGTTCGGCCGACAACGAGGCCAAATGATAGGCCACGCTCTGTGAAGAGTTTTTTTGAAACATCCAATAGCCGCAGGCGCAAAGCGTGCGCAAGGATGTGTGGCATCACCTGGGGAAGGTAAACATGAGGTTTTCGCAAGGCTTTCGACTCGGCCTGTCCTCCGACTGGCTGTGATAGAGAGGGAGCAGAAAAGGAAAGAGCGGAAGTGAACGTGGAAGACAGCCCTGACCAATCAAAAGCACAATCTTACCCCGCTTTGTTCATCAATCAACATAGCAGGGGCTAGCCATTACGGCACGGGAACAAAACCACCGCAGAAAAAAAGGAAATGAATTCGGAAAATGCAACTCACCAGGTATACCAGGGCCTGAATTCAGGGCAGTGTTAGGGAATTTGGACTTTTTCGTCGGAGCACCCGTTACCACTGGAGCAAAAACATGAGTTGTGTACACGTGTCCTTGGTTACCCTGAACACCTCGCAAAGCCCCCGAAGGGGGATTCGTGGGGTAACCGGTTGGTGCTGACTGATAATGGTTGGGAGATGGGACGCCGGCAGCACCCGATGGTCGAGGAGATTCCGTATCTTTTCTTCGACCACTGGGCATACCCTGCGATTGAGATGCATCATAATAACGTGTTCCATTTGTATTGAGAGGAGGCCCTTGTTCTTCCCCACCGGTCGTAGCACGAAGAAGCATCTCATCTACATCTAGAGAGCTCGCGCTGGAATGACTGCCTGAACGTGAGTGAGTGCTGGGGCGGGCGTGCTGGGGATATCCCGCATGGGCATGAGCCTGATAAGATCCATAGTTGCGATCAATGATACGCGCCTCTGGATGTTCTTGCAAGGGAGGATGTCTGCGTTGTCGCAGTTGATCTGGATAATCATGCGTCCCAATGTACTGGGATCATAAGGACTGCAAATAAGATGCGTGTCAGTGGGTAACCTTGGACAAGGTGCGTTATACTCACTAAGAGGGGGATTCAAGAAAAATTCGAAATGAACGTCAGTTCTCAGATAGAGAAACGTGATGAAAAGCAAAAGAAGTCTCACAGACTCGGAGTAAGATGTGCGGGACTCCCGTCCTCTTTGATCGTCCGCATTAGCCCGCGATCGCTTTGTAGGCGGCTGGTTGGCGGCGTAGGCGTCCAAACTAGGCGTCCGCGGCCTCCGCGTGCCTGGCGGATGTGATGTGCCAGGTAGATTAGGATTGGGATGGGGAGGGAGAACTGGGAAGATAGCCGTACGAGATGATGACGGCCGCGAGGTACGATGAGAAGGCACAGCACCAGGTGGACCCATGGATGCGAGCGGAAATTGAGTGGGATTAGCAGACGAGGGTGAAGACGCTGAGGCAGATAGAAGAGTAATAGGTGAGGGAAGCCCAGGTAGAAACAAGGCGCTAGTTGGGCCGCCACCGGATGTTACTCGTGAAAGCGCAGAACGGGCGTCCTTCGCACGGAGTTCCAGCTCTGCCAGGTATCTCTCGAGTTGTTCCCAGCCATCAAACAGCCCACGCCTGCGGGTCTCAGCATCGTCGCGTGCCATTTGTGCAGAACGAACTTGTTCATCATATTCATCAATGAGTCTTTTTACTGTCTCTGCGTGCTTTTGTTGCAGTTGCTGAACATCTAGAGGAGAGGAGTTGGCTACTCCGCCGTTGGTAGCGGACCCGCCCGCAGTGGAAGGGGAGGCGATGGGATCCGAGTTGATAACTTGGAGAATCCTCTCTGCCTTTTCAGCGCGTTTCCGTGTGGAAGCGAGCTCCTTACGCAGGTTGTCGTTGTCGCGATAAGCCTCTGCCAGAAGCGCGGCGAGCTGAGTATTCGAAACCGAGCTAGGGGAAGGAATAGAGTGGGCAGAAGGAGAAGAAGAATCCGTGGGGGGGGCGCGGAAGTCGTGCTGAGCGATGTCCATGGAGGTGAGGTCGCTGTGGGGGACGACGACAAGGGCAGGAAGGGGGAGAGCGCACTTTCGGGTTATGATGAGGGGTGGTGTTCATAAAAGTTTGTTGATGGACAACAAGATCAAATACCCATGCCCAATCCCACGGGGCGGCTCTTACCAAATTTGGATAGCTTCCTGATTCGGAACCGCCCGAACTGACCTTGCCGCATGTTCACAGGCACAATCGGGCGGAGACCCCGACAAATACCGATCAGCTGACCCAAAATCGGCCCGCCTCGTGTCCATCAGTCAACTCTCCTTCCAAAAATACAAATTGCTCCCGCTTTGTCTTCGGGGTCCTGCGCCTCGAGGTTACCTTGTGGCGATTTGCCACTTTTGACTATGTAATGCACGACGCCATTTGACCTTCCCGCGGCCTAGCCCTGGCAATCAGCTCGGGCTGTGCGGCGTGTGGCAGAAAATTAACTCATCTCAATTATTGTGCATCGATCGATGTATGCGACAATCACCGCCCATGATCCCGTTTCTACTTCTTTGTATTTGCACATTCCTCGTCGGTGTGTATGTGCGCCTATCAAATTTGTTTCTGCACGGATAAGTATGTTTAGAACCCTGTTTCATTATCCTTAAGTGGTTACGACACGACCTCCAAAGTGTAACCATGTCTTATTGTCTTCTGAAGAACCTACACACCCTTATTATGTTTTCTGTAGATCATCGGCGTCACCATCTCAATGTATGACTTGTAGATCGTCCTGTCAAAGTTGTTAACTTCTCGGCGCGTCATGAGACTGGTCTAATGTTTTTGTGGATCCTCGGCAATGGAAGGTTTAGTTTTTACTTATCCGTTTGACATCTCAATTCGTCTCTGGATTCACCTAAGCCGCCTCACCGCAGCCTCGAGGCGCCTAAACCATTGTTCGGCTCTCATTTGCACATCTGACTTTTATTGTCATGTTCCTTATTTGACCACCATCCATCTTAATACGAAAGACCATAGCCGACACGAATGCATTCAAATGGCACACGCCTCTTCCGAAGACGTCGCATCAGTCCTCCCCTGGTGGCTACTTTCCTTGCTTACCCAATATTCCTGGAATCCTGAACAGGAAGAACCACTTTATCATAGCATCTATCTCGGTTGCTTTGAGAAGTAATTTCACTCCATGGCCATGCGGCTCATGCCTTGCCATTCAACTGTGCGTACATTATGTACCTTAGATTGGACATTCTCAATGCATTGCAAACGCAGCACCGGTAAGAAGCATCCTGTCTCCTTCTAGTATCAACGTCCTTCTCGGCCAGGGCCGTGGAATGTATGAAATTTATTCTTTGAACAGCCGTGGTTGAGCAAGACGAAACTAGATTCAGAGTATCCACAAAAAATTGAAAATGAGGATGCTTGTGAGTGACTTCAAGAATTTGCAGATCGATCTCTTCCAAAAAAAGTCAAACTCTTGTCTCGTAACTTGAATTGTAAAAACACCTCCGTTACGGTAGGTTTTAATACCGGATTGCAAGTCTAACATATTCTCGGGTATCAGGCCCGGAATCCGTGTATTTTTAAAATCACATGACGCGCGTGATTTGCCGAAGGCCGATGAAAGAACCTTGGGAATCGGCGTTTGCAACTAACTGCGTCGACAATGTCTTCAAATTTCGGTAAGTTATTATCAAATTGACCAGCTCCCGTGAATTTAATTATTTGTGCAGATGAGGCGAACTATACGACGGTACCTTCACCGCCTTTTGACAGCATTTCCTCCATTCGTTACTCGCCCACTAATCCTGACCACCTGCTTGTATCGGCATGGGACACGGTTGGTGTGATCCCGTCTTTCTTTAGAACACTCGCATATTTAACCATATAAAGACTGTTAGGTTCTATGAAGTAGGCGAAAACGGCGTCAAACCCAGCGAACTCAAAGCAAAATATGACCACCGAGCCGCGATACTCGCGTGTGCTTTCAATGCCGACGGAACCAAGGGCTTCAGTGGGGGTCTAGATGCCAGCTTGCGAGAGTAAGTAAGTGCGACTCTGGTCACTATACCTCTTATTTAAATTAGTTTCACTCCAGATTGGATTTATCTTCCGAGAAAATCCTGAACCTCGGTGGTCACAACGATAGCCTGTCATGCATGACGTTTGTACGAGCCAATAGTAACCAATTTCTTTATTTCATCTTAGATTATTCTAAAGGTGTGTTAGATACACTCATAACTGGATCTTGGGATCGTACCATTCGCTTCTGGGACCCCCGCGCCTCCTCCGCACAACAATCATCGCACTCGACGCCAGAACGTATCTACGCTTTAGACCATGTCAACAACACACTTGTGGTCGCTATGGCGAGTAGATTGTTCCACATTTACGATATTCGTAAGATGGATACGGTCGCACAAGAAAGAGAGAGCAGCTTAAAATATATGACAAGAAGTCTCGCATGTGTGCCCGACGGTCAAGGTCAGCTTGTATTGCAAAATTTCGAACCTTCCTAACGCTATTGATTTCGCAGGATATGCAACAGCTTCCGTGGAAGGCAGGATTGCAGTTGAATATTTTGATTCGTCGCCGGCGAGCCAAGAAAAGAAATACGCGTTCAAATGTCATCGTCAGACGATCAAGGACGTAGACCACGTTTGGCCAGTCAACTCTCTTGCATTTCATCCTACGTACAACACATTTGCCTCTGCGGGCTCGGATGGGACCGTGTCTATCTGGGATCATAAAGTGAAGAAGAGATTAAAGCAATATCCAAAATATCCTGGACCTGTGGCGAGCGTGGCTTTTAACTGTGATGGAACGAAAATCGCAGTCGGTGTTAGCTACACTTGGGATGAGGGTGAACAGGGTATGAAAACGCAGAATGTCACACCGTGGATAGGGGTTAAGAGAGTTGGTGACGAGGTCAAGGTAAGATTCCTTCTTCTTCACTTCATTCTTTTTCTAATTCCTTTTCCTTAGCCAAAATCGACGTCGTGATACCTGTAGGCAAAGTTTTTAATCCTCTGTTCCTACGGCAGGATCTGAGCTGTGTACGTTACTATTTTTTGTAGAACAGAACTGCGATCCATAAGCACCGAGTAAAAGGCGAATTCATACGCAATACTGCGAGTCTTTGTATTGCGCCCGCAAACGAATCGGAAGTCGGGCACATTATCATGATTATGGTAGATCCAAGTTCGTATCCCGTTAGTTTTGCTGAGTCGCTCATCGGAGACGGGACGAGTCACAACATATCTTCCCAAATACAACACCGAGCACACCTTTATCATTGGCGTGCAAGTCCTACATCATGATCATGGGGCGTTTTCAAACAAAGATCGAACTTACCCTCCAGCAAGTCTACACCTAGGGAAGAAGAGGGTGGTTCATTGTCCCAAGAAACAAAGCAGTTGCCCACTAGCCTAGAGTTCATTCGGCAACTAGTCGTGGCATTTCCAAGTCCGAATTGCCGCTTGATCAAGAACCTTGTCATACACAACGTCGATTTTCTATCTCTTGTGATTGTTTCCTCGAGGCTAAAATTTCCAAGGGTTTCACGATACATAATCGCTTTCGCCACATCGGCAAAGTTGGGTGTTCTTCAAGTCATGCTTAACATTCTCAATGTTTTAGTCCTACACTACATGTGTCAATGATCTTAGACTGGGGCGTTGAATGCATAAGGGAGTAAGAGATAATTTCATGTCGTGAAATTGGTGGTGGTGTAGGCAGTAATTGGTATGAAAATTGAAACTCGTTGCAATACCCAAACTTGAATCGCAGGCAAAGATGGAAACAATATCGCAAAAATAAAGATGTATGGAATACTACTTGTTCAACATTCAAGGTCAAGGTCATTTTCGAAAATGTAAAACGTCAAGACCTTTTAAGGTTCTACAACATACTCGTCTTGGTCCCATTCGATCTGTTGCTTCATTATGCCTGCCAGCAGTAATTCCTGGCTGTAAATCTTGAAACCCTCAATGGCGATTGATCGCCATATAGATATATCTTCTTTGCACGAGATGACGTGTCTATTCTCTGGGTCCGCCCTGATGATGCGTAAGGACGGTGACTGGGTGGTGATGTCTCCCCCACACGCATTGACCACATTTTTGAGGAGTTTCTTGTCCACATTAACTCGGGGTGTGAGGTAGAACATCTTGCCCTCCAAAAGTTTGCCTTTGTTGGCTTTGGCGCGTCGTAGAGCCTGAGCAAGATTAACACCAAACTTCTTTTCACCTACCGGGTCCTTGAGGACGAATTCCTTTTCCGCTGGATAAACCATTAGATAATTTCGAGTTACACAAATTGAAGAACGTACGCAGTAGCATTTTAGCAGCCGCACTGGCTGTGGCCCACTTTGCTGATAGAATATAAGGGGCCCGTGCGAGAGCGCAGAGGAACTTCTCCGTCCTCACGAGATGCGGGCAAAGGAGATGAGTGCATTCACTCGGACGTGTTGTCATGCGCACGCCAAGCCTTGCTAACGACTTGAGAACATCGTCAGGAATTGTTACTTGCGTAGTTAGTAAATGAACACCAGACGAACTAAGTGACTGCGATCAGGAGACAAATGCAAGTTGTTTCGAAAGACTTACGGCTTGCTTCCTTCTACTCTGGCAGAGTCATCCTTCGCTTTCTGCATTCGTTTCCCCTTAACTTTGATTGTATCCTTGTCCCCGTCAGATACTCTCCTTTTCTTTGTCGGTTGTACCTCCCCATCACTTTCGTCGCTTCCTGTCTCTCTGCGGACTGAAATTTTCCGCTTTCCAATATCTCGTTCCCGTTCTCGTTCCCGTTCCCGTTCCCGTTCCTCTTGCTCACTCTCAAGTGCAAATGCGGAGAGGCTACCAGCGCTTTGACGGTTTTTCCCTTTCGCCTTCCTCACTTGTGCTTCGTAGTTGACGAGATCTGGTATCAGCGTTTCATGAAGCCGTTGCGCTGCTTTTGCAGCAGCGTTACGACGGGGCACAGTCACAGAAGGGACGGAAGCAGAGGCAGGTGTAGACCGCGATTTGTGGTCGTCGTCAATTTGCATCACCTCCACCAGCACGCGATCGGGGGTACTGGAGCACCTACGCTGTTTCTCCTGCTTCTTCGAATTCAGACCAGAGTTGAAGCCGTTTGACTTGGTGAGCCCCAATTGTGTTCGCGGACTTATGATTGCGTTCACTTCGTCTTCATCAACACCTTCACTATCCGAAATAGGAGTCTGCACCTGAAACTTAGATTGTTTAGGATGGCGTACATCTAGGTCACCACCATATTTCTTCTTTGGTTTTGCGTTAGGGCCTCCAGACATTGCCAGGGAGGGCGAAAGAACAGAAATAGTCCTTTTTGGAGTGGGCGTCGATTTGTTCCCATGTTTGCTGGAAGGATTCGCGACTGACGCTCGTTTATTATTATTGTGTGTATCGGATTCCCTTCGTTTTGATGTCGTCGCTTTGGAAGTTGCCCTCGTCTTTGTTCTCGATTCGGGAGGAGGAATTACCGTTTCTGGAAGTTCGTCATCGCTGCCCAGCTCCTCGACGCCTGCGTCAGCAATGTTGGTCGAAGTTTCATCGTCCTCGCTCTCAACGTCTTCGCTACTGTACACCCGTAAAGGCTTCGACCGGACTGGGGTTTTCGTCTTATTGCCATTGTTAGAAGCTGGCATTTTGGGTTTCGTTCGACTGGGTTGGGGATCCTCTTTTTCTTTGCTTGCTGATTCCTTTCTCCCATTTCTTGAGCGCTTCGTAATCTTCGGCTGCACCGGGGATTCCTCGTCCTCACTCTCAACAGGGGAATGGCCTACTTTGGAAATGGATTTCCTCTTTATACGCGTCCTAGCATCACCCTTAGCCTTCCTCAACAGTCCCGTACCAGTGGCCTTGTCACTAGGAGTCACATAAACCGACGTTTTCTTTGGATTTTTGTCATCGCCGCTACTATGCACCTCCTTCCCTTTTCCCTTAAAGGGACTTTTCATTACCACTTCGACGGTCAGTTTGCGACAAAGACCGGTTTTCGGTTTCTCTTCTGCAGTTGATTCTGATTCTTTATCCATTCCATGGTCATCTTTCTTGGTCCCTGACTTCGACTTTGAAGAAACATGTGATGAAAAGGCAGTGCCTTTCCGTGATTTCTTGGGAGGGGCATCATCTTCACCAGAATCGGGTGGTGGAGATATAGATGTCGCCTTGGATTTTGCTTTAGTCGATAGTACCTCAGGCCGCGTAGCTGAACGAGTCTTCACTGATGTAGAGACGGGTTTGGGTTTCAAATTTCTCGTGGTCTTCGAACGCAGATGGACTTCATCCATGGTGTCTTTCTCTTCATCCTCGTCTGATGTCACCATGGCTCTAGCTCTCCTTTCCTTCCCTTTCGTCGTCTGCTTTGGTGATCCATCATCGGAATCCAATTCGATAATCTCCTGCACCTGTTTTCCGACTTTGGGCCTGGCCTTAATAGCTCCAGTCTTCAAGCTTGCAGCTCTATGCAAGGTTTTCGCCGAGGACTTCTTCAATTTCGCTGGTTCCTCCTCTCCCTCAGCGTCATTAGATTCAGCATTGTGCTCCTCGTCTAAATCGATATCAATATTCCAGTTCATCTGGTTCGCGACAATCGCAGCTGTCGAAGGTAGCTCGAAGTCGACGTCCATTCCTTCAGGGGGGTTGAAACCTTCCGATATTTTCGTAGACTTCGGGGACAGAAGTTTTGACGATTTTGATGCAACGAGAACAGCCTCGGGCTCATCTGCACCGACCAAACCTCTAGCAACCTCTTTTGCACTTCCTTCTGTTCCGTTCGGCATATCAACGACCAGGTTGTCAACGGCAGCTCCATCCTTTCCATCGCTCAAATAACCCTCATCCTCCTCAAATACCATTGTCGCGAGTTCTTCAACTTCATTCATAACTTGGTTTCCGACACCTACGCCGCGTTCGCCTAGGAGAGAACTGAAGTCGACGCCAGGAGGGAAGACGATGTACTTCTCGAGTGCCATGGTGAGATTTCGCCATTGGATGAAGCAATCTTCAAGCCATGTATGATTCACAATTGGAATTGACCAGGATTGGGCCTTGTCGGCCTTTGTCCCACCAAGACTGATGTAGTGTTATTAGGATAGAGCTAAACAATTGACAAATACATACTATGCAGCTATGAGAGCCGTATTTTCGCCTGACATGCTTGGTGTAAAAGTGGCACCCATGGCGGCGATGAGTTTCTTGATATATTCACGAGTTTCACCAGTGTAGTTGGTGACTGTTATGACCTATTGGATAAAAGACTCGCATAAGACACGAGATAGGCTATGTCACCGATCAGTAAATTCGACATACATGCCTAGAGAATGCCTCAATGTTACGTTTTGGAACAGGGTAGTGTAGGAGTTGGTCCTGCGGATTTGAAAGAACACCCGACGACTGAACATGGAATAGCCATGCTAAGGTACCAACTGTCTTCCCCCCTTGGCAAGCCTAAATTACGAAAATCAAAATCCTCCAGGAAATGGGGGAAAAAAGCATACTGAAACGTAAGCCCTGCCATTCCTCCATCGTGTGACAAGTACATCGCAGTCTGCGACCTGTTGCGCTTCATTCCGACGCCTGGTTCTTTCCTTCTGGAGTTTCTCAGCGTCCTGCAGATCAGGCTCGTCCCCGTCGCCTTCAAAACGCAAGACGACTCCACCTGCGCGTTCTATGCCAACTTGGACAGCCTCCCGACGTCCTTTGTAAAGCTCCAACGTCCGACTGAGAATAATTTTTCTCCCTTTCCAGACTTGAATTTGTTTAAGATTCGAACCAGGAGGGCCATTATTTGGTCCTGGGACCTTGTTGAGGACGAGGGAGATATCTGACTCGGTCGGGGGAGAGGACCGACCCAAAGTGGGGGTGAAAATGGCAGCTGTGGCATACATATTACGCTTCACGTCATTTTGTTCAAGCTCTGCCAGCGCAGCTTTACCCTTTGCCTTGATGTTCTCCTTCTCAGCAATCAGTCCATCTGCCCCTTTCAGTAGTTCAGGATCTGGCCATTCATACGGCTTGGTAGGCAAGTTTCCCATGCCCAGACGAACGGCATCGTCAAACCAGTGAGGAAGGACAACTCGTATGCCAGTTTCTTCCCTGTAGTGCATGGCTGTAGCGTATTTGAAACTGTCGGGATTGAGGGCGAAAAGATGTGTAACATCTCGGGTGAGCCCCATCCTCCATTGACCTCCTAGAGCAGTAATCCCGGCGGAGAGAACCTCAAGGTCTGTGGGTGGTAGATCGGATGCACAAGCAACGATGCCAGAGAAAATCATTGCAGGGTCAGGGGAGAAATGTTGGGCACTACATGCGACATCACAACTGAGACTTTACTAGTCATGAGTGAACTTGTTAACGTTGCTCACAGTTGCATTTTTCCAAGTATCACACTCCTTTCTACCCATTTATCCGACACAACACGGACTTGCTCTCTCTTCACAACATTCTCCCAACCCTCGAAGCGATGGGAATTGGTTATAACAGTATTCAAAGCTGTATCAAGTGATCCCTTCTCAAGGTAAACCGCACCATTTATGTCGAGGATATGTCGAAGTTGGTCTGCACGCTGCACTGGCATAGAAGACACGATAAAGTAACGTACGGAAGCAAATAGCTTTTGGGCAGGGGGGGCATCGGCTCCTGGTGAGGATGGCATCCTTACCACGAATGTTGTGAACTGTGTTGGAATTGTGAGCAAGGTTTGTTGACGCGTTTGTGACAATTTGCGTGACCACTGACTCCCATACTTACACCCGTTCTCGCAGGGCCGCAAGTGCTGTATCTCTTCGTCTTGAGCTTTGGGCGGTGGCATAGTAACTTTGAGTAACGTTTGAAACTCGGCGACAATACCTGCCCTGGTTATAACTCCATACACACTAGAGTCCGAACCATGGACAGACAACTTGAAAGAGAATCAATTATAGGAATCTGCATATGCATCCGTTTGACTTCTTGCAGATGTTGATCCCATCGTATGCTCCCTTAGGAAGTTCTTGATTCTTGTGTTTTGGAAGCCAGTGAAGGAGTGGGGAGAAAGAAGAGTTGTATTCCGTTTCCTATCCGTAAGTTTGTAATACGATATGATCATGAGCACGAGTGATGAGTCGATAGGAGCCATCGGAGTCAATTTAATCGCTATTAGCTACGCTATAGAATTGAAAACGACAATGTACATAACGACTTTTTTGGGGAGCAAGGATACTCCTGCATCATGATGTGCCACCAATCAACGAAAAGAGTCCAGTAACTGATTTTTAATTGCTTTTTCTGTCCGACTTATTATAAGTCACTGGGTAGGTGATCATCCTGTTTATTAGTTCCATAAAAATGTGTATTCGAAGACCACAGGGTGATATTCGACAGAGGCCGCCCTGACACAACCCTGACTTCAATGAGTCAAAAGTGACGGAGGCCACCGGCGTTGAATTTGATCGGAGGTGGGCATTTGTAATAGTCATCTGTAGATAGTAGAAAGTCAATAGTATTACCATATCGGAGAACGGGTGCTTCACCCATTCTCCTTACCCCCTATCTGGCGCTTTCCTGGCGGTATGGCAGCGACATTTATTTTCGTGATCAATCATAATGTTCCCAAGGCAAGCAATACTTTATTTAATGAATTATTAATATATCTTTGACTATTGAGGATTGTAGCATAGGTGCCACGAAGACCCATGAGCCATATCACTGAGATCCAACTGCACATGGGGGGCCGGAATAATCATTTTCATACAGGGGGAAAACCATCGGAGATGATATGTGGGGGGGGACCAGAATAAAAGACTGGACTTTGGACCAATGCGAACCCATCCCAAACTTGACACATCCACTAATCCAGTCTGTGAAGAGGATATCTGGCCGGAGAGCTCAACAGGCTCAAAGAGACCATGCTCCAACTGTGCAGAAAACCGTATTAAGTGTTGAAGCTGTTCAAACTGGGGATCCATTTCAATCGCATCCCAGAACCGGATCGTCTTGTCTGGTGACCCAGACACAATGTACTTTCCATCTGGGGAGAAAGCAACACAATCGACCCAATCCTGATGTCCCTCGAGTAGTCGCAATTGCTCCCCAGTTTCTGCATCCCACAACTGGATCGTGTTGTCAGCTGACCCTGATACGATACGCTTTCCGTCCAGTGAGAACGCAACAGATCTGATCCAATTCTGATGTCCTTCAAGGGGTGGCCGCAGCTGCTCCCCAGTTTCTGCATCCCACAACCGGATTGTCTTGTCTGTTGACCCTGACACAATGTGTTTTCCATCCGGGGAGAATGCAACACACTCTACTGAATCATGATGACCCTCAAGAGGTGGTCGTAGATGCTCGCCATTTTCTGCATCCCACAACCGGATCGTCTTGTCTCCTGACCCCGACACAATGTGTTTTCCATCTGGGGAGAACGCAGCCCACCAAACCACATCGCAATGTCCCTTGAGAGGTGGTCGTAGCTGCTCGCCTGTTTCTGCATCCCACAACCGGATCGTCTTGTCTCCTGACCCCGACACAATGTGTTTTCCATCTGGAGAGAACGCAACACTCCAAACCACATCGTGATGTCCCTCGAGAGGTGGTCGTAGCTGCTTTCCTTTTTCTGCATCCCACAACCGGATCGTCTTGTCTCCTGACCCCGACACAATGTGTTTTCCATCTGGAGAGAACGCAACACACCAAACCACATCGTGATGTCCCTCGAGAGTTGGTCGTAGCTGCTCGCCTGTTTCTGCATCCCACAACCGGATCGTCTTGTCTGCTGACCCCGACGCGATGTGTTTTCCATCTGGGGAGAACGCAACACACCTGACCCAATTCTGATGTCCCTCAAGAGGTGGTCGCTGCTGCTCCCCTGTATCAGGGA